>Ga0209208_10008306_pt1 | contig 13851 bp, 7 predicted proteins | sample S1TSphfallax_3_FD_187694 | JGI IMG/M metagenome (GOLD analysis project Ga0209208, IMG submission 187694) | Host-associated microbial communities from peat moss isolated from Minnesota, USA - S1T2_Fd - Sphagnum fallax MG (SPAdes) (version 2) | ecosystem: Host-associated > Plants > Peat moss >...
ATTTTTGTAAAACACCAATTCTACCCTAAAATATATATGTCCAAGCTACTACACCCTACAACCACCTTCCACCATTCCACTATTTGTAAATAAGGTCTATTTTCATGCATATATTTTACTTAATTATAAAAGATGAAATCAAAACAACAAACAAATAATTTGTTCTCACACTTTAGAATAATACCTTGTGAGCTACTTGCAATTCACATGAAGGCCAAATCTTACAAAATTGAAGGTTCATAATGCCTTCGATATACACAAACAACAATTAGTGTGCATAGGGATGCCAATCTTTGGGATGGTTTGGGGTTCCTTTGACTCATTTGGAATATTACAAATTAATTTTTAATAAATTGACTTGAAATTTAAAGTTCTAAATGACTTGGGTACTCTTATGATATAAATTTTGAAATGAAAAGTCTTTTTAAAATGAGTCCTAAGTTGTCTTGAAGTTGAATGGGTCTTATAATTTTAAGGTTTAACATTCCTAATGGTACCACCAAAGGATGAGTTTGCCCATGGTCTATTACCAAAACATTTGTGAAACCAAACAATAAACATTCCACAATTTGAAAAATGAAATTTGCTAAGAGTTGAATTCCACACCATAAACAATCATAAAAATTTTTACTGCCTTCATGAAAGGTTTATGTTAATGCCATAATGTGAATTGGAAATGGAGATTGGAAAGAAAGTAAATTTCACCTTCAAAATTTGAAAATTTGTTATTCATTCCTTGTATAGTTCATATTTGTTTCATGAAACACACTTGCCCAAACTTCTCCATGCTCACAAATTCACTAGAGCTTTAATCTCTCAATTGTTTTAATATAGAAGTCCAATATTAAATCTTGGGTCCTATTCCTTCTAAAAGACTTCTTAGCTATGTTCATTCACGTTATTAAACTCTCACATTCAAACACCTTCACATTCCCTTTGACTATTCACATAACCTCTTAGGGTCCCTTACATTTAGGTGTTCCTTTCATGCATTCATAAAAATTTATTCCTCAAACCCTCACACATTTACATCAACATTGTATTTAGGTTTGAAAATAATCATGCTCATGATAGCTCCTTTTTATGAACATTGGTTTTTTCATGTAAAAACAGAAACCTAGGACAAAATTAATTTCACCACCAATTTTGGTGCAAAATGCAAAAAATGGTCCTTGATTATTTTCCGTTTTGTAGTAGTTGCCCCCTATTACAAGTTTCATCCCCAATTTAGCTAAAACTGGTCATTTTAATACCCTAGTTTGAATATTTTGGGGATAATTTTATTATGTACGCGAGGGGGGGCAAATGCCAAGTCCAAAATGTTGCAAAAACTCCACAAAATTCATGGCCAAACTAAATGATTAACCAAACTCAAACACACCAAGTTGAACTTGTATAAAATTTGAATATTTACAATTTTGTCTATAAGGAATAATTAATGTCCATTGCCTACATGTTTAAAATCGAAACCTTTTTGCACAAGCCACATTGTAACATTTTGGAATTGTGTGGTGTAGTTGATGTGTTATGAATATTTTATTCTAGATAGATCCAAATTTTGATTTATCAACAAACTTTGCCTAGTTCCAATTCCCCACCAATTTTACCAATTTGCTCTTTCTAAGCTTGGAAAATTGTGTAGATTCACCCAATTTTTATTGGCTTGAGTTAACAAAGGATGCCCATAGAAAGGAAACACTTCTTGCCATTGTGTGACCTTTGATTGCATGATAAATGTGTTCAATTGTTCCTCACTAGGGTTAGGGTTTGTCAAAGTTTGTCATATTGGACCTAAATCAAGAAAAGGGAGCTTCCATTCTCATTGATTCCAACCACTCCTATTGCAAGATTTGCCTACATAGTTTGACATGTCATCATGTGATTAGACTTTGAAGAGGTGGAGTTTAAATCACATGTTGTCATCCATAGTTGCTCATGCAAGCTAGAACCTTAAGGTCAATGTCAATTATGTGGTTATTGATTTAACCCTAGTAGAAGATGGTGTGGCCATTAGTAAAAAAATAAGTAGGTTGTATCAATTGACTTGTCATTTCCAAGACACATGATGCACAAAGTTGCCTTGGGTAATGCTTGTTGTAGGTATTGATAGAAAGGTGCACCAAATCAAATGTAAAGTTTGTTATGTGAGTAAAAGGGCAAGAAAAAACTTATGGTGCCAAATGTAGATTCTATATCGAAATATGTTGTTCAAAAGAATGCAAGGGGGGACATTATGTGTTATTTTCCTTACTATGTTCATTAAATAAGGCATTGTTTGGGGGTTATTATGTGAAGGATTTTAGTTTTTCCCACCCAATTATTATTTAAAATTTTAAATATTCACATATTTAAATCATCTAACCTTTTTAAAATTTTGTCTTTGCATTGAATTTTGGCACCATGTATTTGTTTGAATTTTTAGTTTGAATTGAAGGTATGAGGAGTGAGAAAAAAAGAATATGATTGTTTGTGATTAAATAAACATCATGCATAAATTGTTTAATTTAATTAAAAAAACACATCAACAAACATTTAAGTACCAAATCACATTTTAAATGATGAAATACATGTTTGGCATCCACAAAATCATTAGAAATAATGAACATTTGATTTGTTTCCATGGGAAAAAAAATGCAAAGGGAAAAAATCAACCATTTGGATTTTAAAATTGTGAACAAAATGTGCATTGTAACCCAACTAAGTGGACCACCAAGTTGTTATATCCAAACCTTCATTAACTTATTTTAAAACTTTGAACCTACAATTTAAATTACACCCTTTCCAGCCTACTAATTGAACCTACTAACAATTAATACCTAATATAAATATCTTGTACACATATGTACGTGTTATTATATTTATTGATTAATAAAAATTTAATGTCTACATCATATTAATTGTATTTGGATTTTGAAAATAAATATAATCATATTATAAAACTAATTGAACTATAGTTTTTACCCAACAACCAATATATGAAACCTTATACAAAATTTTATTACAAAAATAATACACCAATATGTTTCCAAGTTCATTCTTTATTTCATTATATTTTGAGTGAATAATTTGAACAAATTTACCATGACAAAAATGGCCAACTCCCTAAGGATGAAAACAAATTGTTATAAATAAATGAATTCATTAATAGTCAATTCACTATATTAACTTCTTGATTCATAATTAAACTAAATTAAAATTATAGGTTACTCACTTAAGAAGTTAGGCTAAATTAGGCACCTCAAAACCTAGATCACTCAACCCATCAACTTAAGGTGAAAATGTGGAGGTTTGAACCTTTCACCTTCCTTCATTTCCATCTTTAAAGAACAATTTTTAACCATTTGATCATTATTTAAATAAGTGAAATCATTTGTCACCACACATTATTATGCACATTTTAGGTTTTTTTTGGTTAATTTTATTTATTCCACCTTAGGTTACTTTAGATTATCCTACTTTATTTTATTTTAAGTTATTCTACTTTAGGTTATTATTGGTTATTTCACCTTATGTTATTTTAAGTTATTTTTGGTTATTTCCACCTTACGTTATTTTAAGTCATTTTTTTATCATTCCACCTTATGTTATTTTAATTTTTTTTTGTTAGTCCACTTTACATTATTCTAAGTTATTCTATTTTATGTTATTTTAAGTTATTTTAAGTTATTTTAAATTATTTCACCTTAATTTATCTAAAGTTATTATACCTTTGGTTATTTAAAATGACTTTAAGTATTTTATCTTAAGTTATTATTTTAATTATTCCACCTTGAAATATTTTAGGTTATTTTAGATTAAATTATTATTGGATATTATAGGTTATTTCACCTTAAGTTATTTTAAGCAATTATATTTTAAACCATTTTCAACTATTTTAGGGTATTAACCCTTAAATTATTTTGAATTATTCCACTTTCAACTATTTTAAATTATTTCAGCATAGGCTATTAATGAATATTCTAGGTTATTCCACTTTAAGTTATTTTTGGAAATTCGAAATTACTTTAAATTAATCCACCAAGTAGGATATTTTTGGTTATTCTAAATTATTCCACCTTAAACTATTTTTGAATTTTATAAATTATTTCACCTTATGTTATTTTAGGTTGTTATGAATTATTTAACCTTAAGTTGGTGTAAGCTATAATGGTTTAAAGTATAACCTAAGGTATAATAATTGAAAATATTTTGAAATAACTTATGGTATAACCTAAAATATTTTAAGTGGAATAACTTAAAACACTTAACAATAATTTTGGGTAGAATATCTTATAATGGATTAACTTTAAATATATGATAATCACATATACTAGCCTAAGGTGGAATAACCTAATTTTTTTGAAAATACACTAGGTTGAAATAACTTAAAATAGTTGAAAATAACCTAAGATAAAAATAACTTATAATAATGTAAAATATAATAACTTAAAATATTTAAACAATAACTTCAAAAGAAACATATATATTATAGTGAATTATTTCAACTATTCATGGATTATGTTAACTAGCAATGAAACATGATAATTATATAATTACATAAGTTTAAGCAAGGTGAAATGACTGGGGTGATGTGAACTCACTTCACTTTTAAAGCCCCGTAGTGATTTAAATTAATAAATTGTACCCCACTTTTGAACTAATGAAAATAATTATTTTTCCACCCAAGTAGGAAGGTTATTACTTCATTTGCAAGTGTTTAAAGGGAAGTATTACATTTTGAATACTAATCAACTTGGGCTCAATGAACACTTGTATGCATAAGGGGAACAATTCCATTATGCAACAAATATTATTGAAGGTGTTGTGATTTTAAAAAAAAATGTGCTTGTTTTATTTGTGTTCATTTTCCATTTGTTTTTTCAAGGTAGGGCTATGATTGAATATGAATAAACAATATCTTCATTTGCTTTCCTCAAAGTGTCCAACCACCCATCCAAACACCATAATGATGGTGATGGTTAAAAAAAGATTGTTTATCGAATTTTTACCTTATGTGGTGTTGATTGCCATTAAGGAGGTTTTTTCAATTTCATTTTTCTTCTCAATATCATCAGATAAAGTAATAACAATTAATATTTATAGCTAGATTTAGGTCCATTGCTATGCAGCGACAAGTTGGAAATTATGCCTTTTATGTTCACATTTAAGAACAACTACTTAAAGGTTGGATAGTTGTTAACATCAAAGTTACAATTTTCACATTTTCCATGACATACGGTGGTTTGTATGAGGATTGGATTGTTAAAACAATTGTGCATATGGGAGTTGATGGTGTCTTCATACTGCATCATGTGGTCAAATTTATAATTTTCATTCCGATGAGGATCCAACAAGCACCTTACTTCATTGGGATCCATTCTTTTGCTTATAGAAACATTGTGTAGTGTATAGCTTGTTTATCATGCAAATAGTTTCCAAATGGAAGATCTTCTTCAAACATTTTATCAATATAATTTTCTTTCATTTACCAAAACATCAACTTGAATTGACAAAACTTGGTGAGACCATAAAAATGTAAATACTCAAAGTTTTTAAAAATGTGACAACAATGTGGATTGGCAACTTGTAATATCTTAAGCAGTTTGGGAAAAGTTACAAGACCTTGATTGCTAAAATGGCACCTAATAGGTGCTTTACAAAGTCAACCAATTCCAATTTACTGAACTTGTGTGACATTGATCTATAATCTTGAAAGCTTGCTTTATGTGTTGTTTATATGTTGGACTTTATTAATATTTTGATGAATTTCACAAACTAGAAACATCTTCATCTATAGTTTGTAGTTATTAAGCTAAGGAGGCTTATACATAGTGTATGGTGATTTGAATACCTCATTCTAACTTTAGAATTTTCATGAGTTCATCGGTCTAATTATAAATTTATGTTTTATAGGGTGATTCACTTGAATGATGAAACTAAACTCTTGGCCTTTCACATACAATATCGGACAATCCCATATGGTATTTTGACCCCTTAACTTAATTGACTTTCATGTCACATAATTATTTATGAGATTTTGATTAAGTTGTTAGAATTATGAAAGCCAATATAGTGTTGAAAGTGACTTGTTGGTGATTGAATTGGAGGTCAAGTTTCCAAATAATGTGCCTATCATGACAAGGTTAAAAGTAAGAGTTAACTACTAGAGATTGTATTTACAACTTGCAAATTGCATGTGGTAGTTGTTTGTTATGTTGTTATAATGTCAACTTCGCAAGTTTCAATGTTTTATATTATGAACATAATATATATGCATTTTTTCCCCAATGTACTCCACAAATGACATGTTACCTTTTTACAAGTTGCAACATTATTTTCACAAATATTGTCTTTGTGGGTATCATCTTTGCATTTTGATATGGGCTTGGTTGTTTTGTTTCTGCAATCTCATCCATCAAGGATGGCCAATGGATGTGTGTTCATAGCTAAACATAGAATGCAATTGTGTTTACCTTTCTTGCAATCCAATCATGTTTTGTAATGTGTTATAACTTACATTAATATAAACTAACTCTGTTGGTTGAAACAAACATCTTGTGTTATGATAGGGTTGGGGTCCTTGTCACCATGTTCAAATCCCACACAATGTGTTTAAAGTTAGTGCTTACATTTTAAAAATCTAACTACAAATGCCACATGTTGCTTAGTTGCGTAACATAATTGTATGTTGGAACCTTTAAAAATGAACATCTCTATTGACTTGGAACTTGTTCTTGTACTCAAAGATGTGGATGCATGAATCATTCAAAACTCTCCACCCAATTTACACTTTTGTTGACGCACTTTTTAATCACATACATCACACTATGTTTTTGGGCAAGTAGCCATTTGAGCACTTGTCACATCCATTGCCACTCATGCTACAAATTTAAAATATTAAAAAAACCCTTGGCTAATCATGTCTCCATGGCTAAAGTGAGCAAAACATCCACCAACACCCTGTGAAGGATCGATGGTGGGTGAACAAAAAATGTTTTTCCATTGGGTTCCTGTCCCCTATCTAACCATGGCAATAAAGCCAAAAAAAAATTCAACATTCCCCATCGAACTTTGCAAGGGGTGAAATTTTTTTTCTATAACATATGCGTAGCTTTGTCACAAGGTTTGTCTACTAAGCTAACAATTGAAAAATTGAAAATTCTGCATTATATTTTGATTACCCTAAGCTTACCTTGATTTGTTGTTCCCAAACCCAAGTGGAGCAACCAAATACAAAAAGCCTTGGAAAACTTTCTCCATGACTTAAAGCAAGCTGGATATGATTTGATGCACATTATTAGTCTTCAAGGTTCAGGAAGATTACACTTGTGAGACAAGTAAAAGTGTGCACCTGATTTGTAAATTTTGTCAATTGCTGGTCCCTTGCGCGATTTGGGCTTTTTTTTGGACACATTAAACTTCTGTTCAAAATCTAATCAATTCCATACAGAGCAATCCATAACTGAAAGCAATTCATGCAAGGGGTTCTTTAATGGAGTTCATATGGATCCATATGGTTTGAGGAGTTTTAGTGCATCCATCCACAAAATTGTCAAGCACTTCTTACTCTTGTGTTAATTCATCTACTTAAAGCACTCGGAGAAATTTCCTGCGTTTGGAGGGCACCTTATAGCCATGCATATCCCTCCTAGAAAAGATGAGAGATATTATGCCTACTCCTCAAGAGTGAGAGTGAATCTTCACACCAAATCCTTAAGAGTGGGAGCGAATGTTCACACTGAAGATTCATTCCCACTCTTAAGGATTAGGCATAAGAATACTCCCTTCCCCATGCCGTTGGGGGTTTTTTTTTTCTATTTTTCTATTTTGAAAGTTTGGCAAATTTACACCCAAAAACTATTCCCGAATTCTTTTGTTGCCACAGAGAAAAAAAATTATTAAAAAATTTGTGGATTCTTGTAATCTATGTGTGTTTAGATTCATGGTAACCTTTGCCTTGTGCTTTACAATGGGTAAAACCCTCAGGTGGGGTACATTCCCAAAATGTGGGTAGACTCAGCTACCGCCTCATGCTTGGCCTCTTATTTTGGAATGCCCTCTCCTTGGGGCGTCTGACTTGGGTTTAGGGTTTTAGGGTTTACTTACAATAGAAAAACATGACAATCCCCAATCCATGCTTCTTCCCCAAAACCTGAAAAAACGCCATATAATCAAGATGCTTGTTCTCTCTTTCTCCATTCTGTCCCCTCTAGTGTTCTTCCCCTCACTTAGTCTCCTCCTTAAAACCACTTCTTCCAAGCATGCCAAGCAACCCTCCAACCAAGCTTAAACACCAAGTTGCATTAGAGATGAAGTTCAGCTTAAAAACTGCAGTCCCCAATCATATAATGATTTGAACAATACTTCAGCATCATCACCCACAAACTTTTCAACGTGGTAAATTGATGAATGCATGAGTTTGAGAATGGGTGTGTGTCGAGAAGACTGCTCTATTCGCAGAAAATGTTCACATACTGAAGAGGAAGTAATTGCAATCCTACCCTCAAAAGTGTTGTTACAGTACTGAATTTGCAACTCTGGTGTTTGAAGTGGTGGGGCTCTTCCAGTGATGTATCAAAAGGCTCTACTAACTACCTACCTTAAGCCAGATATCCATGCATTAAAAAGAGTCTTCAGATTACCTAGTTTTCCATGCCATTCAACATCAATCGAGGTCATTTCAGTACCCCACAAAGCCTATGACACTGGGAATCTGCATGCTTTACTTAATGGTAAATACCCATATGCAATAATCCTTGAGTGATATCCCGGAGTGTAGACATACATCAGCTGACATGGTAGCTCCAGAGTCACAAGGAATTGTTACACCCATTAAGAATTGTTCAGTGTGCAGGTCTGAAGAAGACAGTAATACGATATTCACCACATTTTCCAGAGCAACCATGGAATTTTCCAATGATTTCTTTGCCTACTGGGACCACATCTGAGCAAATGAAAGAAGAGCATCACTTCCACCATCACTAGATTTGAAAGAAACCTCATTCAAAACCCATGCCCTAATTCAGACTTGTTCACGTGTGTTGTACAACCAGCAAAAGTATTTCACATGATATAGAATCAAATTTTGTATGTACATGCATGTATGAGAGAAAGGGGCAAGAAGATCCACAATTGTTGAGGCTGGCATTAATGGCCCTGAACTAGAAGCTGCTGTGATCATGAAAGACTCTCGTTTCCCCTCCTACCTATACAAACTGCTTGGGAATAATTACCGCTGATGATGATGATGATGATGACGACCGATACCTGGAAGCTTTTGGTGTTGAAGCTTGTTTGTGTCTTGATGATTTTCCTGTACAAAGTTTCACCAGAAGTGCCGAATTTGGAGGCAACAATCCTGCAATTGTCAGCATTGTGCACAAGCCCGAGAAGCAGCTCCCTCCTTGAATACATAGAGTGAGGGTGAAGAGAAAGGACTTGGAAATCAGCCTGCTGAGCTGCATCTATGGCAAACTCATAATCTAAGTCTGTTGGTAGATTGTTTGTTTGTTTTCTGGGTGAGGAGGTGCAGTTCGAGATGGTTGAGGGAGTGAAATTAGTAAGGGGTTTTAGCCACAATAGAGGCATGAAAAGAGTTGTTGGAGGAGAAGGAGCAGGCACTCAACTCTCATGTCTGTGTCTGCTTACGATTCTTGGAGCGGAGCTGCACGAGCTCATCACGAAGCTTTGCAGCGTCGATGTACCTCTCCTCCACAGCAGCGATAAACATGCTTCTAACCAGGTCGAATTCCATGGCCTCCTCGCAAGCTCCTGTCTCCGGTTTATCAAAATCTGTGAGGATCGAAGCTGCTGTTGGCGACCTCAAACTCCGAGAGGGAAGACTCTTCTCTGGCTCATTCTTCACAATCCTGACCCCATCGCCGATGGCAAGCTCCTTGTTCACCTGAATGGGGATTTTACACCTGACTGCAAGGTTGATTGCATCCGAAGGTCGAAGATCCAAGCTCAATGGCTCTTGAGCTTCGTCTTCGCCTCCTTCACCCTCCCCTCCACCTCCCTCCTTGTTCTTCACCAGATAGACTCTGGCATAGTAAGCTTCATGAACGCGTCTCGTCACTCTTACACGCGTGGCTTTGTAGCCCATGAGCTCCAGCATGTCGCGCATCACCTGGTACACCGTGGGCCTGGCTACTTGCACGTTGCGCACGGCTTCCAAGAGCATGGTACTGGGAAGCTCTAACACAATGATAGGGAGGAGGAGATTGGAGCCGTCGTTCATCTGCAGCACAATTGCGGGTTGCGGAGCATAATCAGGGAGTCTACCTCCTTCCTCCACCTTGTTGTGCACACACTTGACATAGCATCCGTCCCTCATCTTGATGAGAAAACCTTCAGGACCACTCTTGACCTCCACGGCTTCCATGATGCTGCAATCCACGTAGTCCTCATCGTTGTCGCTGAAGGCATCTGCTGTGCTCCCCCCGTTGTTGTTGAACGACATACTTGAATTGCAAACCGTCGTGGTGGTGGAGAGCTTGGAGTCACCGCCACTACCACTGCTGCTGCTACTGCACGGCCTTACAGACGAAGGGAGGGGTGCAAATCTTCCCCCTCCTCCAAGTTTCGCAATTCTCTTAGGCGGCGATGAAGCTCTTGTACAACTCATTGCCATTACGAAATTCTGATGCAACCCAGTGTATGTATGGCTGTGCATCAAGCTCACGGCTGCAGCAACCGCCGCCATCTCCTCCTCCTCCTCCGCTTGCTCTCCCCCTTTTTCCTCCTCCCCTAACAATCCCTTCCAACTGAAGAAACAAGAGTCAAAACAGTTGCAGATTTCTCCAAACACACCAAAATCTTGCTCACAGCACAAAATCCTTACCAGAAATCTCAAGCCCTCAAGATCTTACAGAAAACAAACACACACACACACATCCAAAGCGAGAGAGAGAAAAAAACAACAATAACAGTAAAATTCTTACCAGAAATCTCAAGCCCACAAGAACTTACAGGAACAAACAAACACACACCCAAAGAGAAAAACAACAGCAAAAGTCTTTCCTTCGCTCCCGCAAACCAAATCAACCAAAATTCTTACCCAAAATCTCGAGCCCACAAGATCTTACAGAAATAAACACACACACACACACACAAAGAGAAAAACAACAACAAAAGGCTTTCCTTTGCTCCCACAGAACCAAATCAACCAAATTTCTTACGCCAAATCTCAAGCCCAAAAGATCTTACAAGGAAAAACACACACACACACACAAAAAAACGACAAATACACACCATCCAAAGAAAAAAAACAAAAACAAAAGTCTTTCCTTTCCTCCCACACAACCAAACCAAATCAAACCCAAAACAAGATCTTCACCCACAGAAGAGAAGATCGATTCAAAGCAACTACTTTACAAACTATGCTACTAATCCTGCAGCAACTCCCACTCTTCCCAAAAGGAAAGCTGAAGCAGGCACAGCAGCAACAGAAAAAAAACAAACTCTTGCTTGAAAGCATCTACAGCCAAGACGGAATGGGGAGGGGTAAAAGAGGAAAATAAAGAGAGAGAGAGAGAGAGAGAGAGAGAGAGAAGAAAAAAAAGGAAAAAAAACACACACCCACACAAACAGACAAGAGTGTAGAGAGATGATGAATTTGAGAATGAGAGATGCACCTCAAAATGAGTGCACTATTATGAAAGCTGATGATGGTTGTGTGGGATGTGTGGAAACAGCAAAATAGAGAGAGATACACACACAAACAAAGAGGGAGGATGAGGAAAAAAAGGGAGTGGTAGGTCATAGTGATTTTTTGACAAATTTTGTTGTTCTTTTTCTTAATAATGAGATTTTTTTTCCCTAGTGTAAATTCGACTAATTTTCGCTAAATTATTTGGAAAAAACCACCAAATTTTTTGATGTCACAAAATTGGAAATAAATTAATTTTTTAATTTTTTATTAAAAAAACCCTGGTCGGTCCTACTAACTAGTAGTACAATTACTAGTAGTTTGTCGTTTTGGGTATAAAAAGTCATTATTGGGGATTTCCATCATCAAAGGAAGGAAAGAAGAAAAAAGAAAGGAGGAGAGATGAATGGCGTGTCAAAGAAGAGTTTGGCCGACAAATGGTGTTATTATGTTCCTCTTTTGGAACAGATTCTCTCTCTCTCTCTCTCTCTCTATCTTTACTTTCAGGGTCTGATTTGTTGGCCTTGCCTACCAAGGCAAGGGTATTGTGTTTAGAATCATTATAGAGTATAGTAGCTTAAGAGATATGGATCATATTATTACCCTAGGTAATAATAGGTCTATTTTTATATGAGGTTTTTTGAAACTTCATATTTTTGGCTTGTGTTGAAACTTGAGATTAGTTAGAGTTATAATGACTTGAAGGATTTTGGTTTCTTTTAGAGGATATTTTTGAAGATTATATTTTTGGATGGTGAAATATTTGAGTTTCCATAATTCTTCTTTTGCCTTAAGATACTTTTATAATGCTAATGGCAAGGTTACAGTGTGACACACCCCATTGTTAATTGCTGTTGGTTTAGCTTCTTCACTGGGACTTATATTATTACTTTGGTACGTATTCCATCTCATTTCTTAGAGCATTTCATGGGTTAGCCACACATGGGAAGTACAAGGGCAGCTTCAACACAGGTTTGTTTAGAATAATAATTTCATTTTGAAGGTTCCATGCCCAAAAAGAGAATATTCCCAAACCTCCCAAAAGATTCTTTATTTTTCTTGACAATTTTTCTTCTTTGAAATTCCTTTTTTTTTTTTTGAAATTTTCAACATTTTTGCAAATAATATAATAAGTGTCTCACCTGCCAAGGTACTATCTCTATACATAGTAACCATATGAACAAAAGCAAAACAAACAAACCCTGGTCCAGCCCAATAGATTTGGTGCAGCTGAGGCTGAAAAATGAGGGCAACCATGTCTAGGAATAGAATATGCATGTGCCAATGAGATGACTGAACATACACTCAAGAAGGTTCATTTGGGGGGAGAGGGGGGCTCGGAATCTTTTCATTCTTGTGTTCTCAGCTTGTTCCCAATGTTGTTCCCTAAGTTCTCAATGTCTTCTCAAATATCACCTCACTTTATACCATATTCTTTACCCAAAATTTTCCCCTTCTCACCAATATAGCTGACCCAAAGGGTACACACTCCAACCTCACATAGAAATCGCTATTTTGGGGAGTCTCTCGAGTTTCAATTATCTTTTGGGTGATTGGAGACATCCAAAAAGGATTCGGATGTGGTTAGGTGTTAGTTATCCCTGTGTACGTGGGGGGGAAAAGTCATTGTCCTCCACGGTTGCAAGTTGGGGCTTGGTTAGGCTTGTTGGTTAGTTGGAATAGTGTGGGAAAAAGGAAAATCATCTTCTACATTTTGCAAGGTGGGGCTTGGTTAGGTGGTGTTCACAGCATGTGGGGAAAGGAAATTTGTCATCCACTTTTGCGAGTTTGTAGTTTGTACTTGTTTAAGCATTAGTTATCAAAATGTTAAAAAAAAAAAGGAACATTGTCTACATTCAAGTTTGGCCTTGTGTAGTAGTAGTATGCAAAATCACACTCACTTTGTGAGGGTGATATTGCTCCCACCTGCACTCTTTTTTCAAGAAAGTCCACTTTGGGAAATGTTTTGGACCTTGGGCTTTTGTTGTTTCATTGGTTGCTTTTGTATCGATTTGTTTGTGACCAGTGAATAGAATATGATCTACTCCATTAAGAGTTTGCACCTGTGTTGGGCCAGAGTGAACCAGCAGCCCCTATGACTGCACATTGGCCGTTCTGTCCATAGGATGGGTTGGATGATTCACCTCTTTTTCATTCGCCTCTTTACCTTACATTAACCAACATATTCTACCTCATTCAATCTTTTTTGGCTGCTGACCTTT
>Ga0209208_10008307_pt1 | contig 13850 bp, 16 predicted proteins | sample S1TSphfallax_3_FD_187694 | JGI IMG/M metagenome (GOLD analysis project Ga0209208, IMG submission 187694) | Host-associated microbial communities from peat moss isolated from Minnesota, USA - S1T2_Fd - Sphagnum fallax MG (SPAdes) (version 2) | ecosystem: Host-associated > Plants > Peat moss >...
GATATTCTTCAATGTTGGTTTATGCCAATATTGAGTAACACATTTTCACTAATTCAGTACATAGTCCAATGCAATGGAATGTAGAGAGTGCACTCTTGTTCCAATAATGGCTGAACCAACAACATTGATAGAGCAACCTTGGGGATTGGTATAAAGGATCGATGGCAGACCTGTCAGGGTCAGCCCCTGTTGAAGCATATGCATTGACAGCACGGGAGGTGAGCTCTGATACAACTGAGCACATAAGCCTTGATGCGCATTGCTCATGTGTTGCTAGTTGAACCACGAATTGCATGTCTAACACAAACTTTTCACCCAAATAAATGAAGCCCACATCCCCCCAAATCAAACACCAAAAGATAACACACTCTGGAGGATACAAGGCAAAGGAATAAAACTTCAAGACACTCCACTTGCATTCATCAATCACACTGCCATATCATGCAAAATCATTCATGGTCAGTGCAGCAAAAGGTCCTGATGGAAGCTTTCAGTTTGAACTTCAAAAGAAACTGTGCATAAATGATTTCTGTGGAGCTGCATCTATGGCTTTGAATGAAGGTGATAGACAGACTTACTTGCTGTAGGCCTTTGGGACCAAGCATCTGAGGGCCATCCTCAATACCACTCCAGAAACTACCCTCTGATTCTAACCAGCCGACAAGTACCTCGACAACCCTGGCCAGGAATGCCAAGACAACATGTTCCCTGCCAGTGATCACATCTGCTGCAATCTTGGCTAGGGCAGCAAGTTTTGTGAACAGCAACTGCAACCCAACAACATTCTTTTTAGTTCCCTGGGTGACAATATGGACCATTGGACTACTTGGAGTGATGAACCAGCAAGGGAAACTGCCAAGGTCCATTGTGAAAGCAGATGGAACTGAAACAACCTGAAAGACAACTGATGGCATTGGATCTTTGCTTGACAAGGAGCTGCTAGCTCCATCTAAATCAAGCACTAGGTATGTGTTTGTGGTGAGCTGCGCTTCATGTTTGTCACCATCATATAGTATGTGCATCACATGATGCCTAGAGAGGTGATCTCTTAGTCTCCCAATTCCCCTCTGCAGGTTGCTTAGCCACGCTTGATCCAGTAAGTTGGACTGGTCTGCCCTTAAATGATAGAGAGGACCTTTATCCCTGATTGTGAGCAGTGTTGTTCCAGCACCTTGTGCCAGCTTAGAAGCTGATTCTGGCAAGAGCTCATCTCCAAGCGCTGATGCATTAGCCAGAAGTGCAATTTGCTGACCCTCTGTAACTGCACAATGTACATGCTAACCAAAACATTGATTTTCAGTCCCATATGAACTTAAAATTCTACCACCTTCACATCAACCCAACTTAGCAGTTTGCAAGAAAAATGAAAATTATTACTTCTGGTTTGGACATCGGAGTTCCAGACTCAATAGAAATTTGACATTCAATCCACAATCAGAATCAATATTGTGATGTACTCAATTGTTTTCACATGGTGATCCAGTTCCTTTGTCCAATGTGTGTACCTTTGGATCCCCTCCAGGGTCAGGTATGGCCATTATGAGAATGTCAATGTACTGTTTGAAGAGCTTAGATATCCCCTCCAAAGAAACTCCACCCAAATGCATACTCTTGAGTGGTGAAACACCTTCTAGAAAGTCCTGCACCCAATGCACAACTCACTGATAGACTTCTGTCAGTAACAACAAAGAAAATGGTGGAGACATGGAGCAACAAAAGAAGGAAAAAGGAGACAGAGTATGTAAAAGACAAACCTGGACCATGGAGTTAAAGTGGTGGGCACTGCTTGAGAGTCTCAGGTTGGGTACACTCCCACTGGGTCTAGGTCTAGCAGAGGCCATAAATCGAAGATCATTCTGAGGATATGAAGAAAGGACCCAGTCATCAACCACAGCCATTGCAGCCACACTTTCCTCAATCCTCTTTAGATCTGCCTCCATAACCTGTTGCACACTTGGCTGCATGCTCTTGTTAAGTAGTGAGCACAATGCCAGGCCTTGTGTCTCCAATAATTTACAGTGCCCCAAAGCAATTTGCACACATTCAGCTGCTGCTCGCAATCCTCCCGCTGCTGCCACTGAAGACAGTACATGTTGCTTTATGAGGGATGAGCACATTTCGGTCAAATCTCGAGCCCAAACGATCAGCTCTGATGCACATGCAGGCACATCTCCAAACAATGTAGATGAGTCTCTAGCAGCCTGCAAATGGTGGCAACAAGACACTTCTAGTTCTCAGTGTGACTGATGTGCAACTTAGCAGTATTGATTAAAGCTGGATGACTCTTCAGAGAACTGAGTGGTGTTTTTATCTCCATGTTGTTCTTTCCTCAAGATCAGAAACATGAGGAAGAGGTGAGAGGTTGCCTGAGCAATTGCAGAAAAGACCATCTGTGATAGAGCAGCAGTGAAGGCACCTCCATACAATGTTCCAATAGGAACAAGCCCCTGGATGTTGTGTTGAAGGCTTCCATCGTGAGAATGCAACAACAGTGTGTGAGCATGCATTCCTTCACCTAGCCGAACTAGTCCAGTTATTGCTGAACGAAGCTCCATTCCATGCACAAATGGCTCCTGACTTACGTGTATCAGATACTCCACTAGCCTGGCTCTTTTCTCAGACAGAGCAACCTGTAAGAATGCTGCTGTCACCGGTGTCACAGGGGTCATGTCCCCTTCATTATGAGTGCAAGAGTATCCTTCATGTACCAGCTTCTCCCCCTCATCTAAAGCTGCAATCGCCTGATCAACCTTCCTCTCAGCCAGTAGAACATCAAGAACATCTGGAAGAGAATGTGCATGTCTCTCATGCTCTGAAGGATCTGGATCATCTCCTCCATAGCAGAGCACATTTCCGTCTGACACTTTGGTCTCTGCTATGTTCCATCTCCACCCACGCACTACCAGGTTGCGTTCAACAGCTGCTCGAGTGCGCAGCAAAGATTGCAATGTCAGTACCTCATCCTCCAAATTGGAAATCTCTTGAGATACCCTGCAAATGCAATGACAGAGTGAGGAGCTGAACATTCGTATCCTTGACCCAACAGCCTGGCCAAGCACAGGCTCAGGTTATTGCTGCAGGGTCCAACAGAGGTAGAATTGTGGGCAGCAAATTGATGAAGCATGGATACCGGATGAAGAGATTGTAGTTGGATATAACACTCTTCTGCATTTGTTTCCCAGTCTTTTTCCTTAGGTTTCTCAGCTCCATTGACAACAACCGAAGTTCCTGTCCATCACAACTCTATCTTGAGTGCACAAACCACAACAGCAATCATCTTCCCCAAAACTCAGAGTGACAGTTACATAACAGCAAGGAAGGGAAACTCACAAGCTCCTATCACATGAGACATAGTAACATTGAACACTCACATGTTTCAAGGGAGCTGCATCATCCCGTTCTGCCAGTAGCTTTCCCCTCGAGAAAGGACATATAGAAAACTTTCTGCCAGTCTATCCAGCACAAAGACCTGAAGCATCAGTTGGGGAAGACAAATGCCCAGACTAGAGAGAGGTTTTGTTGTAATGCAGAAACCCAAAGCCTAATTGAAACGAAATGATTTCAATTAAGGAAGAGCTGGACTCTTTTCAATGCAAATTAGGGACTTGGGTTTGAAATCCACAAGCAGAGGGCAATTACCATCTTGTCTTTGGCAATAAGCCTGTTGATGACATACACTTCAGGATTGAAGTCCTCATCTGCAAACATTGCCAATTCTCCAGGTAGAGGCCTATTGCTACTAAAAATTCCAGAGTCGTCATCAAACGACATTGGCAGGGTTTTCAGTCCATATAGAAATTGCCTTGAGTCTCTTAGAAGCTGTTTGATTGCAGTTTTTTCACACTCCCAAACTGTGGCAACACTTTATACACACACACACACACACAGACTGATCATTCGCTTTTGGTGAAACATGTAATACAATCACCCCATCCCCTTCTATAACCTCCCTTCTCTCTTTGTTGTTGATTGTGGTCCTACCTTCTTTTCTGAGGCAATTTCCTCCGAGTCAAAGCTATGCATGAACTTGCAAGCATCTGCTGCAAGGGTCATTCTCTCCACAAGCTCATTACAAACAAATTGTCTTCACCTCATGTTTATCACAGATATCTGTCAAGGCCAGTCCTGCATGGAGTAAAGATCAAGATGAGAAGAAATAAGTTGAAATTCATCATCAGGAAACTGTGGATTCAGGTGGCCAGCAAAGTAAGTAAGCAGCTGGTCGAATAATGGTGCTCTGCCCTTTAAATGGCATCCATAAGGAAGATAATTATTCAACATACTAAATTGGAAACACGTGATAGTTAAGCATGGTGAGGCCCAAGTGAATCCTTCTGTTATGCCATAAATGTTTCTATAGTGGACTCCACATTACCTTAGAATGTAGAGATACCAAACTTTGACCCACTTTTGGTTGCATCACAATGTCTCTACCCTGAAGGGCAGAGCCAACATAAACAATTAGTGCAATTCTTTGATTCCAAAGGGAGAGAGCTGACAGGCAAACAATGCCATCCCGACATCAGCTGCTTGGTTGCTATTCATAGCAAGGAACTCTCAGGACAACAGTACTAGCTGAAAAAGCAACAAACCTACCAAACTGAAAACCATCCTCTAATCCAAGAGTATGCCTGCATGAGTACATATGAAAAAAATCTTGAAAAAGACCCTTTGCATAGACAAATGAATCTTTGTTGGAATGCCTACGGTACCTAGTCTCAAAGACTCTCCAACTAGGAAATCCAGCAGTGAAAGAAATGCTAGATAATCATCTAAAGCATAATTTCCAGCAAACTATTCAGCAGGTGGTTTTCGGGTAACAAATCCATGGCAAGCTTGCCTTTTTGGGCCCTCTCTTTGCTTTCGCATCTCAAAAGACATGTACTGTAACCCAAGTCTGAGTGCAAATTGTCAAGAACTCCTCCTCCCCTACAAAATGCTGCAGGGATTTTGACTTTGCCCTTGAATCAATCATCCTGATTCCACGGATTTAACTACAATCCATCAGGAAGAAGAAGATCAATTCCCACCTGCTCCAACACATGATGATGTCCAAGTCTCATGTGATCGATCCATATGGCTCTTGTAACCCTCTCAAGTCATCACAGAAAGAAATAATTACATGATGATCTATAACTCCTCCAGAAAAGCTTGCAATTTTGGTGGGAAGCTGTTGTCTCAGAAGCATACGAAGCTCTGGCTACAGAGGGGAAAATAGAGAAGGAACCTCGCTTCTGCAAACTGTGCCGGGAGTTACAGCTACATTTCTTTGCCCGAAATTTCCAGAAGTAAGAATCGAGACAAATGCCAGTTCCATAACCGTTTGCTGCTGGTGCATCTGGCCACGCCGCCCTAGACTCTGCTCACATTATTGTTCCTTGTTGCATTGCTGCTGCTAGTACCAAGCATTGCTACTTGGCTGGCTCCCTTCTTTTTCTTCTTCTTCTTCTTCTTCACGACGACGATCAAGGTGAGGCAGCAGTTCTATCACTTGTTCCATAAACAATATGCAAACAGATTTTACGTGACATGCAAAGGGTGAAATGGAAAACCGTGTATCATCTGACTCAAAATTTTGAAACGAGGAAGTGGGAACAATGCAAGGCGAAATGGAAAATACAATTTTTGTAGAGGGAGGAGAAACAGGACAAACAACCGCAATTCACGACGTCTGAAAGTGTTCCTCAGATTTCGTATAAATAATTTCCATAAGAAGCAACCGGCCGGTGGCTGATGATGCTTTGAACAACCCCGGCGAAGCTCAGAAACTTCATGTACGATATCAGAATGTTTAGTCGAAGGAATCCGAAATTCTCAAGTTACGAGAATCTTAGTCTTATCATCAACCTCATGAACACTTATATTGCTTGCTATCAACTTTCTGGAAACAGCAGTTGCAATCAATCCAAGACATCTTTCACATGAGCATGAAGCTGCTACCACTGTTTGCAATCAGCCCATGCACACACATGACAAGCTTGCTGTCAAAGATGATGGAGTTACTAACTGGTGCAGTGCACATGAGTTCCGGCACAAACAAACAATTCTTGCAGCTGCAGCTACAAAATTATCTTCGGTTTCAAAAGTGAACTACAAAATAATGCCTCAAACAACAACAACAACTACTACTACTACATCACAACAGAAAATGACTCCAACATCATCAGCTACACAATAGTGCCTCAAACAACTTCATCACACAATGCCTCCAGCAACAACACCACCACCACCACCATCACAATGCCTCATACAACAACAACACCATCACCACAATGCCCCTTACAACATCACCACAATTTCACCCTCTTACAACCACAACACCTATGACCTCATTCCCTCCAAAATCACCACCACAATAATGCCCTCCAACAATAATGCCTCCTAGTTTAACCACAACACCCATCACCACAATCCCTCCAAAATCATCACCACAATGCCTCGTACAACATCATCATATCTCACCACATCAACAACAACAATAATATCATCTCCACCATTCCTCCTACAACAACATCACCATATCTCACCACATCAATAGCAACAATATTATCATCGCCACAATTCCTCCTACAAAAACAGCATCACCATATCTCACCACATCAACAACATCAACTGCGGTAGGTCTTGGGAAAGGCAGTGGCTTCACATGGCTTGGTTGCCGTCTTTCAAGTACAAGTCTTCAGATCTCACAGTGGGATCATCATGACATTTCAAACACAACCATAGTACTACGAAACATGAATCCTCAATGTATAAAGTGAATTCGTCATTACATTCTTTGAGTGAAATATGGCCATATGTAGCTGACCTCTGATACAGTACGACAAAAAAAATGTCATGTCATGGATGATGAAAAGGGTAAGACAGCCATTAAGCAATTCCGTGATATGGAGCCCCATTATATGAACAACATGTACATGGGTTGAAAGTGACCCATCAACAATACCTAAAGTTAACAACACACGTTTGAGTGAAAATTTATTGAAACCAAACAGGTCATTAAGTGAACCTTCTCATGCATACAAAACTTTTTTGGCTTTGCTGAAAATCTGGGGAAGATCAGTTCCTGTGCCCAAGCAAAGCTATGAAGAAGACAGACAGAAAAAAGGATAATGGAAAGTACCCATAGATTAAATATTGCACATGATGATGGCTTAAAAGAGTGAGTTCTGCATATGTACATGGCATAAAACAATCTCTCATCAGTTATTTGCATATACGTACATGCTAAAGAACAATTATAACTCACATTGTGGCTCTGGCAAAAGTGGATTGGTGATTTTAGGGGTTAGTTTCTTTCAACAGTATACAATAGCATGCTGGTCACCTTGTCTGGTAAGGTTACAAATTTGTTCAGGCCTCTCATGTTGTATGTTATCCAGCAGCCTCGGTTGTTGATTGGCAGCAACTGCAGGGAACATGGATTCTTCCTCCTCATTCTCCCCAGAAAGCTCCTCCAGAGACCTCCCCATGGTCTCTGGGACAAAGAATGTCATGACAAAGCCAGCGGCATTAATACAAGAGAGGATGAGGAAGGAGTCTTTGATCCCAATTCCTCTGGGATACCCTGGGTCAGGTTCCCCGGTATGTGCCCCCTGAGCTGCATACAGAAACCCAAAAGCACCAACAATGGCACCTGCCTTCCCTGATGCGGCTGAAATCCCATGACAAGTAGTCCTTAGCCTGGCAGGGAAGAGCTCGGCAGGGATGATGAAAGTGGTGGCATTGGGTCCAAAATTGGAAAAGAAGAAAGTGAAGGCATACAGCACTAGAAAAGCCACATGGTTGCCACCACAAAGGCTGGAGCTGTTGTTGGGACAGGGCTGACCTCTGAGGTGATAATAGTCAAAAGTGAGAATGAACATGAAAAGGGTCATCATGAAGAAGCCTCCCAACTGGATGATCCATCTGCCAATCACATCAACAAAGACAACCGTAAAATAATACCCTGGGACTGTGGAGCAGAGAGCGATTAGGGCTTGAGCCCTAGAAACTTTGAAAATCTCTTCCAGAGCACTCATTGTGTCAGGTGGTGGGAGCCAACCCACTGCTGTGAAGATGTCTTTCTGGAACAGGTTCTGGCTGTAGAAGGCAATGTCAAGGAAAAACCAGGTGCTACTGGTGCCCAGGAGCTGGAGCCCATGCCTCTTTGCAAACTCCCTTGAGAACAGCCCATACTCACGGCCTACAACAATCAAATCAGCATCACAAGAATGTAAATCTAAAAATCAGCCATACTTCAATGCAACAAGAAAATCAGGGTCACAAGTCTGCATTCTGATTGCAAGCAAGCTTTGTACCTACCACATGGACGATCAAATGCTGAAATTCTCTAGACAAATACAAAAGAGGGAGAAACTAAAAGTTGATCCCTAAGGTCACATTTTGCTATCTTGCTTCAGACAAGCTTTGATCTTCACAGCTACCCAGAACACATTGTATTTGGCAAGAAGCTCTCCCTAATCAAAAACTGCAATCAGAAGAAATTTTGAGAATTCAAATGAACTTCCCGAAGGCAAGTTGCATCTAATAAAGTCCAACAGTGTTGAAGAGTCCAAACTTCTCACTTGAACCCTTTTTTGTTCAGATATGAGAAGAAAAAATCATCTTGAGTGACAAGGGTATGCAGAAATCATGCAAAATTGTGCACTCAAGAAGAAGAGGACTCAGGCAATACCAAGAGTCAAATCCACAACTAAGGAGTACTTGGGCAACACCAAGGGTTCAATCCACACTAGTTGACCTTTTAACAGAAAAACTCAGGTGCACCCAGTGTACCATCAAGCTCATAATAGTCCTGGTCATCATCATATGGAGAAATCAACCAGGAAGCACTTGAAACAAAGGATTTCAAGATTCCGCAAGATGTAGAAAATTGATTGAACTGACACCCAGAATGTCATTTGAAAGCTTGAAGAAAATCATGAAGATCATCACACAACAGCAAATCAGTCATTGTCTCAAATGCAGAAATGGCAGTCCGAAAATCCAAAGTTGTGGTACATACACAGACTCTTCATTTTTTCATCAAAGTCTAGAAGTGTTTTTCATGGAGCAAGAGAAGCTCTTGTTGCTTCTCTGATTCGTAAACCTTCAAACCAAATTGCCATACTGGGTCATAAGATGGGATGGTAGAAACCAGTAGGTGCTCTCTACAAAAGATTGTATATGCACTCAAAATCTCACAGCAAATCATAGCAATATTGATCAGCTCATTGATCAGCTCAGTAAAACAATTTAGACTTGGAGAATTGAGAAATTCTGGGAATTGTGAGCTTCAGGTTTTGTGTGCAAGTTTTGTGTGGGATGATGCACTCATTGGTTGTGAACTATAACTGACCTCTTCGAGAGGGCATGTTGGTGTAGGTGATGCCGCTGAAATCGATCTGCAGAACACGACCCATGTCAAAGGCTGCACGCTTATTGTTGTGCTCCACGAGTGCTGTGTACCGGGCAGTCTCTGGCATTTTCATCCGATAGTAGAAGGTGAGGGCAGCCGGCAGAGCCCCAAACAAAAAGATAATGCGCCACACATAATCAGCTTGAGGTGGTGTAGAACCTATGGGGTCATCCACAAACGCAGGCTCTGGATATCGGTGCCGAAAGATTGCAGCCACCACTATGGAAACTGTTGCACCTCCCAAGATCCCTATACCCTGCATCCCAAACACTGCCGCAATGAACGCACCACGTGTTGACTTGTTGGCATATTCTGACATGATGGTTGCTGACAACGGGTAGTCACCCCCTATCCCAAACCCCAGCCAAAATCGAAAGAAGCACCTGAGAGAAGAAAAACACCACACAAAAGTTATGACATCTTTCCATTAGGCTGCTATGATCACAATTTTTATGATCACAGTAGCTTTCCATTATTTTTTTCTAGCTATCTATGCTCAGTCACCTCACAGCTCTACCAATCAAGTATTGACCAAATGCAGCTTTCCGTTATTATTTTTCCAGCTTTCTACATTCAGAGTCACCTCATAGCTTTACCAGTCAAACATTTGATCAAATGCAGGAAGTGTGAGAGCTGTGAATCAAACTGTGACTCACCACAAAGAGATATCTGTGTTTTTTTTTTCTTTCATGGAAATGTATTCTCAGAATTCCTAACATTGATTGACTACATATTTTCAATGCAGTTGTAACTCTCCAAATGAAAAGCGCATGTCCCTCCAGCAAGAAGCAAGGCCCTATGTCATTGATTTTCCACTAGGCTACAGTGATCACAGCACACGCTCTGTGTAGCTGTGATCACAAAAACAACGTAATGGAAAGAGACACTTAGTATTTAGGAACAACATGCATCAAAGAGATTCAACAACACAAGGAGCTGCAACACTGCAGCAAGATGGCAAGCACAACATAAAAGGAGGAGCTGAGCTCTGGTGTGTTGGGGAAGAAGAAGAATTCGCACAGTGTGGACATCACGGCCTTGGCAGATTGTCCGAAGCTCATCCCAGAAGCGATGGAAGTAAGGATCATGAGCACAAGAGTACTCCCATATGCTTTCTTGCGTCCAAGGCGATCACCCAACCATCCGAAGAAGAGCTGTCCACACAAGGTCCCGCAGAGCGCGACGCCGTTGACGGCAGCCGAGACGTTGGGGGGTAGCTGCCCGGGTTGCCCGGTGGCGGGATTGTAATAGTAGAGACGACCCAGGAGGCGCGTCACAGTGGAGATGCAGAAGAGGTCGTAGGCATCTGTCACACAAGTGGAGAGATGCACAACAACAGGAGCTCGCATCATCTGTGAAAAAAAACCCATCAAGCTCCGGACAAAGCTCAAGCTCAGGACACAAGCTATGATGTTCTTGTTGTAGTACCTGTGAAGAAGCCCATCCCTGCGATGATGATGGTTGTGAAGTGGTACCACTGCGTTCTGGCCCTGTCTAATGCCCGTAGGACCTCGAAAGATCCACTTCGGCGCAGCGACGACATTGCAACCCACCACCACCACGACCCAATTCCCTCCTCCTCCTCCTCCTCCTCCTCCTGCGCCAACTCGAGATGGAAATTTTCTGTTCTGTCAATCAAAAAATCCTCACCCAGAAACAAAACTATGGTATTCTCCATGAAATCAAAGAAATTCGCAACATCGGTGAGAAGAAATAGCAAAAGAGCAAGCTCTTCGTAGGTTACAAGTACGTCATCCTCCTGGATCAGAAGAGTGTAATTCTTCTTCGTCATCGTCTTCTTCTTCTTCTTCCTTCCCGCCGTCAGGTTACACAAACAGATAAGAAAGATCTCACTGCCCCAAAGCTTTCTGGAAACACTCCAAGAACAGAGAGTTTCATGAAATGGGTGCAAGAAACCGATTCTCAGCTCAGAGAGTCAGTCTCTCTCGAAGGGAGGATTGCGATCATCGAGCGAGCGAGCGAGGCTGTGTTTCTTGTTCTTACACGATTCAATTCTTCCTCTTGTGTCCAGATGGGTACCAAGCTTCCGGACGATGATACAAGCACGGCAATTGGGTTTTAATCAAGAATTATCGAGCTTCGCTCTCTCTCTCTCTCTCTCTCTCTCTCTCTCTCTCTCTCTCACACTTTCTCGAAGAAGCGAGCCATGAAGTTCTGCTGATTGATTCTGAAACCCGAACTCCGTATCCTCAACATTGGGGGAAAATGGATTATATGATGATGATCCTTTATATCTTCCTTCCCAAACGGTGCGGTTTCCTTTGGACCAGAGACAAAACCTGGGCAGGCATGTCACCCATGCTTGCTTCTTTGCTTCACAGAAGGAAATTCCAAAATTCCTGCACAACCCATGACCGCAAGAGGATACTACTACAAGACCCAAGAGAGAATGATGACAGAGAAACGCAGTTTCTTCAAGGACCAACTCAGATCAGTCGAGAATCTCCTTTTTATACCTGTAGATCAGCAGTAAAGAAGCTTGGAGTGAAATGAGCTTCTTCTGACACAAACAAAACGCATGGCCTGCTGGTGGCACCTGTTGTAGTAACGCTTTCCTCCAAAACAAAATAGGTTCCCTTGAACACGCACGCACGCACGCCCTGCCCCCTCCCCCCCTAGAGAGAGCTTAACAGAAAGCTTTCAAACTAGTTGCAGGCGGAGGAGTGGTACAGCAATTGCAAGAAGAAGTGACACCCACAACAGGCTCCTCCATCTGTTGTTTGTTGCCAGCAGTTGAAAAACACTGATCAACCCCCACCCTCCCCGCCCCCCCTACAGACTCCAGCTCCTCCTCCATCTAAATTGACTTCAGAGACCAAGTTGTCCGCCACAAAACAATCCACTGGAGCCTCAGCGCCAGGAAGAAGAAGAAGAAGAACATTCCAACAAAGGTTCCTTCATCCTTTCGTCTGGAAGCTCCCTCCTTCCCTGAAAGCTTAATAAAAGCCTCAACTGTTCCTCAGGTCCTGATCTCCACAGGAATCATTCCCTGAACTGTTCCTCAGATCCTAATCTCCACAGGAATCATTCTTCCAAACTCTCTCTCTCTCTCTCTCTGTGTTTTCTTTGTCAGCCCTACACGGGCAGCACAAGTGGTGTATACTTCTGAAAATGAAAACACCCATTTTAGCTTTGCTCTTATGAGATCTTTTGCTTTGCAATTGCTGCTGATGATGATGTAAGTAGTGGGGCCCCATTCAAGTATACCAGTGGCTGAAACTAGGTACTTTCTATTATGGAAAAAAAAACCACAATTGTGAAAAGGCTCCAAGCTTATTCAAATTTCTATGCTGTGACCCCAGCTGTTTCCAGAGTTTCCTCTTTGAATAGTGTTTTGATTAGGGGATAGGTAAGCCTTTGATGTTCCCAATTTCCTTCGGCAGTTTCTGCAGTTGCTCACTGCCAGAGATGGACAGCTCTTCTTCCAATATCTTAGGCAACGAGTTTCCCTACCTCCTGAGGCACTGTTCTGATACCAGACTGCCCAAGATTGAGATGGGTCAAGCTTCCAAGTGATCCAATTTTCTATTGGCAGATGTAGCAGACATTTTTTGCACAGCATGAGAGCCCCACCTTCTGCAAAGCCACAAGATTCCCAATCTCTGCACGGAGGGTGGTGATGTTTGTGCAGCCTGGGAGATCCATTTCATGGAGGCTGCACCAATTAGCTGTCCAATTCACTGTGTGCAGCTGCCAGATGCTTAGGCAATTCTCCAAAGCGAAAACAATGCAGTTGTTTCAATCTACCAAGTGCATACATCAAGTCATGCAGCCTGTTGCAACCACTTCAGGTGGAGCTCCAGCAATCCTAGGAGATGCAAATATGCACTCATGTAATAATCAATCAATCAATCAATCAATCCATCCATTCTGCTTTGCAAAAGATCAGATCTTGGGTGATGAGCTTTGATTTTTTGCTGATGATCTCAAGTCTTGGACTTTTTGCAGCTGATTAGAGATAGCCCTTCTTGTTCAATGTTCTTTAGATCCTACAAACAAAGGCACTTACTACAACCCATGTCATCAGAGCCTGGACATTATTACTGTAATGGGTGTGTCTATAATCAGATGCTCCATGGAGAATACTGAAAATTGGCTAGTTTTCAACCCAACAACACAAAGAAAAAAAAGTGTGGCTTATTTTGAAACAATGTTTATGTTTATGTTTGCAGTATTGCCTATACTGGAGGAAGCACTTATTGTATAAAACCCTAAACCCTAGCCAACCCAATTCTGAATTTCCTTTTGTAAGTTCTCATGGCTGTTTTTCTGAGAGCTCACTAACATGAGTTTTTTCCACATTGTGTTAGGATTGAAAACCTGCTTGTGTTAGGAAGCAATTTGTCTCCTAAACCCTAAACCCTAAACCCACCAGTCTAAGTGAATCAGACTTCAATTTTGTTTTACACTTGTCTTTTTTTTTTTTTTT
>Ga0209208_10008309_pt1 | contig 13849 bp, 12 predicted proteins | sample S1TSphfallax_3_FD_187694 | JGI IMG/M metagenome (GOLD analysis project Ga0209208, IMG submission 187694) | Host-associated microbial communities from peat moss isolated from Minnesota, USA - S1T2_Fd - Sphagnum fallax MG (SPAdes) (version 2) | ecosystem: Host-associated > Plants > Peat moss >...
CGTGCGCACTCTGCTGCTTGCCGAAGACGCGGGCTTTTACGGACATCGCGGCATCGACCTGCGTGAACTTCCCTCCGCGCTGCTCACCGACTGGTCGCGCGGCGGCGCCGCGCGTGGAGCATCGACAATCACCCAGCAGCTCGCCAAGAACCTGTTCCTGTCGCGCGACAAGCAGCTCGGACGCAAGCTGCAGGAGCTGGCGATCACGTTCCTGCTCGAATCGGCGCTCGGCAAGAACCGTATCCTCGAGATCTACCTGAACATCATCGAATGGGGACCCGATTTGCGTGGCCTGCGACCCGCGGCTCGCCGCTACTTCGATCGCGAACCCGGAGCGCTGACGCCGGCCGAAATGGCCTTCCTGGTCGCGATCATCCCGGGGCCGATCAAGTATCAGAGTTCATTTGCGCGCGGCACGCCGGGGCCCGGGCTGCGTGCACTCATCGACGAGCTGCTGGCGAAGCTGCGCTCCGTCAATGCAATCGGGGAGGAGGAATATCGTGAAGCGCTCGGCGACCCCCTCGTCGTTGCCGGCGAGCGGCCGGCCCGATGATTCCGTCGCCGGCATCAGGGGTCGCATGGAGTGCTTCCGAGGACGGTCAGTCCTGCGGGCCACAATTCGGTTTTATCCCGCACTTCCACGCACAGGCGTACGTCCGCAGTCAGGCTCGATGGATAAAGGGAAGGCAATAGGCCATCGGCTCGGAAATCACGAATCTTAAGGATCTAATATCTATACGGGTCCCTCCGCATGAAAGCCGACAATCGGCCAACTGCGGACGGTGGCGATCCCGAAACGCCCTCCAGGAAGCAGCCGTTCGCGGTCTGCGGTAAGCTTAATCAATGCATGGCTCCGGCGACGCAACAGCAATAAGAATAGCGGGGTTCATCGACGGGATGGATTCCATTCCCTACAACGGCATTGTTGTGTGCCCAGATCCGCACCGAAAGGTTGTGCTCGTGCTCTCTTACACAGATGCGCCTGATGATATTCGACCGACCCACGTGGAGGCACTTTCTAAGATCAATCGCTCCCGCGAAGTTCTTGAATCACTCAAATCCCAATATCCCAGACTGGCCGAGGCACTGAAGGACGCCACCCTACGTTTCGAATTTTGTAGAGACTATGGCAAAGGCGCTGCCGCACTAGCATGGTTGGACGGAGCCGAACTTAAGTGGGTGGGCGGCGATTCGGGTTCCATTTGATCGCGATCCAAAGCCAAAGCTGCAATGATTAGCTCGAGCGTGCGCCGACTTGTGTTGGCAACAATTTGCGCGGTGTTCGCCGGTTGTGAGGCGACATCGCAACCTGAGAGTATTAAGACCGTGGCTGCTTTCGAAGTCCCTCTCCCGTCGCCGGCAGATCGAGAACAGTTTCTCACTGTTCTACGCGCTGCTGCCGAAGTAGAGGGGATGCATGTGGACGCGGAAAGCGATACGGATCTGGCGAGCGAGGCAAAGGCCAGTCCGAATTTCCGAATGACCATGAAAGCAGCGGTTTGGCGCGGCTCTAATGACGATGAGTCGGTTGCATCCGCAATGGATCAATTCGACCACTTGGGCCAAGTTTGGCTTATGTTTTCGAGAGGTAAAGACCCGGCCATGGTGGCTAGATTTCGCGAACGAGCTATGCATGGGATCATGGTCCATTGGCCGAGCACGCTGTCTCTACCGATCATGCCTACTGGAGCGATTCCACTTCACCGGGATCTCGTTCGAACGACCTCCGGCTACATCGTCAAACCGTCCGAAGCCTACAAGTATGACCTTCCCGGTATGGCAGCTCAGTCGCGTTGATGGTCCAGCCGCCGTGAAGCTGCCGTTCGCCACAGGCAAGTGTGGGTCATGACGCGTCTATCGGACTGGAGATTGGTTACCCATTGGCGCGCACCGCCAAAAACACGATTGTTAAATTCATCGATCTTGACGGCAGGGCCGATCGCAAGAGACCGCCCGTCGCCAGCGGATGAGTTCTGGAAAGGACTACGCTGGAACAGCGGTTCGCAAGGAGATGCCCTTGTGGCCGGAGGCAGACGCGCATAATTTTGGCGTGTGGACATTTGTACATACAATCGGTATTCTGCCCGTATGATAGAGCCAGTTGAAGGATTCAACTGGGACGACGGAAACCGCGAAAAGTGCCTCAAGCACGGTGTCACGGCGGAGGAAATCGAGAGTGCATTTCGAGGAGGGACACTTCGCGTGTTTCCTGATCCTGCCCACTCGACAAGCGAAACGCGATATCTGGGTATTGGGCACACTACCTCTGGCCGACACGTTCTTGTGGCGTTCACTTACCGGGAATTTGAGAAGCAGAGATTCATCAGACCCATCCGCGCTCGGTTTATGCATGCGAAGGAGATCAAACATTATGAAGCGCAAAGCCAAGACTCTGGCGAAACTGCCTCCCCTAAAGACAGATCTGGAGGCAGAGGAGTTCGTCACCGACAGCGATCTGACGCGCTATGATCTTTCTGCCCTGAAGGCGACGCAGTTTGAATTTGCTGCTAAAGAAGCGCGAATCAATATGCGTCTACCGGGCGAATTACTCAAAGCTGTCAAGCGTGTGGCACGGCAGCGTGGTGTGCCGTACCAGCGGTTCATCCGGCAGACGCTCGAGCGCGCGATCAAAGAGTGATTCGCTCCTGACCAACCTCTCCGGTCCGAACAAACCAATCTGGTTACCCGACAAGTCTATTTCCCATGCACAGAGTTATTGGGAGTAGATCGTTGTCAGTATCCCCGCCCCTCTATGATTGAATATTGGCCACCCGAATCAACTTGAGCGAGATAAGTTCGAGTGCGGCGCACGCGTCACCGGTCCGCGCTCAAACGCGATTGCAGAAACACGTATTCCCGGTGCCAATCAAGATACCGGCGCTGTCCTTCGGCAACCGCCCCGACGTTGAGCCGCTCCCCCGTTTGCACCCCCATCCGTTCGAGCGAGTTTCGAGCCGCTACGGGCGAAATCAGGAGCGCCCCGCTCCCCTCGAAACCGATGAAGCCTCGGTCGAACAGATGGTCGATGCTGGGCATCAACAAAAGCCCATTCTCGCCGTCGAGGCGCTCTTCATTGGAGTTGTCCCGCCACGGTTTACAGTGGCTCGCCCGCAGGTGTTCCGGGTTGCTGACGCCGGTGATTCGGCACCGCCGTTCGACGGTCGAGACCCTCTGTCGGAATATCCCTTGCCCCCGTCGGGCCTGGATGACGGCCTGCCGCTGGGTCTCTGGAATCGTGACGTCGCCCTCGATCGACTCCCGCAGGTGACCCTCCCAGGTGGACACGTCGCGCAGGGGCGTGTCGTCGGCCGTGTCCAGATCGGTCCAGGACTCGGCGACTCCCAGGGTTTGGCGTAGACGTCGCTGGAAATTGTCAGACTTCGTTGGACAGGGTGAATGGTGCCGCAAAGAGGATTACTTCGGCGCGCGGCGCGCCTCGCCCCTTCGGGGGCGCCCTGCGGGCGCTCAAATCGCCTATGGCGATTTGTCGAACCGGCTCGTTGTCTGTCAGGGGTTCGAATGGAGTCTGGTCGACGACTCAGGACTAACGACCTCGTCGTGTCGCTCCGTGAAATGGTGCCGCAAAGAGGATTCGAACCCCTGACCCACGCATTACGAATGCGTTGCTCTACCAACTGAGCTATTGCGGCGCCGGAAACCCCAAAAAAGGGCGCGTATCTTAACCCGGTGAATCGACCGATGAAAGACTTGTGCTGCGTTTCGTGACGTCACGCAGGGCCCGGGGGAGTGCAAACATCACGTGCTCGGGCCTCCCGGCGACTTCATCGACGACCTTCCCGCCCCAGGCAATCAGCTGTTTCAGGACGCCCTGGACGAGAATCTCGGGTGCAGACGCGCCGGCGGTCAACCCGACCGTGAGATTTGGTCCAAACCACTCCTGAGAGAGGTGCTCCGGCCCATCGACGAGATAGCCGCGTTTACCCGACTTTTCGGCCAACTCGCGCAATCGGTTGGAATTCGAGCTGGAAGCAGAGCCGACGACGACGAGCACGTCGCAGCGGTCGATGATGCCCTTGACCGCATCCTGACGATTTTGCGTGGCGTAGCAGATATCTTCCTTGACCGGTGCTTTGAGCTTCGGGAAGCGCGCGCGCAGGGCATCGACGATCGTCTGTGTATCATCGACCGAGAGCGTGGTTTGCGTCACGAAGGCCAGGTGGTCCGGATTCTTGACCACGAGTTCAGCAACCTGCTCGGCGGTCTCGACCAAATACATTTGACCTCCATGCGAGGTGTCGAATTGACCCATCGTGCCTTCGACTTCCGGATGGCCCTCGTGCCCGATCAAAAACACTTCCCGTGCCTCGCGGGCATAGCGCGTCACCTCCATGTGCACCTTGGTCACGAGCGGACAAGTCGCGTCGAACACGTTGAGCTCGCGCCGTTTCGCCTCGACCTGCACGCTGCGGGCGACGCCGTGGGCGCTGAAGATCACGGTGGCGCCGTCGGGCACTTCGTCGAGTTCCTCGACGAATACCGCGCCGATCGTCCGCAGCCGGTCGACGACGTATTTGTTGTGTACGACTTCGTGACGCACGTAGATCGGCGCGCCGAACAGATCGATCGCCCGTTCGACGATGTCGATCGCGCGATCCACGCCCGCGCAAAACCCGCGGGGATTGGCCAGGAGAATGTGCATCAGGATTTCCGCCTACTGTCGAAAAAGGTGTCCAGCAACAACAGCGCCGCTCCCACGGTGATCGCCGAATCAGCGACGTTGAAAGCGGGAAAATACGCCCGTTCCCAGTGAAAGTGTATGAAATCGACGACCGAACCCAGGCGAATCCGGTCGATGACGTTGCCCATCGCCCCGCCGAGCACCAGGGCGAGGCCCGCTGCCGTCAGACGGCGCGCGTCCGCGGGCAGACGCACCAACCAGATCCCGATTCCGAGACTGACGCCGCAGGCCAGCACGATGAAGAACCAGCGCTGCCAGCCGGACGCCGACGCGAGGAAGCTGAACGCGGCGCCGACGTTGTGCATGAGCGTGATGTCGAGAATCGGCAGGACGGTCTCGACTTGAAATTCTTCCAAATGCCCGACGATATAGCTCTTGCTGGCCTGGTCGGCCAGGATGACCAACAGGGACAGGAACAACCAGCGCCAGCCTGTGCCCCCTGCGATGGAACTGTTCATGCGAAATGCCGCTCCTCGCCCGGTCCCTCGACGTTGACGACGCAGCGCGCGCAGAGCTCCGGATGGCGCGGATCGCTGCCGACGTCGCTGCGTAAATGCCAGCAGCGCACGCACTTCGGCTGGGTCACCGGATGAACGCGAATCCAGACATCGTCCTCGGTCGTGCGCACCGCATCGGCCGGCGGCGCGTCGCGTTCGACCACACGCGCCTGGCTCGTGATCAGGATGAAACGCAGCTCGTCCGCGACGGCCGTGTAGCGCGACGCCGCCGCACTCGGCACGAACACCGTCACTTCCGCCTCCAGGGGCGCACCGATCTCGCCGGCCGCACGCAGCCGCTCGAGTTCGCGGGCGACGTCGGTTTTCAGTGCGATCAAAGCCGACCAGTCGAGCGAGGCGGGCCGCTCCGCGCCCGCCGGAAATTGATGCCAGCCGCTCAGGAACACGGATTCCTGCCCCGGCGCTCCCGTGTATCCGGGCAGGAACCTCCAGGCTTCCTCGGCGGTGAAACTCAGGATCGGCGCGAGCCAGCGCACCATGGCCTGCGCGATGTGGTACATCGCCGTCTGCGCCGATCGGCGCGGGCGACTCGCGGCGCCCGTCGTGTAGAGGCGGTCCTTGATGATGTCGAGGTAGAACCCACCCATTTCGACCACGCAGAAGTTGTGGACCTTCTGATAGATCTCATGGAAATCGTAGTTGCGATACGACGTGACGACTTCGTTCTGCAGCGCGAACGCCTTCGCGACGGCCCATTGATCGATCGCAACCAAATCGTCCCAGCGGGTTGCGTGCAACGCCGGATCGAATCCATTCATGTTGCCGAGTAGGAACCGCAGGGTATTGCGCATGCGGCGATAGGAATCGGCCATGCGCTTCAGGATCTCGTCCGAGACGCTCATTTCGTTCGCGGTGTCGGTGGCGGCGACCCAGAGGCGCACGATGTCGGCCCCCAGGGTGTTCGTGAGCTTCTGCGGCACGAGCACGTTGCCGATCGATTTGGACATCTTGCGGCCCTTTTCGTCGACGGTGAAACCGTGTGTCAGCACCCCGCGATACGGAGCATGGCCATGCATCGCGACCGAGGTGAGCAATGAACTGTGGAACCAGCCGCGATGCTGGTCGGAGCCTTCCAGATACAGATCCGCGGGCGAGGTGATCTCCGGACGCATGGCCGCGACGCTGTGGTGGGCCATGCCGGAATCGAACCAGACGTCCATGACGTCGGTGGCCTTGTCATAGAGAGGCGCCTCGCCGCCGAGCAATTCTTCGGGAGCGAGGTCGAACCAGGCATCGATGCCGTCACGCTCGACGCGCTCGGCGACCTGCTCGATCAGCTCCTGGGTCCGGGGATGCAATTCCCCCGTCTCCTTGTTGACGAACAGGGGAATCGGCACGCCCCAGGTTCGCTGCCGCGAGACGCACCAATCCGGTCGCCCGGCGATCATGCTGTAAATCCGCTGCTCGCCCCAGGCGGGCATCCAATCGACATGACCGATTGCCTCGAGCGCTCCTTTGCGCAGGCCCGCCTGATCCATGCTGACGAACCACTGGGGCGTCGCGCGGAAGATCACCGGCGTCTTGTGCCGCCAGCAGTGCGGATAGGCATGATGGTAGGGCTGGTCCTTGAGCAGGCGGCCGCGTTCCGTCAGCACCGCGATGACATGGGCATTGGCATCGAAGACCTGTTCGCCAGCGAACAGCGGGGTCGTCGGAAGGAAGCGGCCGTCGCCGCCGACCGGATTGTCGGTCTCCAGACCGTATTTTCGGCCAACCAGGTAATCGTCCAACCCGTGCCCCGGCGCGGTGTGCACGGCGCCGGTGCCCGCATCGAGGGTGACGTGATCGCCGAGGATGATCGGCACCTGACGCTCGTCATAAAATGGATGCTGCAAGCTCAGATGCTCCAGCGACGCCCCTTTGACCGTCGCGATCACGTCCCAACTCGCGGCGCCGATCAGCGTCATCACGGCGGCGACGAGCTCACTCGCGAGCACGAGCCGCTCGCGCCCCTCTCCCAAATTGAACTCGACCAGGGCATAGTCGATTTGCGGGTGAAGTGCGACTGCACGGTTTGCCGGCAAGGTCCAAGGCGTCGTGGTCCAGATCGCCACCGAGACCGGTATCGGAGCGGAGGCTTCCGGCGGCTCGTGCAGATGAAACCGCAGGGCGAGGTCGGCGACGTCGACGACGGGGAAGCGTGCATAGACGCTCGGGCTCGTCTTGTCCTCGTACTCGACCTCGGCCTCGGCGAGCGCCGAGCGGCAGTTCAAGCACCAGTGCACCGGCTTGAAACCCTTGTACAGGTGCCCGTTCTTGATGATTTGCGCGAAACCACGCAGCTGTTCTGCCTCGTAACGTGGCTGCATCGTCAAATAGGGATGCTCCCAGTCGCCGAGCACGCCCAGGCGCTTGAAATCCAGCCGCTGGGCCGCGACCTGCCCGGCCGCGTACTCCCGGCAGGCCGCACGGAATGCCTTGGCGTCGAGCTTCTGACCGACGCGGCCGTAGGTCTTCTCGACCTGCATCTCGATGGGCAGACCGTGGCAGTCCCAGCCGGGGATATAGGGCGCGTCGTAGCCGTCCAAGGTCTGGGACTTGATGATGACGTCCTTGAGGATCTTGTTGACGGCGTGGCCCAGATGGATCGCGCCGTTGGCATAGGGCGGACCATCGACGAGGATGAACGGCGGGCGGCCCTTCGCGCGCGCACGAATCTTGTGATAGAGGCCTTCTTGCTCCCACTCCGCCAGCATTTTCGGTTCACGGTTCGCCAGATCGGCTTTCATCGGAAAGCCGGTGTTCGGCAGGTTGATCGTCGCTTTATAATCAGTCACAGCTCACCTTACAGCAGGAGGACGCGGGCCCGCTCGGCGTCCTGATGCATTTGCGCCACCAAGGCATCGAGCGAATCGAACTTGAGCTCGTCGCGCAATTTCGCGACGAACTCCACCTCGATCACGCGGCCGTACAAATTCCCGGAGAAATCGAACAGAAACACTTCCAGCAGCGGCTCCACGCCGTCGACGGTCGGCCGCGTACCGAGACTCGCCACCCCCGGCATCGGTCGCCCCTCGATGCCCGAGACACGGACCGCGAGAATGCCCGAAAGCGGCGGCTTACGCCGACCCAGTCGCAAGTTGGCGGTCGGAAACCCGAGCGTCCGCCCGAGCTTCTGGCCATGAACGACCCGCCCCTGCATGCGGTAAGGCCGCCCCAAGAGCCGCGCCGCCGATTGAAAATGACCGTGCTCGAGCCGTTCCCGGACCGCGGTGCTGCTGACCCGAACGCCGTCGGCGATGAAGGGCTCGATTTGCTCCACACCGAAACCCTGAAGACGCCCGGCGGCCGTCAAGGTCTCGATCGTGCCGGCGGCATGGCAGCCATAGCGAAAGTCGTGACCGACGACCAAATGACGCGTCCCCAAGCCCGCGACGATCAGCTCATCGACGAACTCCCGCGGACTCATGGCGCGCATGCGCTCGTCGAACCGCAAGGTGACCAGTCGCTCCACCCCCTGGGCGGCGAGCGCCAGGAACTTCTCCCGCCAGCGCGTCAAGCGCGGCGGAGCGCCCTCCGGATCGATGAACTCCTTGGAACTCGGCTCGAACACCAGCACCGTTGCCGGACAACCGAGCTCCACGGCGCGCCGCTTGACCAGGGCAATCATCGCCTGGTGGCCTAAATGCACCCCGTCGTAGTTGCCGACGGTCAAGACACAGCCGCGATGCCGCTGCGCAAGATTATGGTGGCCGCGAACTAGTTCCATCGTACCCACCACTATACCAAGCTAGTGCCCTCAGGGGCGTCGCCCTCATTGACAAGGCATGGGCTGGGCCGCAAACTTAGCGGCTCTTTGGCGGTCCTTTATTAAGGCCCGGCCACGTAATTAAGGAGTTTGCGCTTGGCCAATACGAAATCTGCGGAAAAGGCGGCCCGCCAATCGACGGTGCACCGTGCCCGTAACGACGCCCTCACCTCGCAGCTCCGCAGCGCGATTCGCAAGGCAACCGCGGCGCTGAAGGCCGGCAACCAAGCCGACGCCTTGTCCGCGTTGAACGCCGCGACGCCCGTGATCGACAGCATGGTCAACAAGGGCATCATCCATCGCAACAAGGCCGCTCGCCACAAGAGCCGTCTGACCAAGCAAGTTCGCGCGCTCGCCACGGCGAAATAAGATGACCCTCCGATCGGCGGACGCCGGCGTACTAAGCGCCGCGCTTCGCCGCTCCGCCCGCGAATGTCGGGCGATCCTCGGCCGACTCGTCGGCAGTCTTGGTCCCTGACTCTCGCGGGTGCTCTTCGAGATAGCGCATCACCGCCTGCTTCAACTCCTCCGTTCCCGCACCGGTCGCTCCGGAAATTTTCAGGACGGGGCCCTTCCAGCGAAGACGGCGAACGATCTCCTTGGCGCGTTTGTCGACCTCGGCGGGCTCGAGCAAGTCGGTCTTGTTGATCACCAGCCAGCGTTCCTTCAGGACCAAGTCGGCCGCGAATTTCTTCAATTCCGCGATGATCGTGCGCGCGTCCTTGACCGGATCGGCTTCCGGATCCGGCGGCGCGATGTCGATCAGGTGCAGAAGGACGCGGGTGCGTTGCAGATGCTTCAGGAAGCGGATGCCGAGTCCCGCGCCATCGGCGGCTCCCTCGATCAAACCCGGGATGTCCGCCATCACGAAGCTACGGCCGGGGCCCGCGGTCACCACACCGAGATTCGGATGCAAGGTCGTGAACGGGTAATCCGCAACCTTCGGCCGGGCGGCGGACACCGCCCGGATGAGGGTCGATTTGCCGGCATTCGGCAGCCCGAGCAGACCCACGTCGGCGATGAGCTTGAGTTCGAGACCGAGCTCGCGCTTCTCTCCGGGCAAGCCCAGGCCCGCCTTGCGGGGCGTGCGATTCGTGCTCGATTTGAAGCGCGCGTTGCCCCAGCCGCCCTTGCCGCCCTTGGCGACGAGCAAAGTCTGGCCTTCCACGGCCAGATCGCCGAGCTGCTCGCCCGTGTCAATGTCCGTGACAACCGTGCCCACCGGGATGGACACGTAGGTGTCGTCGCCGCCGTGACCGGTGCAGTCGTTACCGCTGCCGCCCTCGCCGTTCTGGCCGCGATAGGTGCGCGAAATACGAAAGTCGGCCAGTGTGTTCATGCCCTCGACGGCGCGTAGGTAGACGCTGCCGCCCAGGCCGCCATCACCGCCATCGGGCCCACCGAAGGGAACGAACTTTTCGCGTCGAAAACTCACGCAGCCGCGGCCGCCGTTGCCGGCCTGCACTTTGAGTTTCGCCTCGTCGATGAATTTCATGTTGGTGCTGATGAAGAATCAAAAAGGGGGACAGGTCTTCACCTGCCCCCCTCGTATGTGCTCGGTGCGCGCCGCGGACCTCACGGTCCGCATCGCGCGAGCAGGCCGACGTCGTCTAAGCGTTCTTCGCGACGACGTTGACGTAGGTGCGCTGTTGCGGACCCTTGACCGAAAATTCGACGACGCCGTGCGACGTGGCGAACAGGGTATGGTCCGTACCGATGCCGACGTTGAGTCCGGGGCGATAAACCGTGCCGCGCTGACGAATCAGAATGTTGCCGGCGAGCACCGCTTCACCGCCGAACTTCTTCACGCCCAAACGCTTGGAATGCGAGTCGCGGCCGTTCCGGGTACTGCCGCCTGCTTTTTTGTGTGCCATTGATGAAGTCTCCTCGTGAGTGCGAACCGAAGTCGATCAGCCGACGATCGACGTGATCTTCACGTCGGTGTAGGGCTGGCGATGCGTCCCTTCGCGCTTGTAATGCTTGCGGCGGCGGAACTTGACGATGCGCACCTTGTCGCCCTTGCCGTGACTTTCGACCGTCGCCACGACTTTCGCGCTGCCCACATACGGAGCGCCGATCTTCACGTCCGAGCCGGCGCCGACCAGCAGCACTTCGTTGAACTCAACACTGGCGCCCGCCTCGGCATTGAGCTTCTCAATGCGGACGACGGCACCCTCTTTGACGCGGTACTGTTTACCGCCCGTGGCAATCACGGCATACATCGTTACGACTCCAGCTGAAGGGCCCAGGGGGCCGCAAAAGAGCCGCGGATTGTACGATGCGGGGCGTTCTAGGTCAAACTCCGCTCCTGGACCGTCCGGGGCGCCGACGGCGGCCGAAAATCGATCGGCTGCGGCAACCGCTCGCGGGATAGGGGGCCACAGTGTGCCGGGCGGCGCACTGCAATCTTATGTACCATGGCGCATTCGTTTGAGTGCCTCATGACTATAGAAAAGATTCGAGAGTTGGTTACCGCTGATTTTGAGGCCGTCAATCGGGTCGTCAAAGATCGCTTACACAGTCAGGTTGCCCTCGTTGATCAGGTTGCCACCTACATCATTCACTCCGGCGGGAAACGACTGCGCCCCCTAATGGTGCTGCTCGCGGCGCGCGCCTGCGGTTATTCCGGCACCCAGCACATCGAAGGGGCGGCCATCATCGAATTCATCCATACGGCGACGCTGCTGCATGATGACGTCGTGGACGGATCCTCTCTTCGGCGCGGGCGTGAGACGGCCAACGAGGTCTTCGGCAACGCCACCAGCGTCCTGGTCGGAGATTTCTTGTACTCCCGCGCCTTTCAGATGATGGTGACCGTCAATCGGATGCCGATCATGGCGATCATGGGGGAGGCCACCAACGCGATCGCGGAAGGGGAAGTGCTGCAATTGATGACGGCACGCGACCCCGACACGACGGAAACCCGCTATCTGGACGTCATCCATCGCAAGACGGCCCGCTTGTTCCAGGCGGCGGCCCAGATCGGCGCGGTGATCAGTGACGCCCGCCCGGAGCTCGAGGACGCCTTGGCGCGTTATGGTAATCACATCGGCACCGCGTTCCAGCTCATCGACGATGCCCTGGACTACCAGGCCGACGAGACCAGCCTCGGCAAGCATCTCGGAGACGATCTGGCCGAAGGGAAGCCCACCCTGCCGCTGATTTACGCCTTGCAGCATGGCAATGATCAGCAGCGGCAGATGATTCGCCACGCCATCGAACACGGGGGTCTCGAGAATCTCGATGAGATCACCAAGGCCGTTGCAAGCCTCGGGGGGCTTGCGTACACTGCGCGCCTCGCTCAAAGCGAGGCAGATCAGGCGCTTGCTGCCCTGGCGCCACTCCCCGAAAGCAGTTTCAAAGAGGGCTTGAGCGAACTCGCTAGGTTCGCCGTCGCGCGCAAGAATTGATTTGAATGTCGATTTCGGGGTGTAGCTCAGCCTGGTAGAGCACTACGTTCGGGACGTAGGAGTCGCAGGTTCAAATCCTGTCACCCCGACCATTTCTCACAGGGGCCTGCGCCCTCCGCACTGCTTGACGATTATTTTTGATTGCCCGGAGCAGCGCTTGCGCCGGACCGGTGGGTTCGCGCCGACCCTATTCCCGTTTGCGCTGTGTTCCGACATCGACGTGGAGAAGCATTGCGAAATTCGGCTGGCTGAGACCCGTGATCACCAAGATCTCTCCAGTGCCTCGATCGGACTCGCAGCCTCTCTCACTCCGGAAACTTCAATTCCCGCTCAATCGCCTGGAAGCGCGGCTCCAGGCGCAGCGGGTCGAGAAGGTCATTGACCTTCAGGCGCTCAAGCAGCGGATCGCGCTGCCTGACGGCCGTCTCCAGGGCTTCCAGCGCTCGAGCGGCATTCCCCCACTGTGCGTAGATCATGGCGACTGACGTAGCACTGTTGAACGCTTCAGCCCGCCACGCGTTAAGCATCGTTTCTGCATCCGTGCGCCTTCCCAGCTTGCCGTAGACAAGCGCGAGGCAAAAGGGTCTGTTCACATCGTGGGATTTGCGGGCGGCCACCTGCAACTCCTTGATACGGGCGAGCGAGTTGAGCAACTCCTCTGTGAGGCCGTCGGAGAAGTACTCCTGCTCCTTGTCTCCGCTCAGGTTCATGAACGGCAGCACCGCGATCGAGTTCGGCGGTGGGTTGAACGTGGTGGGTGTGGCGCCTGCGCGGGCGGCGGCCTCTGGAGTTTCGTGTCTGGGGATCCGGTACTCATTGGCAACGAAGTACGCCAGCGCCAACACAACACCGATGGTGCCGATCGCGAGCACAACCCGCCGCAACCGCCGGGAGGGGCGCCCCTGCTCCCTTATCGCCGCAGCGGCACTTGACACAGCGCTTAACGGCGATATCGCCGGGGTCAGCAGGCGCTGTATTATTTCGACGAAGGCAGGAGGAGTATCGCCTCCTGGCAGCCGCGTCCACTGCACCGCCCGGAAGGCATCCGGGACAAAAGCCTCGTGCTCACGAATATCGTCAATGACGACCGGTACAAGAAAGGGCTTCTGTTGGGCCATGTGATGGGTGCGCGCGACGGCAAGGTTCCACTCGTGCCGAAAGTAGCCCTCGAGCCGCTCCTGGGTGTGCTGGGAGACAATTGGAATAAAGAGGGCACACTCGCGAATCTCGTGCCGGATCTTCTGATCCCATGCATCCCCGCCCCGCAGTTCGCTCTGATCGAGAAAGACCTTGATCCCGGCCGCACACAGGGCCTGGTAAATCTTCTGAGCCGCCCCCGCATCCTGCGAGGCGTAGCTCAGAAATACTGTGTGCGACGGCTCAGACACCGATCGCATGGTTTTATGCGACTCCCCATCAGGGATCTTGATTATCGACATTCTCATGCTTCGCACTTTCGCGAAGCGCGTCGACG
>Ga0209208_10008311_pt1 | contig 13845 bp, 12 predicted proteins | sample S1TSphfallax_3_FD_187694 | JGI IMG/M metagenome (GOLD analysis project Ga0209208, IMG submission 187694) | Host-associated microbial communities from peat moss isolated from Minnesota, USA - S1T2_Fd - Sphagnum fallax MG (SPAdes) (version 2) | ecosystem: Host-associated > Plants > Peat moss >...
CTCCAAAATCTGACAGTCCCAAGTTTCCTTGTGCTATATGTTGTTGTTGTTGTTCCCACTGCCACATTCAAGCTTGAATGTTGTTGTTGTTGTTGCAATTGGAAAGCCAATAGTGATGACTTCTTCTGCTTCCCAACAACACATGGTGGTGCAACAAATGCTGAGAGTAGTGTAGCCATCCAACAAACAACCAAATTACAACAACAACAACAAACATCAACAAATCAACAAAAACAATAATAATAACACTTTTTGTGTAATTGAATCTGGAGGTAGCAGATTGTTCAAAGATTGAAACTGGAAAAAAAAAAAGGACTAAATTTTGCATTTGGGTTGTGCATATGTGTAATGGGCTATGGACTGCCACATATTATAAATTTAGGTGCATAGAAATGATAGGCAAAGAGAGAGGTTGTTGGATAAGGACCCAACCCTTTTCACTATTGTTTCTTTTTTGTTTTGGGTCTTTGTTCGGCTCTGCCTTGAAGGGAGAGTCTGGGGAACTACAGTACACTAGTAGGTAAAACACCTTGGCAAACTTTCGAGACAACAATTATCTTATTTGTAGAGATGTTCAAATCTTTAACCCTGTCTGGGTACAGAGAAGGGTTATGGAATTAGAGCATCTCCAGTGGTGCTCAGTATGTGATACTGCACAGCAAAATTGGATGAAGAAAAATCAAAATCAAAATGAGCCGGTTTAGCTCATGAAAATGGTTCAATTGACCACTTTGCAGTGGCTGGTATATGGCACTGCTTGTGTGTAGGTGTGTAGAAAAAAATGTTATGGCCAATGAAATTGCTGGACTTGGTGATCCGAATGTTTTTCCTTGGTTATTTTGACTAAACTACTTACTAACCTTGGTCACTTTCAACACATATTTGTTGAATAATTAATTAATTTTGAGGATTTCATTTCAACAAATGATGTATTCTCAAATAGAATCAGAAAAATTTACACAAAGAATAAATTTTGAAAATTTAAAACATTACTCAAAATAATATAATTGGTGTTGAAGTGGCTCAGGTATTATAGTAATAGTAAACAAATGATGTCATAAGGTTTGGTAGGTTTGAGAGAATTTTAGGAGACCAATGGAAATAGTAGAAAAGGATCATTATTTTCAATGTTTAGTGAAATAGGGGCGTGTGTGTAGGCCTGGAAGATTTTCTTTTTTTTACGCCAACGGCATTGCTAGATTTGACGATTTAATTTGTTTTCTTGGTTATCTTGAGTTTTTTAACAGTTCAATGTGTGATAGCTATTTACAGACAGGGTTTTAGCACATTAATTTTTCACTTTGTTTTAAATAATTTTTCTGTCCAAAGAGAAAAAAAACTAAATTTTCTGAAAGGAAAAAAAAAGAGAAAAAATCAAATATTCAGATTTATTTTTTTCTACATGAAATCTTCAAATTTAATTAATTATTGGACAAATATGTGTTGATGCTGCCCCGTTGCCCCCATTGGTTTATGATCTTACAGCAAGGTAAGTGTGTAGGCCTCTAGTAAACCAATACCCAAGAGGTTACCCTAGTTTTGAAACTAGGGTCAACTTTGACACATGTCTCTGGAACAATTAGAGTGGATGACACCAATTTTTAGAGTGGTATTTAAACCCAAATTTTGAAGAAGTTTGATGGGATCTTTTATCTTTCTTTTTTTTTCCTCTTAAGCATTCTAAGGAAGATTGACACTTGAAGTGTTTGATTAAATTTTGGCAAGTTTTTTATTTCCAACTATGTTCAAAGATTTGATTTGTTGTTTCCTTATTTTTAACCTGCTTCACATCTAATAGTCACTTGGACTTAAAACATGAAAAAACAATTGCCTATGGCAAAGCCCTAGAATGAGGTCTCGTCTTTGAGGCTGGTAGGCTGAGGGGAGGGGTCGGAAATCTGGAAGGTCCTAGTTACAAAACCTTTTGGGTAAGTTTTCTTTGCATCTCTTTCTAACTTTTCATGCTTTCTTTCCTTACCCTAAAATAGTAGGCACAAAGTGGATCTCCTAAGGCACAAGAACAACAAAACAAAGACAATCACTCACTGCAAGTAAAGAAAATGAAATAATAAATAACAAATAATAAATAAATAAATACTCAAAAATGAAAACAAAGAACAACAACACAAAGACAATCACTCACTGCAAGTAAAGAAAATGAAATAATTAATAATTAAAAAATATTTAAAAATGAAAGCGAGAATTGTATCTTCCGAAATCCAGAAGGCATAGTTGACAAGTTCTATTGTACATTCTGAATTTCGAAAGGTACAGTGAAAAATTTGGCCTGGGGGAAGGTCCAAAAATAGTACTGAGAAAACACTAAGGGGACTTATAGTAGCGTTGTGAACCTAAAACATTTATTGGGTTCTCACCCCAAGGTTGTGAAGAAAGAAAATTTCATTGAGATTTCAATTAGCCAACTTCTAGGGCTAAATAAAATTTGAATACCATAATACTTTAACCATTTTGGTTATATTTAAAATAACTAGCCACCTTGCCAAAAGTTTCAAAAAAACCTAGTTTAAAAGTGTCAAAATTTATGGATCATCATGTTCATTTGTCCATAAGCACCTCCTAACTTTCACCATCACATGATCATTGTGTTTGAAGTTTGTTTGACCTAGATAACATTGTTGATCTATAGCTTCTTCTATAGTCACATTGTTGCTACGACTTTTACAATCATTGGTTGAAACATAAGATCATCATCAATAATTACATCATTTTCAAAGAAACCTCATCATCATTATCTGAGGCATTTAATCTCCAGAAAGCAATGAGGGAGGAATAATGTATTTTGTCTTTCTTTTTTTAATGAGGTATAATTGTAAAATGATTTTTGTTTTTTGACTTTTTTTCGGTAAACATTTTGATTGTTAAACTTTTCAATGTTTAATGCTCCTTTTCTAGGGTATTGTAGTTGTCTTCATGCTTTAATTCAAGTAGGTACACAAATCTACAAATATAACATGATGGTAGTTGTGTAGGAAAGCAAACTCTGAAAGATTTTGGTTTTTGGTTAATGATGGGTTTTGGAAATGTGATTACAGGATCATAGCAATAGCAGAAGGTTCATACTAGAAAACACGGTGGAGAGGACAAGTTCCATGGGAAGTGGAATCTTTGTTGTGGTTAGCAATATTAGGAGTTTAAGAGCTAAAAAAAAACTCCTTGTCGTCATCTCGGGAGATGGATGAAATGATGAGCTTGAAGAAGAAAAAAAGGTGTCAAGCTCCTCCACCACCAACACATTACTACTATTATGCATTACTCCACAGTTGAAGGAATGCCCTAAAGATTTCATGTACCCAATTTCTAAGTGTTTGATGGCTAATCCTATCAATTTTGCCACTAGCCAAAGTTACAAATGCATGTGCATTTAGATATGGTTTTAGTGAAGGTGTTGTCATTACTACAAGTTTGGTGTGGCAATCAAACTTCCTATCATCCTCACCTTTAATTTGTAGCTTTATTCTACCATCATGGTTTGGCGTGAATAACATCAAGTTCCTAAACCATGGGTTCCCTTTTTGGAGCTCGCTATACAACTATTGAACCATAGTCTTTAAATAGTAACAACAACGTTTGTCATTATTTGGGGCAACATCCCAAATATCCATTTAACAAGGTTTTGTGTCAAGATGTGGGCATTAGAGTGCAAGTAAAGGCACAATACAAAAGTAGGAAGATTTGTAGATTATCAAAGGTTATTTTTTCCATACCCTAAATACAAACCTCCTTTGGTAACGTTTTCACCTTAACATCCACCTGATTTATTTTCCATATGAACTAGATTTGTCCATTTCCATATATGTGCTCCCTATTCTAGACACCTAGTTGGGTTCGCAACTAGGGGTGCAAAGGGAATTTCTCTTGAAAAGAGTTGATAATAGTGTTATTGTTGGTCCATTAAAAAATAGAAACATGGATCTTCGTAACATTGAAGATCCCTCTAGGAAAGGTTTAGTTTTTTTTCATACCCAATATAGTTTGTTTGAGTGGGCATGATGGGTTTAGGAATGTTAGATCTATGTGGATCATGCTTAGTAATATTGGGATTCCCAAGGAACAGTTATATATTTATATATTATTGAGTTCATTGATTGTGTGTCATGTATATGTTTTTGGACATTTGAACATAGGTGGGGAAGGTACATTGATAACCTTTGAGGATAAAATGCAAATTGGAATTGGGGTTGATAATGATGAAAAATAAATTTACATTCAAAAAAGGATGGTAGACTTGAAAAATAAATGGGTTCTACTATTTGAAAAAGTCCTAAATGCATACCACACAATGTTTTTGGTGAGTTGGTTGGTTTTGAATATGTTTGTTTTTGTTTTGCAAAGCAATGCGATGTTTCATAAGTTGAGTGAAAGATGAAGTTCACAATTTTGAATTCATCATAATGGGAAGAAGTTTATCCTATGTTTTAAACTGTTAATTAGGAAAAAATATCAAGGAATTTAATAGCAACATTTATTTTAAGTACTTTAACACATCTAATTTCCAAAAAAGATTTAGATTTCAACAAGAAGACACTAATTATTCTTTCCTCATGTGAATTGTGAATAAGGAAACCAAGGAACTGTTGAAAAACTTTCCAAAGAGATGAATCAATTAAACAAACTCATAGATGTTTATTGAAACTTTTGGGTTGAACTAATAGTTAGTTATGGCATCTTCAAGTTTATAATGCTACCCAAGGTGCATGTTGATCATGATATGAACCTTTTTGTTGTGTTTTATTCCTATTTGTTCTACTATCATTCAATTAGTTTTTTTATTGCAATGTTTGTAACATTATTTGGGTAAACATTTAGATTTTAGGAAATTTTATGAACAACATTTCATTTTTCCATTAGCTTACACTAGAAGTGATGAAGCAGCTATAATAATTGCACGCGTGGGTGATGGTGTAGCAACAACTTCTTTTGGAGTAGTAGGAAAAATTGTAGAAGTTGGCAGTAGCATGGAAATGTTCTTCTTCCATGTAATAGTAATAGTTGTAAAAGTTGGCAACAACTTTGGCAATGACTTTGTAACACAAGTTCCTTTTGGACAACAACAACAACAATAGTTACACAAGCTAATAGGAACATATTTGTGTTCTTCATGCTTCTAGGAGTAGGAGTCTTTTTCTTCCTAGCTTGTGCACGCATCCTTTGTCTTGTTTCCGATGACCTTACATATGTGGTTAGTGGTGTAGGCTAGAGGTAGTTTCCAACAATTGTGACATTGGCATTGTTGGATTAATGTCATAATTGACCTTTTCAACCACCTCCACATTTATCAATTCCTTGAAGAGGAGTGTTGCAATGTTAGCTTCCATTGCTGCAAGTTGAAATGCAAGTTAAAAAGCTTTAATGATACTTGTCTTTGTCCCATCCCTTAATGAATGTGTCTTTCATGACTTTGACCTCGATGTTAAATGGAACCGGCTACCAATCCTAGGCTTTAAGTTGCTCATCTTGAAGTCTACCTCTAATTCTTGCCCATCATTCATTTAATCCTTAATTGTCTAAGAAGTCCATGAATTAAAATGAACCTTGAACACATGCTTTAATGACTTTTACAAAATCACATCTATTATTTGCAATTCACTTATGCAATTGGCAAGAACAAAATTTAGCAAGATGTTTGTATGCTCCTTTTATATTTAATTGCATAACTCCCCATTGATATGAACACTCTAACAATCTATTATCCACACTATCTTTTCTTCTTTTACAAACCTTAATATTAGTTGGCATTTCTTGTATCTTCACTACAACTAATATTTGGGGCCAAATATGAAGTTGAAACCAATTCTAATACAACCCTCATTTCTTCATATGTTTTAAGAGTCTCTTGCTCTCATTATCCTATTTCTTAATTTCATGTTCACTCAAAATTCTCACATTATGTTGGATTCTAAGCCTACCAATTGGGCACTTCTCTTTTTGCACACTACATGACATTGCATCTTATTACTCTCTCTCATTTGTGCAAGTTCCCTCTTAACAATTTGCTTCCTTTCTTCACTTGAAATTGTTTGAAACAAACTAATAATATACTTTTGACATCCATCATTCTTAGCCATTTTGCACAAAGTTGAGACTAAGCTAAATTCAAAGAATATAACATTCTGTAAAGGGGAAGAAATGCCAACTAAATTCTAGTAACAAGTACCTACCTTAAATCATCACAAATGGCTAACTCATGTTGTTATGGTCTAATTTAATAGCATTTGAACTAGGTGCCTATTTATGAATACTTGTGTAATTACCATTGGTACCTACTAGTGGGTGCCCGTGACCTTCGGCCACTGGGAAGTCCCCCGATTTCTTTAAACCGAAAAGGTCCATGGACTAAAGTAAAAACAAAAAACATGACTGTAGATGTCTAGGGCTTGGAAAATCAAAGGTGATAGTTCTTGAGAATTTCAAATTTGTCCTTTCATTAATTAAAATTCCCTGCCCGGTCCTTTCCCGTGCGTCCCCCCCGTGCTGGCCCTCCCCCGCCCCCAGGGAGCAACAGTTACATTTTCAACAATGTCTGTCTGCTTAGTAGAAAGTAACTTAGGTAAATTAGGTAAAAGAAGGTAGCTTCGAAAATGTAATAACTAATAGATAGACAAATAGAAGGTAATCCTGTTTTTGCCAGGCCAGGCCTGGTCGTCCTTCCGTGACAGACCCGAACTCCATCACAGACGGACGGACGGACGTAGTGAATTTATATATAAGATATGCAATAATAGGTCGAATTATTATTATTTCAATTTCAAAGGACATTCACATTCATCCTCATTCCTCTAATCACGTCCACTTTCATCCACACTACATCCATCCAGGTTCATCAACTTTCTGTCCACATTCATCAACATAATATATTTCATCCATGAATTTGATGACATTCACCAACATCCATCCACATACCTCTGCCCATAGCCACAATTTTGTATATTTTCATCAACATTTATCCATGTCAATGCACTTCCACCTTCACATTCATCACACCGATTCGCTTGCAATCTGCAATACATACATGAGCTCTATGCATGTTCTGTACACTTGTACTCTTGAATGGATGTTTAAGTCAATCTTGAAATTTTCATTCATGACAGCATCAAATGCTGGCATAATCCCTATGTACAGTCATAAGCTTCTGAGTGTCACTCAAATAATATCCAACCAATCACCTTCATCATGAATGGCAATGAATATCATACTGACTTCATCAGCTCCTGCCATTGGGTGTAGATAAGTGTATAATAATCTCCCCAGAATTCCAACAAACAAATTTTTTCGAGTTCCTGATGCATTTCTGGAAGTGATGTGAAGACTCATTCAGCACTTAAGAGGCAAGGCTGATAAAAAAACATCCACAGTATCCTCCTTCAAGCTGCAACAAGGTTGTCAGGGTAAGCTGCTTTAGCTTGGTCCTGTTCAAGAATGAATCTAAGTCCTGCAAATGCAAAGAGCATATCACATTATTTCCTCAAGATGCAAATCAATCATCATTGCAGGATAGCTGGATGGAGGTGACTAAGAACCGATTCATTGAGAACCAAGCCAACTGGAAGCAAAGGACCAATGTGAAGTCAGAATTTGTGGTTAACAAGAGTACTCACATGTCAATGCTTATGTTTCTTTCCTTGACTTCATGATGCAATCGTCATCAGTCAGGAGTTAATGCAAAAACCTTTGGCGACATCTCAAGGTGCCATCTTCTTCATACTCTGCTTTAGTGACAGACCACCCTTGAAAATCAGGGCTTGCGGCCATCAGAGATGCACCCTTCCATGCTGCAACAATTGGACTGTCAACAAGGTCAACATGAAGATCAAATTCATCAGGGACAAGAGGGCGCAGCTCAAGCTCTAAGCGCTCTTTGAAGCCTGGAAGCAGAGTATTTCCACCTGTAAGCACAACACTGGAGTACAGAAGTGGGTGCAGATAAGAATCACAGGCAGTAACTGCCCGAACAATACACTCTGCCAATCCTGCCTCATTCATTCCAAGGTCAACAGGATGGAAGAGCATTTCTGGGACCAGAAAGCGTTCATTTGTCAATGTAAGCTCCTGTTCTTCTTGTTTTTCAGGCATGGTTCTTCTTGGCCTTGGATTTGATCCTCCCATAATTTCAACATCATCATCTTCAGAATCATCTGCCTTGAGAGCTGCAGAACTAGTGTCTTTCACAAAGCCCCGCATGTACTTGATTCCGTCCGGCAAGACATACTTGCACTGTAAGGAATTCTCCTTGCCTTTTTTCCTGCCAACCAAAAAAGAACTTCCCGAACTCAATCCCTTGCAAAAACCATTCACTGAATAGTGAATCAAACTGGTGATCACAAACCCAAAAGCTCTGGAACAGCAAGAATCAAACAAAAAGAGTTCAATCTCTTTAAAATACAAGGAGATCAGAGGAGACCAGGAGAGTAAACAGACCGTGCAATTGTCAGGTCTCTAACAATATCCAGGGAGCAAAAGCACAGCTTCTCCTTCACATCCTCCATGATGTATGTTTCGTCCATGACATTCCAAGCTCGATAAGACACCAACTCCTTCAAGTAGTTTGTCAGTGCCTTGCCCCCCAGGTTGATACGCTTCACTGCACCACTCACCACCCTGTTCTGGAAAACAGGGCCAGCATGTGTGAAGGAAAAACCTGAGTCCACAACTAAGCTGCATTTGGAACGGGCAAGAAGGCTTGTGGGTTTCTTATGGGCTTGATAAGCATGTGTGAAAACAGGTGCATTACCAACACACAGAGACTGGAACCCAAAGTCTTCAAACACAAGCTCATCTGTCGCTCGTTGTGTTGATGGCAAATGGAAAAGAGGATCAACAAGCATCAACCCACAGTCAGAAGGATTGATCTTGAGATGAATCTTGAAAATCCGCTCCCAGATTTCTCTCTCTGTTTCCGGACTGATGAGGTAGCCTCGGTCCACAGGCCGACGCAGAGCTATTGCCTGGATCTCATCACACTCTTGAAGTTGGTCACCAACCAGCCACTTCTTTGAGCTCCGTGGGCGTGCCAGGCAATTGGGCACCACTGCTATAGGCTCCAACTGCCCTGCCATTCCTGCTTTGCAAAACCCACCTCCATTGTCCAATACTACCACTGATGATGTCCCTCCAATTCCTGCAGTCCTTACCATTTATCTCAACCCTCTAACCCTCCTAGAAAAAAAAATCTCTCCTTAATGTTCACTGAACTTTGAAACAAAAGGATAACTATGATGTTCAGAGGATCTGCATTGCTCTAATCTTTCCCTTGCCAGCTGCCGCTCTCCACATGCTGCCCCTAAAAACTTCACGAGAAACCCGCAAAACTTTTCTCTAAGCTCCAATCCACTGCAATTCAACAAACCACATACAGGAATTGGTGAGCTATTATTAACACACAGAGCTTGAAGGCAGCAAACTGGATCAAGAAAAAGGCTAGGGTTTGGGAACAAGAGATGCTGTGACCAAGATGTGCACAATACTCATAAAAGGACATACATTTGGCAGAAAATTCTGGCCAACAGGTAATATTTCACAATGAAAATATCCAGGCAAGAAGACCCCCCACCATGTTGAAAACTCAAACACCCCAATGGGAAACAGGAAATCTAGGTGTTCCTTGCAATTGGTTTTCTACAAGTCCTTGGTCTCATCCTGGTCCATGCTAGACTGCTGCAGAAGAGCTGGGGATGTCTGCAGCACTTGAAGGCGGCAAGGGAGTCCTTTAAATTGTGTCATGAACCCAGCCGCTGCACATATTCTCTGTTGGTCACTGCCATAGACAAGAATTAACAAGCTGTTAGTAGATGGAACCCTAAAACCTTATGCATTTTCAACAACTACTGAAGGCATTGGTAGTGACCTCTATCAAGCTCTTATTCACATGTCCTGCAAATCAATGCATCCGAATCAAAGCAAAGTGCTAAAACATGGACCAAAGAGGGTGTAAGTTTAGGGTTTAGGGCTCACGATTGATAACAACGGACAATAGCTGTCTGCTTGTCTTTCTGGAAGTCAATCAATTCCCAGACAAGAGCTCCACCGATTATGCCATACAGCCCCGTAAGTGCTGCATCCAAAACTTCTTGGAAAACATCCTGTGTAGCTTTGATTGATGAAGCACCCAGCACCCTGTTCCACAACTGATCCGAACTGAGAAGAAGGCACATAGCATTTGTATTCCAGCACAAAGATAAATACTAAGTAAAATAGTCATGATTGGACTTGGAGAGCTGCGCAATGATGAAAAGCTTACAGGGTAAGATAAATAGAGGTAAGAGAAGGCTTCCGGCGTCTTCGCAGCTTGTTGGATGGCATCTCTTACAGAATCCCTTTCTCACCGCATGCCAGTCAGCATGATTGCAACTGATCCCACCTGGACAAATCCCCAAACTTCCAGCAGCAAAACTTGCTTTGAAATCTTCAGAGAGAATCGCTTGTTTTCCTGTCTGTTCCTGGCTCGATTTTCTGTTGCAAGAAGCAAAGCGCTCCTGTCGCTCTGCTCTGCTCGGGGAGCGATGGCGGGAGAAGAGTTAGGGTTAGGGCACAGATTCCGTGCGCGGAGAAGGGGAGCAGATCCTGGCATTTCTAAGAGTGTCATCCACACGTGTCGGTCACCTGCATGTTTCATCCATCCTTTCATCCACATTCATCAGCGGGTGCCAATTTCCAGTGTTGGCCGGTTCTTAGTTCTTCCTGTTCAAGAGAACCTCCGGTCCAGGTTCTAACCTTTTTTCCCAGTCTGAAAGAACCTCCGGTTCCGGTTCAATGCTTACAAAAGTTTATAGACCCTCTGGTCCAGTTCCAGACCCGGTTCCTCACATTTTCAGGACCCCCTGGTTCCCGGTTCTTTAAAATAAATGCATAGGCGGGTCGAGTTCCCAACCGGATCCGGTTCCCCGTTCTACCTAGCCCAAAACTGATTTTATTTGATTTTATTTCCTTTTTTTTAATTAAAAAAATTGCATACTTTAGACATATTCCAAAGGTAAGAACTATATGCCTAGTGCCAACCCCACCCCACCTCCAAATTATTATTCCAAAAAATGTCGATGATATTATTATTCAAAAAATAAATAAAATTCCTCGAACTGAAATGATGTCTAACTCTAGTTCCCAAATTTATTTATTTTGAAAAAAAAATATTTAAAATTTAAAATTTAAAAGAAAAAGAACCGCAAACTGGATATACTAGGTTTCGGGGCCAGTTCCACTTCTGGGTTTGGTTCTAGCGAGAGGCCGGTTAGCAGTTCCAGTTCTCGTTTCCGTTTTTGGCCAGTTACTGGTTCGAGTTCCGGTTCTGAAATATATATTTTGAAGAAACAGTCCAATCCAAGTACCCCGTAACTGGACCAGAACTGGCCGAGAACCAAAACCGGCCAACACTGCTAATTTCATCCATTTTGAGTGTAAAATGGCTACCTACCGCTGTTTTTTTTAAGGAATTTTTGTTTGTGGCCAAAGTGGCTATCATCCCTAGGAAACCAGAAATAAAATATAATTTTTTAATCATCCTTTTGTATTTTTGGCTACATAATTAATATCGAATATTTGAATCTAGCAATTTTTACTTTTTTTTTTCTCACTTATAACAACCAAAAACTTTCAAAAACACTTCTTTCTCAAATTCTTAGTTTTTAATTTCGCATTTTGGGTCAATTTTTCCAATTAAAAGAAATGTTGCAAATGACCAATCACTCAATTATAGGGTAAGGCCATTGGATGAGGTTTTAAGGGCCCTAGGGTGGGAAGGGAAGGGCTAAGGTCCTTAACTTCATCAAATTTTGAAATGGCTTCCTCAATCAACTTATGTCTCCTATGAAGGAGAAAATAAGTTTGGGATGAGGAGGAGGACAAAGCTGGGTTTTAGTGTAGGGCAAAGCCCTACTAGGGTTGAGGCATTCCCAAAACAAGGGGCCTAAGACAATGCGTAACCAAGTTTGGGCCCACATTTTGTGAATGTCCCCCCATTTGTGGCCTTTACCCAGCATAAAGCCCATGGCAAAGATGAGCCTTCACACATCGGGGCGGGGGGAAGAAGGTGAAACTCGGGAAAAACCATCAATTTTGATAGTAAACTAAGTTTCATCCTGTCTTTCATTTTTCCTGAGCGCCTCCACTGCTGTTACATATATTTTCATTGCTCCTACCTGTACAACCACTATAGTTACCCTCGAACCTCGTGCATTGAATGCTGATGAGTTTTTCATACTGAGATTTAATAAAATTTCCGTACTTTGCGGATACCATTGAAAGAGGGGATAGGGGGTGAAAGGTACCAATTCATTTTGGTGACAATTCCCCCTCTCAAATTCTTCCAACATTCAACCTAATGATTCTCATAGCTTCAACACTTCCAGTGAATGCAAGGAAGAAGTATCCTGTTTTAGCCTAATAGCAATTCTGAGGAATGCATTTCTCTGACCCATCTTCTCATTTGTGTCTACAACCATTGCCATCTTCTAAGAATTCCATATGCATTAACAATAGCTTTGGAGTCAAGCTTGATGCTTGCTGAAATATGCAGTTCTTTTGGTAGAAAGGAAACAGAGATGGAGACACAAGCACGGGGGAATGATTGACATCAACAGGTGCAGCTCAGTATTCATGCAATAGTATTATTATATTCCCGCACTTCTTTGCAACTACTGCATTTCACCCATTGCATAAACTCTAAGTAGTGAAATGATATGAATCTGGAAACCCATCTGGGTACTATGGATTTCAGTACACGGTTCCCCTAACCTAAACTGAAAGCTGAAAGACAATGTTTGCTGCTGATGTTGTGTGTTACCATGTAATAGGAAAACACTGCCGAAGGATATCTACCTTCAAGAAGGCTCTAACAATTAGTGTTGGATTGTCTCTTTGATGGAGTTGCCATCAGAGGCTGCAGCAAAAGCAGGCTCACAGAGGAAGCCAGGTGCTATTTCTTGCCCCCAGAGAACTGTAGTGACAGGCTTGCAGAAGCATGGTATCATTAGCAAGGCTGTAGGTTTGTTGGGGCTTGACATTCTGCCATGTAATGCAACACCCTAGCTCCAAGCACACTGACACAATCACACCACCTAGACAATTGCTGTCGTTCCCCCACCATCCTTCTTGGTCAGATGTTCACCATTAAGCTCCTTGGCTAGGCTCTTTCTATTCCTAAAAACTTCAGTCTCTTGCATGACAGAATCTTTGCAGCAGGCATACCCTTAGCCAAGTTTGAGTATGATGACATTATAATATCACTAGATATGCTACAAACAAAATTAACCTACTCCAGTAATTGACAAGACACGACTGGTGGCATCACCAGTAGCCCATGCAAGAACAAATACCATTCTCAATGTGATGAAAGTGGTTTGCATCCCTCACCATAATTGCTCTCCCAACTATCTTTGAAATGAACTTTGCAGAAGTTTGGCATCATGACAAACCCTCAGATTCAGATTCTTGACTATGCAGAGTGGAGTACCTGGTACTGTGTTGATGAGCTCAAATGCAATAGCCAGTTTCTCACTATGGTGACACAAATGAGACACCTTTTCTTCTTCCTGCAGCACAAAATTAGTATCTGCCACATACCCTGCATCATGCATCAGCCCTGACAATCTCTTCAGTTCTGCATGGATTTCAACAATCTGATGATGGTCTTTTGTCGTCCAATACAAAGGTATGCACCTCATTATTCACTTCAATCCAGGTGAGACCTGGCTGTTTCTTCACACCTCTTTCCTTTCTCTGCCGTTCAACATTCTTACTGAGATCCTAGTTGCCAGCAGCAGCATACACATTTGATAGCAGCACATAACCCTCTGCATTCTCAGGCTCCTGTTCAAGAACTTGTTTAGCCACACA
>Ga0209208_10008313_pt1 | contig 13844 bp, 10 predicted proteins | sample S1TSphfallax_3_FD_187694 | JGI IMG/M metagenome (GOLD analysis project Ga0209208, IMG submission 187694) | Host-associated microbial communities from peat moss isolated from Minnesota, USA - S1T2_Fd - Sphagnum fallax MG (SPAdes) (version 2) | ecosystem: Host-associated > Plants > Peat moss >...
GCTGTCTAACGGAGGGCACACGTGGCCTTGCCTCATGATGTGGCTTACTGGCCTCATGAGAGGTACCAATCCCTATAGCAAATGCTTGCGAAAGTGCATTTCCTATGGTAGCTAAAACCCCTTGTGATAGAACATAGGGTGGTGGTGTCATACAGGAACCCTATTACATTCAAAAAACCACAACAAACCATGGAAGTGAAAATAATTTCAAAGAAGATTTCATGAAAAATAACACGTATCAAAAAGGAAAAATGACAATGGTAAAATGACACTTACCACATGAGATGAAGAAGCTCCTGGGGTAAGACCACGATGACGCCCAAGTCGCTGAATGAGTTGAGCACAAACATATGACTTTTGTGAAATTTGACCAACACACTTGGTGCATAGGCAAAGTTGTCAAGGTGGACCATGAGGAGAATGAGACACCTCTACCTGCGTATGAGCTGATGTGCCCTCATTTGAAGAGGATGAGTCACTAGTGGAGATAACGGAGGAGGAAGACATATCATTTGTCACATTAATAAGGCACAAATGTAAGGCAAAGACCAGATTAAACTTTCAAAAACCATGTGATACAACAATATAAACCTTTGACTACTCATAAATTGAGACTACCTAAACCAAAAAGAAATGCATACCTGCATCCAATTTGGGCTCAACAATGCCTATAGGACTAGTTGCTCAAATAATGCCAACACCAATCTAGAAGTAGGGGGAAATACTGTAAAAACGAAAAAATACAAAGGGAGTAAATGATAGGGTGTTGAATCGAGCAAGGAACCACTGAAAACCTTGAAAAAAATCTGTTCATAAAACATTAAAAACCTTACCTTATAGATGCTCGAGCTCCAACAATGCTTAAATTAAACAAAAGTTGAAGTAAACCCTTATTCCCTGCTAAAACTTCATGGTGAAACATACTTGTTACCAACCATGACACATGAGACTAAATAAAAAAATTCCCAAAACAGTCTAAAAAACCCCAGCCCCCGAAACCCTTTGGCATATGCAAAAAAAATAACAAAATGTTAAAGCCAGAATAAATTAAAACTTTGCGAACCCCTTGTGAACCCCCCACCATTGCATCCCTCTTCGCATTCGCATACGTTACTTAAACCAAAGTCCTAAACCTTTTAACTTCCTCCTACATTAACAAAGCCCCAGACTTCGCAACCCTCTAACTTTGCGAAACTAATAGCATTGCATGGCCCTCATAAATGCGTCCATTAGTCATTTTTGAAACCCAAACTCCTTTGCGAGAAATAGTGTATCACAAGTTACGATGCGGATTACATCACAAGCCCTGAATTGTCGGAAGTCCTTAAGGACCGGTGAGTGAATTTGAATTCATTCTCAAATTTGCTTGAGAATTGTCGAAGTAAAGCTTGCGGCAGAGAGGAGGTTGCGGATTGCAATGGCTGGGATTAGTGGAGGGGGTTTTGGGTCTGGAGGCGGTGACAACAATGAGGAAAGGTTGAAGAAGATGATTGCTAATCACTTGAAAGCTTCAGAGTTGTCTACAATCGATACTAGGACACCTAAAGGGTTGGCATCCTTGACAGCCATCTTAGGTCAAGCATTGCAAGTAGGTCTGACTGCTGGGGAAACACAGAGAGATGAGGAGGCAAGGAAGGTTGCAGAAGCCAAGGCAGTAGAGAAGAAGAGAATGAGAGATGAGAAAGCAACAACAGGAGCTCTCTCACCTATAACTCTCGAGAAGAAAAGGAGGAAGGATGAGAGGGATGCCATCAGAAAGGAAAAGTTCGACCTGAAGAAGAAGGAGGAGGAGAGGAAGAAGCTCCCTTTGATAACATTGGCAAAGGAGGGAATTCCAACCGAGCTGGCATACACTAGGGCCAAGAACACCATTAGGCACATTGTTTCCACCAACTTTGCACGAGGAGTTAAGTGGGGCACTCTCTCAAAGGCAAAGCAAAAGAGAATGATAAATCAAATCAAGGGAGCATTTCGAAATGGAGGAGAGCTTGACTCATAGTGGATTGCAGACAAGATTTCCAATTCAATGTTTCAAGCAAGATACCATGACAGGATGAAGATTCGTGCTCACCTGAAAGACCTGAATGTGTACAGGAACTTGCAAAGGTCGTTTCAGTTCTCAAAAGACATTTGGAATGCCTTCTACCAGTTTGAAGTGCAGTTGAAAGCAACAAGGCAGCTGAAGGAGATCACAGAGCAACTAGCCAAGGCCAGGAAGGCAAGAGAGTCTAGGAGGTCCGACCGTGACCTGAAAGCATTGGAGTTGAAGCTTGCTGAATGCCAATCAGTGGTGGACGAGGTTGGTGATCCACCATTGAAGTTCTTCAAGGCAGCAAAGCGAGTCAAACTGGTTCCAAACACCACCCACGGGCTAAGCCAAGGTGGCATTCCCGGCCTCAAAGCAGCATTTGTAAGTACCTTCCCTCTCCTCCATTTCTTTCCTGCAAAGATTCGAATAAAATAGTTTCCGTCGAGTCAAATAGGACAGTTTGTGATACCTTTGCGATGCATATTGCATCGCAAAGATAGGTCAAATGGCGTTTTGAGTTGTGATAGTTTTAGCTTCGCAAAGATTTAAATGGCGCTTTGGCGCTTTAAGATACGATGGGATTTGTTTCGCAAACTACTTCGCAAATTTCAATATGCGAAAATCTACGCTTCACAAAAGTGGTCGGAGACTTGAATAAATTCTTTATGCATTTTTATTGACCTGTTGTATTATGGGGATAGTACAAGAGGTACAAGAGGAAGATCACAGCTGCAGAAATGAAAATGGGCAAGGAAAATGGCAAGGAGCATCTTTTTTAACATGTTGATGCACTACTAGTGAGTGGGTTTGGTTGGGATTCAATTTATGTTTGTGTTGAGATTGTTTTCATTTGAATAATGATTTTCATTTATGGTGTTGACTAAGCTTTGCATGTTGAAATGCAGGCATCTGAGGGTGAGAGTGAGAGCTCCCAAGGTAGCAGTGATGAGGAGGAGAGAGCTAGCATTGCTCCCAGTGCTACCACTAGCAGTGGACCCAGTTCATTTGCTAGTCGAAATGTAGGTTCTGCAGGGGGCAAAAACAAAGAGGATAGGGAGGAGGAGGAGGAGGAGAAGGGGTAGGGAGACGATGAAGAGAGGGAGGAGGATGAGCAGCCTCCCCCTCCACCAGAGAACACTAGGAAGAAGGATTCAAGGAAGAAATCTAAGAGGGGAAGGAAGTCTCCCTTCTAGATAGACAACTAGTGTGTTAGATACCAAGGGTTGCAAACCCTTTTACATTGTAAATATTGAAATTTTGATATAGATTTTTTTTGGGCGGCCCAAAATGACTCCAAATGAATATAAACCTTGCTTCCAAAATAAGAATATAATGCCATGCTCTTGCGATACATAGTGGATCTCAAAACCATTTGCGAGTCATAATTCTTCACAACACTATAAAAGCCAACATACCAAATATACCATGTCATAGACATCGTTACATTCGTATGGGTAAAATCATTCCAGAACAGGTTTGCGAAATCTACGGTTTCGCAAACTTTTAGCGGCATTTTGAGAATCCTAAAAAGTTTGTGTTAGATCTTATATTGCAAACCGATAGACTTTTGAGTCGATTCGCTAAGTCGTTGCGGTGATGGGTTTGTTGCAGATAGTTTCTGATGCATTATTAATCACAAACAATGTATAGAAGTAGTTACAATCGGAAAAGTTTTGCGACTGTATCGAGTTCGAAAGTTGCGAAAAACTTGTGATTATACGGGTGTGAATGTTATGGTATCGCAAGAGCTTAAGAGTTTGCGAAGAATTATGGTTCGCAATACCGGGCTTTCAAAAACTTCTTTCTTTAGTGTTTGCGATGATATTTGGATCGCAAAATAGCCCCTTGTTGTTGTAGTGACTCCCAAACTCCTTAATGGATTCAAATGTGAGTCTAAATTGAAAACAACAGAAGAGCAAAGAATTGAGGCACATTCCCTGGCTTGTAACACTTTGGAGGGGTAGAGGGGCGTGATGGGATGGGACTAGGAAGAATGACAAGCTTCAACTACTCACATGGACCTACACAAAACTAACACAAGGTGGTTAATGCATAGTTGAAGCATTTTTGGTGCTCGGACGAGCCATGGGCAACTCAGACTCACAAGACTCACCACTGCTCGGACTTGGGGGGAGCCACCACCTTCCCCGATTGTGTCTTGGCAATTATTATTCTCCTTATTTGCTATGTAATCTACATCTACAATCAAGTCTTCAAGTTTCTTCTTATTGAGCATTTGTGACCACCCAACATTTATTTAGCTTCAAAGGTATATTCCCTTCAACACGAGTGTCTTACTCAATTTGTAGGTTTTGGGTTTTATTGTTTCATTTCCAACATAACTTGGGTTCTTTCTTTCTTTCTTTCTAGCATGGACTAATTGTCATGCATATAGAATGTATTCATTTTAGATTTTGGCCTCATACAATAATTGAACATTTTCTCATTTGTGTGCAACCTATAGGACGGTTATTTTGAGTTGTTCCTTCAACCACTTGCACAACAAAACCCATCTTGATGATGCTAGCTTATTACAACAACTAAACCAAGTTCCTCACCTCTTCTTCTTAGCACAACATCCTTCCAATTTTTTTAGTGTCCATAACAATTGGTGCAACAATAACCTCCAACTTGCATGTTTTACCACATTCACACCAACAACATGTTACATAATTGGCAACATATTTAAAGCCCACCAAGATTAATCAACTTTCAACTCTACTCCAATTTATCTCATTTTTTATTGGTAAGCCAAATAGGAAACTTAGTTTGCCACATTTTTTATCTAGTCATTTGATTTTGGCATGATTTTATTTTCAAGAAGTTTTACTGATGTATCTATTGAGTCTTAAGCACGTGCTTTTAATGAAGTAATAATGTTTTTTTACATTTTGATTGAAGCCAAAATGACTCTTTCACCAAGCATGATGGACTTTTGCTATAATTGAAAATAAGTTGTACTATGTAAATATTTCATCATTTCAACTCTTCCCAATAATTAAATGCACATTGCCATTTAACTTGTCAATTTTTTAGCCATCAAAGTTTCACAATGGCAAATCATGTTGATGTTGGATAATAGTCCATGTGGAACATCATGACATAGGTTTTTGTTGGACACATTTTTTCATTTCACTTTAAATACTAAAATTATTTTTAATGATGTTTCAAAAAGGTGGTTTTGAACAAGTTATTTGTTGATATTGAGATGGAAGACACCATTTCTAACATTGATTATAACATTGATGTTAAAGCAAAAACATCCAATTGGAGCTTTAGCAATCAAACATTTAAATGGATCTCTGAAGTTGAATCAACACTACAAATCAAATATGATGATGCTCATGATGGAAGAGTGAAACTCTTATAATGAAATTGCGAGATTGTTTGCATATACCTTTAGAACAATATACTCCCCAACAATGGCAATTTGGCCTTCACAATCGTAATATTTCACACACTAGTTAATCAGAAAGGTTGAAAATGAATTTAGCTATAGCTTGTGGGCGGCTAGGACCAATATGAAATAAATTTTGTGATGAAGTTGTGGATGAACCTGAAGCTTTTATGAAATTATACGGTCTAGATCATGTCAATAATTTGAATAGTAAAAGGGAGGTGCAACATAAATTAATTGTAAATGCTTTGACACTGATTTTATTAACATTTTGTGATGGTAAGTTAGTATTTCCTACTAGATTAACAACCTTGTTAGAACTTGGAGCATCATATATTTTCCTGTGGAAAGATTTTTTTTGTTCAAAAATCAAATTCCAATGTCTTTACTAAATAAGGTCTTTTGGAAATGTCATGAAAATTTGGTAGATCCAATTTGGAAAAAATTAGAATTAGAGTTGTTAAATAGGATTTGGGCAATCCACACATATCAAATGTGTCAATATATTTTTGTAACAAATGAATCTTATATTGACTCACTTAACATAGGAAAATTGAAAAAGTGCACCCATATATTTGCTTGTGTTTACCAAATCCTATGTGGTAAAAATGAAGGAAGAAAATATATTGATGGAGACAATATCGTACAATTTGCAACTTGTTTGAAAAAAATTGGCATTCAAATTAAAGGGGTCGAAGGAATGCTTGATGAAGTGGCATTTCACAAAGGATGTTTATATTTGCCAATTGTGAAGTTATATGATAAGACATAATCCTATTTTTGCAATTTGGTGATGTATGAATTTTATGATCACTTTGTTGCCAAACATTGTGCATTTGGTGAATATGTACATCTGATGGGAGACCTCATCAAAAGTCCAGAAGATGTGAAACATCTAATCAATTGTGATGTGATTGAAAACTTTTTGGTCACCGACAAAAATGCTTTTCGAATGTGGGATAACTTGCAAAGTGGAATCAAGTACTCTAGATATTCACAACCTTATCATGAAATGGTGAAAAAAATCAATGGGCAGTGTAAAAGCACGCTACATATTGTAAAACCGAATTTTATCAATTTTTTTGTTCAAGGCCATGGTATGTGATAGTTGTTAATTATCACGGCTAGCCTTGTAGCCATTGGCACAATTATCCGAGTTTACACATCTATCATTGGGTCCAATAGAATGAAACCACATTTTCCTCCCAATTAATAACTGAATATCCATGTTGTGTTATCTTTCATAGATCCATGATGTATTTTATGTAAGGTGAAGTAATGTAAGATATTGTACATATATTCAAGGTGAATGCAAGTTATGGTGGCTCACTTTTGGAATCACTATAATAATTTTTGCATGGTGCTTTGTGTTTAAATGCTTATGGTGAATAATTTAATCTTAAATACATTTAAACAAAAAATATTATTATGAAAACATTTACACAAATATCTTTTCAAAATAATGCATTCATCATCAATAGTGGACTTTTGAAGTTCAAAATATGGATTAGTCAATTAAACAGATTGTTAAAAAAAAAATTAATTCATAATGACTTCCACTACAAATTGTTTATAGTGAGTACATATAGGTTGGAGAATGAAATCATAAAATTAAGTGTGAAATCTTTTCTGGTGAAACCTTAACCAATTGGTAGTAGTGAATTCTTGAAAAATTCAAAATTAGACCTTGTTTTCAAAAGTCCTTTTGAAATGAATTGACTTAGTTTTTAGATGTTTTATAAGTGAATGAAACTTTAGTAGTCAAATACTACAATAATGAAGTCTTAGAATTTAAAACCATATCCATATGGATGATTTATAAAACTTTGTCAGGGTTTTTGTGAATGTTGTATTTGCCTAAAATGAGCCCCTAGACTCACATTTCATACATATACAATATGTAGTTCTTATTAGTGTATAGAAATAAAAATTAAATATTTTCACAAATTCTTGATATTTTGTGGATAACAATATATATATAAGTTTTTATTGCTTTCATTTGTCCAATATTTTATTATTTTAAACCTAAAACATGATTATCCTAATCAATGGATAGGTTCAAACCATGGTAGAATGAATATAAAAAAATAGTCTTTCGATGTAATCACATGTTTTCCATAGTAATGAAAAACCTTTGTTTTAATTTTGAAATGTTTTCCAAATTATATTTTGAAGATAACATTTATTTTCAGTTTTGACATTGTAGAATTTATTATGAGGTTTTTCAGATGGAGGTTTGAACTTAGGTTTCCCAAATTTTAAACACTTTAATTTTAATTCATATTCATATTTTCAAATCCAATAACTTTTGGGCTTGGTTCCATGTACATATTACACATTCCCCAACAACAAAAATTGTACATGGTTATAATCACATTAACAGGAACCACAACAAATGTAACATTTGCTTAATTTTTCACATTTAGAAGTGATAATTTAATTTGGTGTTGAAAGTATAAGATTTTAAAAAATATTAAGGTTCATAATATATCATTGAAACTTGTGAATTAATTTGAAATATATATAGTGAATAAAAAGCTCTAAAAAACACTCATTAAACATTCTAACATTTGTTTTTTAACACTAAAAGAATTTATAAATAGACTTTAAAACTTTTGAAAATTACATATATTTTGAGATATATTACATAAACCTTGATATAATAATATTTAAAAACTTTGATTTTTTAAAAATAATGTTTTGAAAACTTTTGGAAGAATATTTCCCCAAAAGGAATCGGATGTAATTCATGTTATCCCATTTACGCCCACATGGGTACAAAGTTTTATAACAAATAGGGGTCTATATAAGTACATACTTCAACAATTAGTTAAAGTAAATAATTGATTATAAAGTTCAATCTCCTTATCAACTTTTCAAAAAGTAGTTCAACTTTGCCACCTAAATATTTTGACCTAATGAACTCAAGAATGTGTTTTCAAAGTTTCATTTTGATAATAAATCTAATAAAAGATTAGTTCAATCATTTGCCAATTTCAACAAAAAGGTGTCAATTAGTTTGGGTCACAAGAACCTAAACCTAAATCTTTTGTTTAACCTTGCAAAGTATATGCATTCATAACATTGGTTGAAACCTCATGAACTTTCATTATCAAACTTGAAAATAGAAAATTTCTTATCAAAACTTATTTTCATACACTTTAAACCCATTCTATAGGAGAAATATTACCCACTTTGAATTCAAATATACAAAGATTTTTGGTATCTGGTGAAAAATAAGTAATATTTTCTAGTTATTTCAAAAATTTGGGACCCATTTATAAACCACAATGGGTGAAAATCCTTTAAGTTGTACGACCTAGGATGAGAAGAACTTAGTCCTTATTATAGTTTTTTTGCACTATATTTTGATCCCTATATTTTGAATAAAAAAATGTCAAATATTTCATGAGTACCATATTTTAAACCACTACAATTTGTGATTCCATCATACTCATCCATAAATGGTATAAAAGGACTAGGTGGAAAATACAAAAAAGGTTGACATGGTGACAAGATTTTGGTACACTTTAAGAATTTGGAACCCAGTGTGACTACAAATTCAAGAGGATTAATTTTAAACCAAAAAATACATAGAAAATTAAAATACATCACATGGTTTATTCAATTGGAAACTCTAGTTAAAAAATTCCCATTTGGATAGGCATTAAAAAACTATCCCATTGTGATTGGATTGGTTTTTGTAATTGGCAAATTAATAGACCATTTGACATATCATTTTGATTGGGGAAAAATGCACCATTTTCCCAAATTAAAATAATCTATTTCTTGAATATTTTAAAAAACTTATAATGAATTCAAATGTGGTAATTAGGTAGGTAGAAAATAAATTTAGGTAGATAATAAAAAGGTAGGTAGGTAGGTGGTAATTAACATAACGTACTTAACCTACATATGCTAGCTTACCTACTTTAGTCCCCCTAGGCACGTGCATAGGTTACAAATATTAAAAATTGAAGCCCTAACCTTCACAATGATAAACCAAGCACATAACCAATGGATCATTATTAAGGGTTGGATTATCAAATTAGAAGTTAGGGCTAAATTTTACTAATTATTGCATCAATTTGGTAATTTAGAATTATTGGTAGTAGGTGGGAGTAGTTAAAAAACTATTATTTCCATTGTTTTAAGTGGTGGTTGACTTGTCTTCACTATTTTGGTTAGAGTTCTAGAATAATGTGTTTAGTGGAGTTAGGTGGTTGGAATTTAGTCACTATAGTAGGATCTTGGGTAATTAATTTGGAAGAATTTTAAGCAAGTAGGTAGTTGTCATGATTGCCATTTTTGTAAGAGGTAAGTAAGGTACCTCTTGAACTTTAAAAGGTTGTTTTATATGTGGAGTAAAGGGGAGGATTGGAGTCGCATAGATAAAACATGTTCAAATTTATGGATAGAATCGTGTGTATGTGATAAAGTAGATTGAACTTCAATAAGGCTAATACAATGGTATTTAATTTATTGTAATATATTTATAATTGTCTTATAATGTGTGTGTAGATCATACTTGAATAAGGGCTGCAATATTGGTATTAAGCTAGTATTATAGTATTCAGATAGCTATATAATGTGTGGTTGTGAAACATGTACAAAAACAATGGGTTATATTTTCAAATTTTTATATGTTATTATCACTAGTAAAGTGTGTGTTACCTATATAGTGCAAGCTCTTTTTTGTTCAATTTACTAACTAGTAGGACTATTTCCTAATCCAAATGTTGAGTAGTGTTACTAAATTTGTTTTCAGAGACTATATAATAGCCTCTTACCAAGGGCATAACTCCGTCACGATAGTTTGGGATTGAGTATATTCTTTGTTCCAATAGGTTTCTACCTATGCTATTTAACTATTATAAGACATATGCCTTGAAAATTTGGGTATAATGGGATTTTTTTGTTTTCAAATCCAACAACCATACATGGCTATTACACTATGACATTTGAATTTTTGCGTTGTTAGCTTAGAATTTGACAAGGATTGTTGCGTTAAATTTTTAAATAGGTAATCTAACTAGCTCAATCTATGTTATGAAATGTTTTCTTAACCAACAAGATTGATATGTTAGTTTCCACCAAGGTAATATGTCCTACCAAGTCCCTATAAATGTTTTTCAAGTTTTAACTTTATAAGGTAGATATTTTTCTTGTGACTTCTATGGAAAAATTTGGTCAAATTGAACATAAATTCCAATGTAGAATTATGTTAAGGAAGATAATAACTCTTTTTATAGCAAACTTCTACTATAGTGAAATATAACAATTACAATACATGAAAATTTGCTACGTTGAGCAAAGTAAAAGTCTTGTTTATATGTGAAATTTTGTATGTTTTCCTTATTGTCTAAATTTAAGGTCTATTAATTTGGAATGAATAACTTTCTTTGTTTAGTTCCATTTTCCATGAATTTTCAAAATTGGTTCTATATTCATGTATTGCTTACAACTTGTTCATTGATGCATTCTAATATGTTAAGCGTGGTGGAAAATTGGTAAAATTATTCAAATACTCAAATAGGAATATTGCATTTGAAAGCAAAAGAATTCCACCTCAAAACTTAATTCCCTCCCAATCCCTTGGAAAGAAATTGCATGCCATAAAGCATATCCATTAAGCATTAATTTTTTTGCACATGTGCTTTATTTTTTTCATATTTTGAAGTTGGGATAACATGTAACATCATTCATTTCCTTACAAAATATGCACCAAAAGTTGCAAGACAAAACTTGAATACAAAATAATGAAAGTTGTTCACATCAAATTGTTGACATAAGAGAATAATAACAATAATTTGATAATTATAATTATAATCCATGTGTTGATTATTTTTCACATGTGCAAAAAGGAAAACATCCTTTGAAAAAAAATATTACACATTATAAATCAATGAGTTGTTCCAATTTCATTTGTAAATAACACTATTTTTTTCAAGATTACATCATCATCCTTGCTTATTGTCGTATTTAAACAAGACATCTTGACACATTGGAAAAACATAGTTTGCCTTGTCATAGGAATAGTGAAATCCTAGTCAGTAATGTAGGTTATAAGTCTAGTTACACTTTTTATAATGGAAAAAAGGATGAAAGCCTAGATCAACATAATATCATGGATATTCAAAAAATGTACAAAAGAATGAATCAATAACACCTTCAAGAGAAAAAGGAACCATGTAGCAAACCAAGAGCAAAACCCCTATAATATGATGTGAAAGAAGTCCATTTACCTTACCATTTTGCATGACAATCTTATGAACTTGGTCAACAAATTATAATCAACGCGTAAAATCAATGTTGAATTATTACATGTGATGAAGAAATTCCATTCATATAAAGTAATTGAACTTCAAATAATTGTCAACTTAAAAGCAAAACTTTAGTTGCCAATTTCAAGTTCAACATAAAATTTTCTACCATGCACAATGCATTCCAAATGAGGGTTCACGCAATGAACCTAATTAAAGGAAATTAAACACTAATGTGCATGTCATATCATCATATCTTTTTGTTGATGATATGACTTTTTACATAAAGAACTTTGAGATGGGCACAAATATTGGTTCCAATTTGATTACATGGGAAGTAATTATTTTATTATATTATTATTTTATTTTTTTGTGGGGAAATTTTTTGCATCATGGCAACAAAAGAAAAATCTAGCACAAAGGGCACAAATGATTTTTTTTGAAAGAAAAAAATACCAAACTAGCCACATTTTGAAGGAAAAATCTTCAATTGACGATATTTGGATAATAGGTTTTTAGAGGTCACCAAAACATATCAAGATTCTAAAAAATGTATTTTCATTTTTCACTTGTAATCAAATTTGGCTCATTCTTAATGATCATGAATCCACTAATGTCACAAGATTGGAAAAAAACATTACAAATGTAAAGGTCCCTTCCATATTTGTAAAAATGATGGGAATTCAAAATACAATATTCAAATTTTACTTTGGAGTTATATTTCATAAAATAGAAAAAAAAATTGGATCTTACATAAAATATCTTGGACATATATATTTTTAATGGATTTGAAAATGTATTTAAATACCTTTTTCAATCATGAAAAATTTGGAAAAAATAAATGTAGAAAAAATAGGTTTGTGTTATCAATATGAAGAATGGTGTGAAGCCAATGATTTCATTCAATAAGGTCTAAGGCACAATGCACATCTAACAATTTTCCTATTCATGCATAATTATGACTAGAAAAATAAATAAATAAATGAAATGAAAAATTACAAATTGATATTAACAATTGTAATAAACTTATATAGAAGAAAATAAATTATACATCAAGGTCATTGAATCATTTTATAATAAGTTATGGTGTTTCAAATATTAATATAAGGTTAGGGCATGTGGTTGTTAAAAGTCTAATAAAGGGATTGCAAATTTGTAGATTCATCACGTGTGAACTTTGCAGTTTACAAAATTGGTCCATTGCACCATCATTAGTACAAAAGTGAGGTGCAATTTATTAGCCTAAATCATTATAGGACTTTAAAAAATGAAATAAGTTCATTGCATTTTACTAATTTCACTATAATATCACTATGTAGACATCATGTTTCATTACTAGTTAACATAATTCACTATTATAATTTACTATAGTAAATAGGTTTATTTCTATGTTTAAAAAAAAATTATATCTATGCTATTTTATGATATACTATATATTATTTTAAGCTATTTTAGTTATTCTAATTTATATTTCATGTTATTATAGGTTATTATAAATTATTGTACCCTAAACTATTATATGTTATTTTACCTTAAGAAATCTTAACTAATTTATTGAAAGCTTTTAAATTATTCTAAATTAAATTATTCAACTAACTTTAGGTTATACCTTCGGTTATTTTATTTTAAATTAATATATGTCATTTCAAGTTATACTTTAAACTATTCAAGGTCATTCTACTTTATTATAAATTATTTTATCATAAGTATAATAATCTAAAATAAAATATAATGACCTAAAATAAAAATAACTTAGATTAAAAAATAATAACCTATGAAAAATAATTTTAAATACCCTAAAATATAATAACTACCAATAATTTATGATATTATAACATAAAATATCCAACGATAATTTACAATACAATAACCATTAATAACCATTAATAAAATAACCATCAATAACCACCAATGGCTTACAAAAAAAAACCACCAACAACCATTAATAGAATAGCCATAATAGCCATTAATATAATAACATTAATAACCACCAATAACCATTAATAGAATAGCCACAATAGCCATTAATATAATACCATTAATAACCACTAATAGCCATTAATAGAATAACATTAATAACCACCAATATTCATAATAGAATATTCATCAATAGCCATTAATAGAATAACATTAATAACCACCCATATCCACAATA
>Ga0209208_10008314_pt1 | contig 13843 bp, 7 predicted proteins | sample S1TSphfallax_3_FD_187694 | JGI IMG/M metagenome (GOLD analysis project Ga0209208, IMG submission 187694) | Host-associated microbial communities from peat moss isolated from Minnesota, USA - S1T2_Fd - Sphagnum fallax MG (SPAdes) (version 2) | ecosystem: Host-associated > Plants > Peat moss >...
GACCATTAAAAGTCAGGAATTGACCCGATTCCGATGTCTACAGAAGGAGTGCGACATGGCATTGGAAAGCTTTCAAAGAGAGCTACAAGATTGCTTTAGACCTCATCCCAATCGAAGGTCTGAGCAAGAAATTATGGATGCCCAAAGTCTTGGGAGTCCAACTTGGGACAATTTTGGGACTCCTCCTTGGGAATCCTGGGAAAAAGTGCCATTCAGATGTAGCCCCCGCGGGGAGCTGCAGAGAATACTATATGGGGGAAGGTGGTGGCTTCCCCCGAGTCTGGGCCGTGGTGAGTCAAGTGAATCGAAGGTCGCCCGTGGTTTGTCCCAACACCAAAAGGGTGCAAAATGAGTTCTAACCAACTTGTGGTTAGTTTTGGATGTAGGACCGAGAATAACTAAGTAGCTTGACCCTCTTCCTAGTCTAATCCCAGAGTTTTCAGCACGTCCCTCTCACCCCTTTAAGAGCTGGAAGTTGGGAACGGCACCAAGTCCCAACTATTTTCGCCTTTTGACATATGTTAAATTCTTTTGAATCTAACAAGGGAATGGGGGGTGCGTCACGTGTTGTCCATGTTTCCTTCCATTCGTCATTTATCCCAAAAAAAATCACATGAAAAAAAATGACGGTTAAATTTGGGTTCTTTGAAATGGAATTTGGATTTGAATCATGCATTAGATAATTTTGCAAAGGAGAAAGAAAAGCAAATATCAACAAGAATCACCAAATTTTTTTTTGAAAAAAATGAATAGTATATATAATTAAAGAAATGCATGGTTAATGAAGTATAATCACAATATTTGAAAAAAAGTGTAGTTAATGGAAAGTATGAAGAACAAAATGATAATCTATGAATTTGAAAATATGAAATTTAACTTGAAACACCATTTAAATTTAACTTTTCATTACATGTATATTTGCATTTGTGAGGCTTGTTAGATTTCTTTCAAAACATAAAGTGAATCACATAATAAGTTCAGTCACATGCAAAATATTTTTGAAAAGATAATTTAACAAATGAATATTATCACATAATAAATGGAACATATGCTAATCAATAAAAACTAATGGTAAAAAATGGAATTTTTAAATTTTTGGTTGCATAATCAAAGCCACTTAATTTAACTTCAATTATTTGTTTTTAAAAAACGCAATGGTAGACCTACCCAATTAATAAATTGTTGGCACCTCTAAATCAAGTTCTTGGTTAAACATTTATCTTTTGATGTCACTTCTCTACGTCATGGCTAAACTTGTATATTTTGGCAAAACCTTTTTATTTTTTTCACAATACCTCTTTCCCTCATGGCTAAACCTTTATACTTCATGGTTAAACTTTTATCTCTTGGGAAAACCTTTTTATATCTTCACAAATCCTTTTTATTTCATGGTTAAACCTTTATTTATTGGCAAAAAAATCTCTATTTCATACCTAAACCTCTATTGACGCGCTCCCAAGTCACGGGGAGAAACCAACTTGAGGGTTTCACAAAGTCAAGTTGCGGAAGTTGAGACTTAGTAGCACGCTCCCGGCTTCCAACTCTAGAAAGGGTAGAGGGTCGAGTTGGGAGCCCAAGGATTAGACTAGGAAGAGGTATTAGTTGATCAAGCTTGAATCTGCACCAAAACAAACCACCCAAGTGGTTAGATCACTTTCCGGGACACCCTTTGGTGTTGGGACAAGCCATAGGCACTTCGGACCACAAGACACACCACGGCCCGGACTTGGGAGTATGCCACCACCATACTCCCTATAGTATACTCTGCGACGCCCCGTGGGGGCCTCACCCAAATGGCACAAATTCCCGGGACTACCGAAATGGAGTCCCGAAATTGTCCCGAAATCGTCCCGGGTGGAGTCCCGGGACTTTGGGAGCTCATAACTCCTGACTGCAAGATCTGATCGCAACAAAGTCTAAACCAAACTTGTAGCCCTCATTGAGATCTTTCCGACGACGTATCGCACTCCCAATTCGGACTTCTAAAAGAGGTCGATTCCCGACTTTTAGTGGTCGGGAGTCAAACTGCCAGTTTGACTCCCGGCCCTTCTTTTGCCCATAACTTGGGCGATAGATGTCCAAATTCCCAATGCGAGGGCATTTTCGATATTTATGCTTCAAGACCTTTCCATTGACACCAAGAACACCTCAATGCGAGGTGTTTTGCCCCTTGCTGTCAAGCTCTGAACATTCAAGAGTCCCAGAGGACTCCAAATCCCAACTTTTCCAAGTGTTGGGCTTCACCCCCACACTTGGCCAAAGTAGGGTCGCGACATCTATCTCATGGCAAAATCTTTCTTTCTTAACAACACCTTTTTGTTTCATGGAAAAACTTCTAACTCTTGGCAAACCATTAAACTTTTTAATTGAACCTTTCCCTATTGGCAACACTTGTCTACTTCATAGCAAAACCTCTACCTCTTGGCAAAACCATTAAATTTTTTAATTGAACCTTTCCCTATTGGTAACAATTGTCTATTTCATGGCAAAACCTTTACTTCTTGGCAAAACCATTAAATTTTTTAATTGGACCTTTCCTTATTGGCAACAGTTTTCTATTTCATGGCAAAACCTTTACTTCTTGGCAAAACCATTAAATTTTTTAATTGAACCTTTCCCTATTGGCAACACTTGTCTACTTCATGGCAAAACTTTTACCTCTTGGGAAAACCATTAAAATTTTTAATTGAACCTTTCCCTATAGGCATCACTTGTCTACTTCATGGCAAAACCCTTAATTTTTTTAATTGAACCTTTCCCTATTGGCAACATTTGTTTATTTCATGGCAAAACCTTTACCTCTTGGAAAAACCATTAAATTTTTTAGTTGAACCTTTCCCTATTGACAACATTTGTCTATTTCATGGCAAAACTTCTACCTCTTGCCAAAACCATTAAATTTTTGAATTGAACCTTTACCTATTAGCAACACCTGTCTACTTCATGGCAAAACCTCTACCTCTTGCCAAAACCATTAAATTTTTTAGTTGAACCTTTACCTATTGGCATCACTTATCTACTTCATGGCAAAACCTCTACCTTTTGGTAAAACCACTAATTTTTTTAGTTGAACCTTTACCTATTAGTAACACATGTCTACTTCATGGCAAAACCTTTACCTCTTGCCAAAACCATTAAATTTTGTAGTGGAACCTTTACCTATTGGTAACACTTGTCTATTTCATGGCAAAACCTCTACTTGTTGGCAAAAACCATTAAGTTTCTTAATTGAACCTTTACCTATTGGCAACACCTCTCTATTTCATGGATAAACCTCTTTATTTCTTGGCAAAAATTTTATATTTCTTCATTAAACCTTTAAATCTTCACAACACCTTTTTCTTTGATTGCTAAACCTTTACCTATTAGTAGAACCTTTTTACTTTGTGGCTAAACCTTTGTCTTTTAACAAAACCTCTTTACTTCATGGCTAAACCTTTTTATATTTTAGCTAAACATTTGCTTCTTGAGAAAACCTTATTCTAGTTAAACCTTTACATATTAGCAAAACCTCTCTACTTCATGGTTAAACATCTATTTCTTGGTAAAACTTTGTTATTTTTTTATTAAACCTTTACATCTTCACAAAACTTCTTCCTTTCATGGCTAAACCTTTACCTCTTGGCAAAAACTTTCTATTTAATGGTTAAACTTCTACCTTTTAACAAAACACTTTTACTTAATGGTTAAAATTTTACCTCTTGGCAAACCTTTATATTTTTTGGTTAAACCTCCACATTTTAGCAAAACTTCTTTACTTCATTTTTACTTCTCGGCAAAACCTCTTTAATTCATGCTTAAACCTCTACCTCTTGGTAAAAGTTTTCTAGTTATTAACTAAACTATATGATGTGCTAATTTTTTATTATGTCACATGTCACAATCTAAAGCCATATTAAATGAATAATCATAATGGATGGTTTCAATATTTCAAAAATAATAATTTCACCCAAATATCCCCATAGTTCCATGTATCAAATTTTGATGGATCAATGAAAAAAAGTGTCAACATGACGTTACCTTTGTATTTATAAACTAGTTGCATTAGAGTTGCACAATAATTTGTTCTTACGTAATTATAATTGAATTGCATGAGTTGCGTATGTATACAATTTCACATATGGCGAATTACATCCATTGCAATTCATGCATCTTGTCGAATAACATTCATGCTTGTAGAAATACATTGATTGTTGCAAACGGTCTTTGCAACTCTAAAACCTCATTGTAAGGCTAATTACAAATCACCTTTATTTTTCATAATGGTTGCATTATTAAGATTAATCATTATAATGTGTGAAAGGACCATCAAGTATACACCTCATGATCCTTGTAAAAAAAATGTAAAGTAGCCATAAATCAAGCCTTAACAAATTAAATTTAGAAATATTCAAATTTAATTTAATGATCAAAATGAATTGATTCTTTAAATATATGTCAATGATATTGAAAACTCACATGTTTAAAGTAGATTTAACTAGATTTTTAAAAAGCAACTAGCATCTTCTTTACTTTCCAAAGGTCCCTTGATTCTTAAACTTGACATCTAAACAAAATCTATTGGTTTATTTTTGGCAAGCATTAATTTGTGCCCAAATATACTGTCACTAAGGAAAAAATGCGTGCTCAAACAACTTAAAGAGGTGTTCCTACTATTCAAATCTTGCCAAAAAAAACTTGATTTTTGATTCTATTTTCATTTTCTCCAAATCAAAAATTCTTGTGCAAAAAAACACACTATTACAAAATGTGGGTGCAATTCAGTAGTCCCCCTTCACTGGTCCAGTGAATTCACTACTTCTTCACTGGTCCCCGGGTCCCCGTTCCTTACAACTAGTGAATTCACTCAACTTCTTCCAGACTGCTCCCCTTCACATGTCCCCTCCACTTTCCTCTCCAAGGAGAGCATGGGCTCTAGCCAACCCTGATGCAGACAGGCCTACCACCAGAAGTCTCACACAAGGATTGTTCTGAGTCTGGCACTGATCTTCAAGTTCGTAGTTCTCCTACATCCCCAAATTTACTGACTCCAATTCAAATTCTCCCAAGCTTCCGACATTGTGTTTGTGAGACTCACTTAATGATGTCACACTGTAAACAACCAGCCGTCAATCAGCTCATTTCCAGACATAAAGTACAGACAGGAACCTGGTTGGGGCTCAGCAACCACGATGTTCTATGAATTGACAAAGGACCCCAAGGAAATACCTGTCCACCTCATCTCAAAAGTAGAGTCGATGGATCTGGATTGTTGAACCTGAACTGGCTATTCAGAGTATTGAACTTGGGACAAACTATTCATCTGTGGATACCAGACTGTAGACAAATTCATTACCACAGGGGTGCGCACTGGTGAAGATTGTTGTTGCTGCATGTACAGTACTGTAGCGGCACTGCAGAAGCTGGAGTACTCCCTTGAAGAGGAACTTGGCATTCCAGAGGACTGCTGTTGCTGGGTATATCGCACCATAGAGGAACTGGGTACATTGCAGTACCCCACTGTAGAAGAGCTTGGCACAGTATAGGAGTGTTGTTGCTGCATGTATCGGACTGTAGTAGAGCTGGGTACATTGGAGTGCCCCGCTGGAGAGGAACTTGAAACTTGCGGATAATCAAATGCGGATGAACTATCTACCTCACGGTACCGCACTCTGGAGGAACTGGCTGTCTACGGGTGCCGCAATGCCTGACCGCTCCCCACTTCAGCGCAGGTGGAGAACAATGCATTCCTGTTTAAGGGAACACCAAACTGGCTATGTTTCAACACAGCCTCATCGGCACCTAATGCCACCCTCTGCCCTCCATCCCAAGACGGCACACATGCAGCGTTACTTCCTGCTCGGTCGAATTCTTGCGGGGAGCTCACAGGTCGTGGAGGAGTACCCGATCTACAAACAATCGCTTGACGGTTACTTAGCATATACATTTTGTTCGACGTGGACGTAGCGATTCCTAGGCTTTTCGTCTTCAAACTAATAAATTCCTGCAAAATCAAAGTACTGCGATCAGCACCTGCGATTCCCTCCATTACGGAGATAGAGATGACAGCTACATGGAGATTGTCACGAGCGCTTAACCCTCAAGGACCAACAGAAGGACAGTGAAATAAGCACTTACTTCTATCAATTCTGGAGTGCACATCTCCACAGGAACCTCCTCCACAGAATGTTGCAATCCGAGTTCTTCAAGGTCCTTCGGGGGACTTGCCACCTGCAGAGGCTTCTCACCTGCAGATCCGCGACAAAGATACAAGGATAGCGAGCAGCTAATAAGAGGTGGGGAAAAGAAACAAAACCCTAAGATCTATCTTCCAAAGAGACAACAACTTTGAAGCGGGGCTCTAAGATTCCCTAAACTACGCGGATATTGTTCAACGACAAGCCCTAGCAGAAAGAATAACGGAGTTACGAAGCTCCATAGCAAGCATCCAAATCCCGACCGTTCAAGTCAAAACTGTAGAACACAAGAATCCTCTCCAACAGAGATAGTTTGGTATATATTGGAATATTTGTTACCTTTCAATTGTTCAATCTACTTGACAAATATTTTCGACACACCTCTATGATTTTAATATCTTACTTATTTAATACAGATTGCAGGTTGACAACCACCCTCTGGCAAGTAGTTGTATTTTATTTTATTTTCATATTTTGCACTAATTACCTTCAGTGAGACCATTGTCTGACATACTTTGCCAACCATTTCAAGTACCTCAGTTGCTACCAGTATTTTGCATTGCAAAAACATGAAAGATAGGATTTGATTGCATCTTTCTTTTTAGAATACAAGGAATTTCGGTAAAACCTTATTTGGTGCACTCAATTACTCAAAACAAACTAAAAATGAGGAAGATATGGGGTTAGAACTAGAGAAAGGTCAAGAGTTATTTTTTCAAATTTTTGAAGCAAACTATAACTCATCTTTTTCTTCTGTTTTTGGCATTGCTGCTTTATTTATCGCGTTCAAAGCACATTTGTAGCTTTCTAATTTGCACATTCAATAACACAAAAATTGCTCAATTTCATTACAAAATAAAGAAAATATTGAAAAATGTTTGATGATAAGTACATGTTCAATGATTGGCAATTTTACCCAGCAAGTTGGAAATGAAAATATTAAATTTAACCTTATAAACAAAAAGACTAGGTTTAATGCAACACAGGTGAATAGCATATCCTAATGAATGCCACATGAGTCAATATTGAAAGGGAAAAAACATTGATGTAGGAATTAACATACACAAATCAAATTGGTGAAAAAAAAATCATTGTAAATCTAGGACATCAAGTCCTTGCTAACTTTCACAATAGAAAAGAAAAACATTTTTAATGCAATGTCATGCTTGAATGAAAAATAGAGGAAATCAATACTATTGAACAAGACATCTAGCATGCACTCCTTGATACATTAATACCATGTAATCAACCTAGGTTAACCATGTATAAGTTTAATCTAATTGACATAGAATTATTGCTTATTTACGGATTTGGGTTCCACAACTTGGTGAACACATATATGATTAAGTAATGTCAAATTCAAATTATGTCATTTTTACACAAATATATCATTCCCACTATAATTAGTTATTGAGATTTAAATCTAAATAATTAGTGGAATGAAATCAACCCAAACACATCCAAATTTGAAGTTCAAAAAGAGGCTCCAAACATATGGGCAATATGCATGCACACCAAGTTTAGGTTCATGGGTCTTATTAATTGAAATTATTATTTATCCTACATAACATGTTGCTACTAATTGCAAATAAGTTAACATCGAAAGTTAACATTTAAATGTCCATTTTTAGACTAATTTAATAATTTTCAAACTAGAATTACTATTTTTGAAAATCCAAAATAATAATTTGGAATTCAAATTTCAGGTTCAAATCAAATGATTATTTAAATTTAAATGAAAATTTTTCAGATTTGAATTAAAAATTTTCATGTTCATATAAAAGTACTCAAAATTAAAAATGTCCATTTTTGTAATCAATTAATAATTTTCTGAATTGAAATACTAATTTATAATTCAAATATCAATTTTTAGATGCAATAAGCCTTTTTCAATTTAAATTGAGAATATCATATTCAAATAAAAAATTTGAAGTTCATATAATGTTTTAAAAAATTGAAATAACAGTTTTTAGATTTGAATAAAACTTTCAATGTTTAAATATTAATTTTGACATTCATTATATGAACAATATACATATGTGTATATGTATATATATATATATAATTTGAATACATACATTAAAATACACCCTTATGTCATCTTGGAATACCTTTAGGATGGAACTAATTTGGTAACTATTGCAACTAATGAGACATATCAACCTATTAATGAATGAAAAAATGTAAAGTTGATTCAACCAATAGGATGAAATTTCTAATAGTTGCATCATAGTTATGAAAATGACCAAAATAGTTGAAATTTAAGCTTGTAGTTGCAAATTTTCCCAAATATGGTCGTAAATGACTATAAATTGCATGTAATCGTAAATGGAGTGGTTACATTTGGTTGATTTTTGTTACTGTTCCCACAAATGAAGGTTTTGGAGTGCATTCAATTGACCAATAGAAGTAGGTAATTTTTGCAAGCTCGAACACCCACTCAAATCAAGGTTTTGGAGTGCACTCAATTGGCCAATAGATGATGGTAATTCTTGCAAGCTTAAACACCCGTTCAAATCAAGGTTTTGGAGTGCACTCAATTGGCCAATAGATGACGGTAATTCTTGCAAGCTCAAACACCCGTTCAAATCAAGGTTTTGGAGTGCATTCAATTGATTAATAGAAGTAGGTAATTCTTGCAAGCTTGAACATGTTGACAAATCAAGGTTTTGGAGTGCATTCAATTGGCCAATAGATGAAGGTAATTCTTGCAAACTCAAACACCCACTTAAATCAAGGTTTTGGAGTGCACTCAATTGGCCAATAGATGAAGGTAATTCTTGCAAACTCGAAAACCCGCTCAAATCAAGGTTTTGGAGTGCACTCAATTGGCCAATAGAGGAAGGTAATTCTTGCAAGCTTGAACACCCGCTTAAATCAAGGTTTTGGAGTGCACTCAATTGGCCAATAGATGACGGTAATTTTTGCAAGCTTGAACATTTTGACAAATGAAAGTTTTGGAGTGCATTCAATTGGCCAATAGATGTAGGTAATTTTTGCAAGCTCGAACATGTTGACAAATCAAAGTTTTTGAGTGCATTCAATAAGCCAATAGATGTAGGTAACTCTTGCAAGTCTGAACACCCTGTCAAAGAAAGACTTTGGAGTGCATTCAACTGGCCAATAGATGTTGGTAATTCTTGCAACCTAGAACAATTTGTCAAACTAAACTCTTGGAGTGCATTCAATTGGCCAATAGATGTTGGTAACTCTTGCAAGCTCGAACACCCTGTCAAATAAAGCTTTTGGAATGCATTCAACATGTTGACAAATCAAGGTTTTGGAGTGCATTCAAAAGGCCAATAGATATAAGTAATTCTTGCAAGCTCAAGCACTCTAACAAATGAAACTTTTTTAATGCATTGAAGTGGTCAAAAGATGGAGATAATTCTAGCAAGCTCAAGCACTATGTTCAGTAATGCTTTCGGAGTGCATTCAATTAGCCAAAAGATGTAAGCAATTCTTGCAAGTTAAAACACTTTGTCAAATAAAGCTTTTGGAGTGTATTCAATTGATGAATAGATATAGGTAATTCTTACAAGCACTTTAACAAATGAAACTTGGACAAATGAAGCACCCCATCATTCCATTGCCTTGAAATTGAAGGAGCATTTTCAACACAAGGAGGTATCTCCATCACACCAATCATCCGCACAACATCTCTTCTCTATGGTGGCTCTAGTGAAACACGAACACCTTTGTAGTAAGGCAAGCATTTCCTATAGCTTCCACTACTCAAATTCCTTTGGTTAACTCCTCTCTCCCAAGTATATTCTCTTCATGTTCTATGCTCTGAAAACGCACTATAAGTCCTTTGCCCTTCCAAAAGCATACACACTTTCTAAAGTGTCTCCATCACATCACATCACAAATTCACACAACCTGATCTTTCTGTTTGGAGAACACTCTGAAAATGTTGTCACCTTCATGATCTCTATGACTTTCCCACACTCTTCTCACACCTCTTAGACTACCCTCCCACCTCTTCATTAACTTATCTTCTCAAAGATCTTTCTTCCTTATTTTCTCTTCCCGTAGAACCTCCTGGAAGGATTGTGCCATGACTGACTGCAACGTACTACCAATTCCATCCCCGCTCAACCATTCATTGATCTCTGTCTTGGACACAAGTCTATTTCCCTCTCCTAATTGAGGATAGAGTTTGCATTGGAACCTTGACTGTCAAAAGTGTTTGATTGGTTCCTTACAGCCTCCATTATTGTCTGGATTCTTGCTTTACATCCACACGTTGCTTGTTTGCGGATTTCACCCAGTGTCCCTATTCAGTCCTATGGCAGAGATGGTTTTGCACGCAACAATACGATGCCTGGTCCCACGCCCTTGTACTTCGTGGGCGGCGCGGCATGGGCCTGCGAACTTGAAATATATACTTAACTATTTAATTTCGGGAAACAAATGGAATCTTGGAAGTTGGACCCGCAGTTTGGAGGGAAGTATACTGATACACAGCAGGGTAGAGAAAAAAGCTTCTTTTGAACAAAACTAGGGAGATCGGCCATCACGGGGCGGGCATCAGAAACTACTTCAAATTAACTCTTTAGGATATCATGGACGTTCTTAAGGCTCATAACCATGGTTCTTAATAAATCAAACATCCAGATCTTGATATATAACCATGGTTCCAAAAATGGGGAACGAAAACAAAATAGCCACCGGTTTTTCATGAAATCTGATAGTTATTGTAAGGTATTTGAAATCTCTGGAACCGGTGGTTCTCTAAACCGGGCGGTTGTTAAATTAAGTCAAATACCTGCCCAATATTGATTGATAGGTATAGGTGATAGACACGTCTCACACACTTTGGGCAATGAAATAATGAGTGGTCCCTGCCCCTCACCCTTTTACACGCCAGGAATTTGTGGTATGTGTTGAAAAAGTGGGCTTTGGTTGGCACAGAAAGCCATGCACTTGCAGCTGTACTGGGATTCAACTGTGACCCAGTCCATTGCTGACGCAGTGCGTATGAAAAATTACTGAGTCAGTAACCTAGTCAACTAGGCTACCCAAAAGTATTCGAGATTTCAAGGCATCCCACTGTTCACCGATTCATTGCCGACTCTTTCAATATTAAAAAAAAGTCAGTGACCGCTAATTTTTTCACTTTTTGAAAAGCAACTCTTGAGTGGCTACTAGCCCTTGGAGCAGCATCTCAGTACTGGCGATCAATTTTTTTTATAAACGCGAGTCTAATGGCTACAGCAGTCAAATTATGTATAGCCTTAGGCCACATACTTAATTTTCCTTGTCAGACCAATTGCCAATACGGCTATGGTGAACTGGCCCTGCATTATTACCGTCACCTTTTTATTTATTTTAGTGAAGCCTTACCCATACATGCCAACTTTGCTGTACTATGGAATAGGGAAAAGACCATGCTTGTTGCCAGCCTTGGCCCATAATTTTCGCCCAATCAGAGTGAAATATCTTTCTTTAATGTTTGGAATCTCAAAATATTCTCAAAATCCTAGGAGCATACAGAACAATATCCTAGGTGATCTCAAACGTGTTGCTCCATAATGGCTTTTCAGCTGCCCCAACAGACCCAGGGTCTAACAATCCATGCAATACTTGCCCTTGGTCTAAAAGTTCATGAATATTGACCCTGGGTTTTAAAGTCCATCTATATGTGACCTTAGGTCTAAAAATCTATGCATATTCGGCCTTGGGTTGTTCACAATTTTATATATCATATTTATATATTCCTTAAAATATGTTTCATACGTCTTCATCCATATGGGGGGTTTTCATCTAACTATAAAGCTGTGGCCTAACTTTGTAGTGTGTTGAAAATGGCATGTGTTCAAGGAGCCTAGACCCCTATCTAAAAAGGCCAAACTTATGACTAGAATAAGGCTATGGTTTTGATTAGACTTAGAGTAGCCCATGCTAATATTCAAGAAGCCTGAGCCCATACCCAAGAGGCTTAAGCACCTCAATGCATATGTTTAAAAAGTTCCAACTGAATCCTAGAGTGCTAGAATTGACATAGCCTCTTACCAAAAAGCAACTAGCCTCTTGAGTTCAAGAGATTTATGATTGCCCATCCGTTTATCCAAGAGCCTGGGGACAATGTTCTAGGCCTATGTTCAAAAAGCCTAAGCCCATGTTCAAGAAGCTTGAGACCTCACCAAAAGACTTGGACAAGCCCCTCCTCAATCCAAGAAGCGCAAGCCCACAGACAAACAACCTTGAATTGTTTTGACCTTATGTTCAAAAAGCCTAGGACCTTGCCAAAAAGTCCTAGACAAGTCCATTCCCCAACCAAGAAGGTCAAGCCCATGCCCAAGAAGGAAGAATCACCTTGAACCCTATGGGGGAGAGACTACCCCCAGAAATTAGAAAATATGTGAGTAAAAATACAAGGTGTAATGTATTTCTTGTGGGATAAAAATTATAAGTTTATTGGATCAAATATAAGGTTAATGATATTTTTAAAACCAAGTTATAATTAATATAGGGTATGTGTATCAATAAAGATTTGTAAATTGCATTTTCATTTTTATATACATACATACACCTCATATACTTGGTTTGTTATTTTTGCATACATACACTTCACATATATAGTTTGCTATACATACATGCATGCACTTTTCAAACAAAAAAATTTTAATTCTAAAAATGAAAATGAATATAAGGTATTAAAACTGATTGGAAAAAAATTATAAATAAATATAAGGTGGCAAAAATATATGCATATTAAAAACTAGATAGTAATAAGGTGGGGAAAAGCTAATATCCCCCTTATAAATGGTTAAGTGATGCACATGGTCTCTAAAACTTACATTAAGTGTCGCCCTGTGCCTTGACACTATATCCACAAATATTAAAACTTCACTGGAAAGACCTAAACAAGTCCATGCCCAAGAGGCATGAAATACCTTGACCTTATGTCGAAGAAAACAATGACCTCACTTAAAAACACCAAAACTAGACCATCCTTAGTCCAAGAAACTCAAGCCCACGCGCAAGAAGCATGAAAATCATTGACCTTATGTCCAAGAAACCTATGACCTCCCTTAAAAGACCAAAACTGACCCATCCTTAGTGCAAAAAGCCCAAGGCCTTAACAAACAAAAGGGTCTTGCGTACAAAATACCAAAATGGCAATGCCACATCTTAAAAATCTTGTCCAAAAATATAAGTAGCCTAGGCATCTTAAAGTAAAAAACCTTAAATAGCCTAGGAATTCTAAGTTTTAAAATCTAGGAATAAATCAAGAATTTTAAAATAAAAAGCGTAGGTAGCCTAGGGCAAAAAGCCTAGAGAACCTATGAATCTTAAAATAAAAATATTTAGGTAGGCTAGGAATTCTAAAGTAAGAAAACCTAGGTGTCCAAAACCAAAACAAAACCTAGGCTTCTTGGTACCAAAATTTGATGCCTGTTGCTAAACTGCCCATCATAAAAAATTATTAATCCAAAATTAATTAAGGGAAGTGATTAAAGGTTCTTCCAAACCCTAACCACTTGAAACATTTCACTCTTTTTGCAATTGCGTACTTGTTGTGAAAGGGAGAACTCCATGAGGGGAAGGGGGAAAACAAACCCCATTTATTTAGAGACTTTCATGAAGTAACTAGGAGTCAGGAGGGTACTTGTTGCGAAAGATTCAGGCTTTGAGGAGGGGGGGGGCGGGGGGGGGGG
>Ga0209208_10008315_pt1 | contig 13843 bp, 11 predicted proteins | sample S1TSphfallax_3_FD_187694 | JGI IMG/M metagenome (GOLD analysis project Ga0209208, IMG submission 187694) | Host-associated microbial communities from peat moss isolated from Minnesota, USA - S1T2_Fd - Sphagnum fallax MG (SPAdes) (version 2) | ecosystem: Host-associated > Plants > Peat moss >...
CTTTGTACATTTTCCAAATTTAATGTGTGGTTATATATAAAGTTTTGCAGGGTTGCATCATCATTATCCATTCAACTACCATGGTTGCCCCGCGCCCACCATGTACCTGCTCAAATGGAGTTCGCAAATGGAGTTCCCACAGTGTCTCTATCTCTGTCCCAAGTTTGGGACAGAGCCAACAAAACATCTAAAAATGTCAACAAGCTAGTAACACTATAGCCATCCTATGGCAAATAGTGTGATATATAAACATACTCCGAAATTCGTACGAGTTAGGCGTCAGGAGGAATAGTGGCACCGACATTTTGACATTTTGGTCTCACACGTTTCACTCCAAGATAGGTGCATTTATTCCTAGTTACCTATGCTTTTCGCCTAACCTTAGGGCTGCGACAGTTTGCTATTACGCAGTTCACGTAGTAGAGGCCAGTGACATTCTTGGTATTATTATAGCCGCTAAATTAGTATTTAGTGATAAAAGTACCTAGTCCAGAACTAACACTAAATTGTACACTCAGGGGCATCTGGGCCGTATATAGAGCGGGAGCTTGAGCAGCTCGATCAAGCTTGGCACGCTCGGAAAAGGCGAGGTTAGTCGTGAGCCCAACCTCTACTATGCTTGTAGTTTTTCGTTTCCCTAGCGACTGCCGTTGAATGTGATCTTGAATCTTATTGCTTGTCCTTCAGTCTCTTTAACTTCATTGCCAGTTTCACGTTCCACCCATCTGAAAATGAAATAAAAGTTGATAGGTCGTATCAGACTGGGGCTTGATTCATACAAAGTCCAATCGAATGCATGATGTGCTCTTCTGAATGAATTGTTAATGAACTGTCTGTAGATGCTTCGTGCTCTTCTGATTTCAACTAGCACAGTGCACTTACTAGTTCACCCCTCGTTCTGCTTGCTTGCAGTCTGGCGGTCGGACTGCAGAAGGACACGGCAACTATAAGTTGATACCTTTCGTCTTCCACTCCACTCTTACATACAATGGCTGAGTTGAACATCCCGTTGGCCTCTAACGAAATTACACTCCGGAAGGAAGACCTCTCTAGGGCTATGTTCTGTGCACTGGCGATTTCGCAAGAGGATGACGTCAAGGAAGTTAAGGATAAGCTAAAGCAGCATCCGGACCTTCAGTTTGAAGAGATCCACATATCAGTCCCTAACCTCGATGGGGAGCCGATCCAGAAATTCGTTGTGGCGTCTACAGAAGATATTATCTTTATTGCATTCCAAGGTATGGTAACACCCACAGACTTTATCATCAGCGACTTAGAATTCGATGAACAGTTGGGGGTAAATTTCCACAAAGGATTCTTCACGCGCTCTAATGTCTTCTATGGCGGCCAGTCACCTTATAGGCACTTACTCCTCGAGGAACTGCTGAGCTCCAAACGGCGTGTCATCTTTTGCGGGCACAGCCTGGGCGGGGCTGTTTCGCACATGGTTCTGCTACGTTTCTTGCTCGAAAATCGACTGCATCACCCCAAGCCTGTAAGCCACTTATCTGTTGAACTCGCCCGTGCATTTGGTTAGCTCATTGTATGTAGCCACTTCTGAGAAACCATCTAGGATTGGTGACATTTCAACACGTTGACAGATCAACTGGTCATGAGAGTGCTGGATCACCGTTAGTGAATGTGCCGTTTGGAGCGCGCAATGCAATGTCCCTTTTGGTAGTTGTAGTGTCATCATTTCATTTCTTTGTACCTGGCTTGTTGATCACACAAAATTTCAAACGTTTTCGCTGACGATTTGCAGGACGACTACTTTCCAAAGTTCCTTGATTCAATGATCTCGATCGCTTTTGGAGCACCTCCCTTGTGCGACGCTAAGGCTGCTACGTTGGTCAATGACAATCCCGATTTCAAGTGGCGTTTCGTCAACTTTGTCAATCAAATGGACTTAGTCCCGCGCCTTCTACAAAGATACCCACCAGACTCAGCCGAGTTGCAGAAATTTCACCGTGATATTTCAATGCCAAATACAACAAACACCGAGGCAGTTAATGAACAACATCCAAGCGGCCAGTGCACGTATTCGAACCAGCAAGGTGGGCGCGGGGCTGTGATCAATAATACTGGAACACCTCATTTGCGCGACGGTAAGGCTGTTAAATTGGGCAATTACAATCCCGATTTAATAAAGTCGCGGTTAGCTCAGGGGGCTAAGATTGCCTCAAATCTCCTTCCGTGCACTAACAAGAGCAAGACTGCGAGCGATATCTCTGCCAACTCACGGTATTCTATCACCGTTACACCAGATATCACAGGGGGTGCGGAATTTCATCCAATTGGTCAGTACATATTTCTTAACCAGAATGGTAAGAATGACGTACATCGAGTAGACGGAAGGAGCGCAGAAATCTCAGAATTGCTCAAATTTTCGCAGTTCGATAGAGCCGCCTGGGAACGTCACAAGGCGGCAAGATACAAGGAGGCGCTCACTGGCAGCGAGGATTCTGCCCAGCCACAGCCATTAACGACTGTCGTCAAGAGCCCACTGCCACACGTAAGCGAACAACTATTCCTCATTTTGAACGTGAGAATTTGGAAGTGTCAATATAGGTGTCAGTGGCTTACAGTGGCTATGGTGGAAGGTTCTCAAATTGCAGCTGCTAGCATGTCTGTCTCCTTACATTGATCCAAATTCCATTTCGCTTCAACGAACTCTAGCAACAGGGTGAGTTCACGGTGTCTCCATGGGAAAATTGGGGGATACACTTATTAAATAAAATGCAGAGCAATCTCTGTCCTTGAAATCTTGTTGCTGGACGAGAATTCCAGAACCACAAGTTTCCCAGGATCTAATTCTGTTCAATATCACGCAGTGCCCTGAGGAACGTCTACAACTGGATCATCCAGAGTGGACAACGTGGCATATCTGCACATTTGTGCTATCATATAAATAAATTAACACATGCTACTTAATGAGAATTCAAAATGATTTGAATATGACTAATGTAGAAAGAGCTCTGATAAAGAATCTGAGAAATGGCACTGGCTTAATAGGACTGAGATAAGAGGACAGATGTCTTGACCTGATCACAGTTTTACCCATGGATCTCAATGTGGAAGTCCAGAGAAGTACATGTATGAGCAGGATATCAACACTTCAAAGAAAATTTTGGTGACACATAGGCTATTAGACAGCAGTTGCAGTCAGTATGCCACCATTGTTGTTGACATTTGATATTGGTTTCATGCAGGTACAGTATGCAAAATTTAGGTCCACTGATGCAGGGGACAGTTTCCTCAAAATCAGGGGGGGAAATCTCTTGTTCCTTAGTGAACCTGTCAGCTTGAATGGAATGCCTTGTGTGGACAACCTGTATCAAACTCAGAATGAGCTCTGGGTTAGTGAGCCCAAGGAATTTTCTAAGCAGGGGGCAAGCCAGGATGCCAACTATATGGTCAGCATCAAGACAGCATTTGGGCGAGCAAGTCGGTTAGTTATAGAGGTAAGTCTGATGACACCAGCTCATGCTAGCAAGATACCACCTTGGGTGAAACAGTACCAAGACTGGTACCATGGTAAAAGTCCTGAATTGTTTTGGGTTGCTTCTAAGCATGCTTAATATCCCATTCAAAGACTAAATCAAGGTCTCTGAGTCCAAATTTAACATGTCCTGAGTTGAACATGGCCACTAAAAGGCCTCACTCAAGAAGGTGAAGACACCAGTGTGGGTGCTGGTTCACCCTGGGCCACAAGATTCCAGCTCCAGGTCAATTTACTCTACTGGATGAAACCATTTTCCCTCACTGTCAAAGTTCAGATGACAAGGAGATGTCTAACCATGTCAAACAATGTTGTGTCCAGAAATGTTGTGTGGTATTTCTGGAAGCTAAATTCAGCTCTTTTCAAATATTGACATATTGATAGTAAAATATGAAAGATGATCTTTTCTTTCTAGGATTTCGTTGAGGAGCCACATACTACTGCAGCTGTCAACTTGCTTCCAAAGATCTGGCAATACATGCTAGTCACTGCTCAAAAACCTGAGGGAATTATTCCAAAAACAGAAGACCTGAACACGTTGGATGAAATCATACAATGTGAGTGACCTCTGAATTCTTTTTGGCTTTGGGACAGGTCTTCTGTGGGCACTACAGGACCCTCCAAGCAGCTTTTGACTAGATGAGAAAACAGGATTTTCGATATTCACATTTTTGGATTTTCTGATTTTGCATCATATTAATGAACTGTGAGTTCAACATTAGAAGGGAACAGATCTGACATTGAAATGTTGATGACCTTTGAGGGTACAATATCTGTCCATACCATAAGCCCTTCTTTTCTGCATCATACCTACTAAAGCCCAAGGAGTGCTAACAGTTTCTAACTCTGTTCCTTCTCCATAACGTGCATTATGTATGAAACATAAGCATGAGTTAGTTTGATCAACACCTTTTCCTTGCAAAGATCACTGCATATCTTCTAACTCATATTACATTGAGTGGAACTTGGCAGGTGCATTTGAGCAGGAGGTGGAAACAAAACTATCTTGTCGTTTACGATTGATAGCTGATGGCAAGGATCCTTCCAACCATGTCCAAGAAGCTGATATGTTTATCAAGGATGATGTTGTGAAGAAATTCCTAACGAGCAGGTAAAATGTGTACTCTGGACTGCAACCATCTTGGATAACCATTTCCAACCATGTGTCCTCCGAAGGGTAACCATCTTGGATGTCTAGACACCATAGATAGTTGCTGGACATCCATTGTCTAGGTGTCAACCAGCAACTGAATCTCAGGATGCTTTGACAAGTCAAGTCTTTTCAAGTTTCAAAATAAATTGAATCTAATATAGATAATCGGAGAGCTCAGAGATCATTTCAATATTTCAAATCAGATTTAATTAGTTTGCAATTTCGAGTCAGCATCTCCTCCAACATTTGTTGTGCCACACCAATTTGTTCACCTGGTGGCTATGAGCACTCAAACTCAAAAGCTTAACCAATTTGAATGATAAAGTTCTGTTGTTAGATCTTGTCTTATCCAACCATTCTAAACATCACTCCAAGGCACCAGAAAATGATTTAATGTTATGCCAATCTTTGACACATGACATCAAACATTGGACAGAGAGTTGGAATTGTTTACTGATGGAAAATGATTAGAAAATCAGATATTGTTTGTCATCAACAATCTTAAATAATTGTTGGGATGGATAAAGGTATGAAAAATTAGTGCTTCACACACCAACTCAACATGTCAAATTGTAAGTAGTTTTTTGCAACCATGAAGACTTAGTCTTATCTACTTAAAATGAGCTTATGATGATAAGCCTACATAAATGATTGGCAGAGAGCATTGAGTATCTGAAGTCCACTTGAGCCAGAAACTTTAGTTCATCTATATATGTAGATACATTAAGTGCAGAGTTTTTCCAGATTATGACTATTGGGTTGGAAACTCTCAAACATTTAGGGGATGTATGAAGGAAACCAGACACCTTGCTAAAAAGAAATGTATGCAGGTCTTGTTTAAATGCATACTTTATAGGCATGCATCACATTCTCTTGTCTCATAGAACTCTGTTCAACTTTGGTGCTTTTTGCAGCCTTCGGATTGAGTACAAATCCAGTACATACACAGACGATATCAAAAATGCTGTCGGTGGCTTAGGTTTCGCAACTCAAGCAACAATGACAGGGATGGCAGCAGGTATGGTATATACAGAAACAATAGCAGGGGTTGCAACAACTATGGCAATTACAGCAACTTTAACAGTCATGACCGCTGGGCTTGGTGTGCTTGCTGGAGTGCTCACAGTTGTGGCAGTCAGAAGTGCAATTTGTAAGAGCTTGAATTATGTTCGAAACATTGATTCATACGAGGAGGTGCTGGATTTGGCAATCCGCGAGGCAAAGGCATGGAAATCTCCACAGGAGTCAGATGAGGCAACAATGCCAATGGAGCAGCGAATCAACAAGGAGCACGAACTTAAGTGTCAAGGTTTCAATCTTATAAAACTATACCCTTTTCAGTCAGATGTGGTCTAGAGGGGCCTACCTTCTTATTGCAGCCCTTCATCCACTCGAAACTCTAGGTCAAAAGTTAAGTCTACCTTCTCTGACTTGATGCATGTTTTGAGTTGTAGTATATGTGCATGAAAATGACCCATATTGGAATTTTTATTTCGATTGAGGTAGGTTCTGGTGTGTCATTCTGGGCTAGGCCAGTTTGTCACCACCCTGTATTTAAAACACACACGTTTAACAGCTCAGGAATGCTGACATGAAGATGGACGATCTGTGTGCAATATGTTTGCCTGCTCCCATTCAAGTTGCTACCAAAGGAAATTATAATTCATTGTTGCATAAATAAGGAAGTGGACATCACATTGTTTCTTTAGAAAGTATGTTGTAAATCAAACCTGGTAGCTAGATGCAATTTATTATTCCCATGTTTATTGACAAACTTTTTTTTTTGGGGGTGGTAATTAAGGTATGGTCAGATTTGGTGTTAACTCCACAGCTAGGATAGTTTTCTTGGATGTTAAAATTAATCACTAGTTCGTGTCAGTTAAAATGTTACATTAAATGTTAGGTGATATATGGCATGGCATTGATGTTAAAATGGTGTTGATAATCATTATTAATTCTTTTGAAAAAAAATATAAATTTCAGAATCAAATATCTATGTTTTAACTTAAATTTCAAAAATCAAGGACTTAACTCAATGTTTAGCATGCATCTTTATTTCTTTGTCGTCTTTTTTTAAAAGAAAAAAAATGTTTTTAAAGTGTGAACTGGATTGTAAATTTCAAAAAAATAATTCAATATTAATTACTAATTAACATCATGCGTGGACATGTTGAAATAATGTTTAAAAGATTGCATTTGGTAATTTGCAATGTTAAAAATTGTGATTTGTGTCACTTTATTGACGTTACGGTGATGTTAATTACAAGGCCTAAACACCAAGTGTATTTCATTGTATGGATTTCCTAATCCCAAGCCTGCAATTTTCTGGACAGCCAAGACTTTACTCATCTTTCTTTTTCTCTGTACTCATTAGGATATTCTGGATAGCTATTGACAGGGCAATTCATTTGTTGAATTGTTTCTCTTTTCCAGTGGACAAAAGTGACGACGCTTTCTCCGAGATGGTAGAAAAAGCCCATTATTCAAATAAGACAGTTCGTCAACTAAAGGCTCCAGAATTTGGGGCGGCAAAAACAGAATCCATGAACAAGTTTCTAAGAAGGATCAAGATGATTGTGGAAATAAGACCATTCTACGACCGTCTGGTAAAACGCAGATTTGTGGGTATACTTGGAGCTGAGGATATTGGGAAATCAACCTTCATCGAGGTGAATGATCTGCTTCCCTTCTTGATCAGACTAAACACTTATCACCCCAAGATATCAGCTCTCTTGTTTTGCTCTATTTCGTGGTAACATCCATTGTTTTGCAAGCTTGAGGAAGATTCTAGTGCCGTCATTAGAAAAAAAAATCCAAGAATTACTCAGCCAAACTCCTTGGACCTTTTCTAGTATTTAACCTAGCAATTCATACTTCATGTGGTTGGGGGTTGGTTGGTTGACTTTTCTGTTATTGCAGAAGGCCCTAAAGACAGTGAACTCAGAGGCCGATGTGCCTGACACAGGTTTACACCTTCACACCAAAACAGTGAAGGCATGGAATTTTAACGATTCAATATACCTAGTGGACTTCCCAGGTGGCAATAGCACTGAACACTTTGCCCATCAATGGCAATTTTTTACAGCGCTCCCCAATATTGCTATTCTCTTTCTTGAGTTTAAGGTACCTCCTAATTCTTCCTAAGGAAGCCATGTAATTCCTGTGCCTTGGTTTTTTTTTTTCGAAAAGAAAATTTGATAGTCCAGTATCCAAAGTACAGTTTGAAACAATCTCGCAGATGTCTCAGTAGGAAGGATATATAAAACCTATGTTCAGGCTTGAAGACTCTAGTTAGAATTGTATGTTTCTATGGTGTGAAGATGTTTCATAGCCTCTTGGAGCTGTAGTGTTCCCAATTTTACAAGGTTTGACTGTATATTACAATACATTATTACAGTAACTTTCATATCTCTTAAATAGAAAAACCTATATCTCTAATAAATTTACTTATATACCTACACAAATCTTTAGTGTTACCTAGATACACACATGGATTTTACACATATTATTTTGTAATTGCATTGTTTGCAACATATTTGATTAAAAGGACTTCGTGCAGCCACTCACATGAAGAGTACTATTATTAACCTCTTGCATGAGTTGAAAGGAACAGTCAGATGCAAACTTGAAACACAACCTTCTTCTTCATTGATGAAGCTAACCTTAGTTTTGGAACTTGATATACTTATTTCTTCCAGCCATGTTTATGTTTATGAATATCTTTTTACCACTTAAATTTGTTATATCATTGGATAGGATGACATAAAGGACGAGCAAAAAAAGATGTACGAGCGCCTGAAGAAAGACCTGAAGACAAAGGTCCTAATTGCTTTCAACAAGGTGGATGAGCGATATACGCCCCGCAATCGATCTATATATGTAGCAGACTATTTTGAAAAGCACAAACAGAAAACAGCTGAGAAATTGTACTGTGATGTAAGTGAGATTTACTATGTCTCAGTGGACCCTGATATTGATGAAAATAGCTTTCAAGAGCTGAAGAATGCAGGCATCTATGACTTTGACCAATTTCTTGAACAGGTGATTCACCTGTGTGAAGAGCAAGCATGAAACCAGTAGGTGAGAAGGCAAGATAAGGCTGAGAGCCAACAAGACTTTGTTCTTGCACCTTCCAAAACATTTTACAGGGTTTAAGGTCTTGTCTTCAAAGAGCAGGAGTGGCTGAACACATGAAAAAAAACTCGCAGTCTAGTTTATTGTATATTCCCTTATTAGGATGAGACTCAAACCTATCTATTTGATTGCCTGGTATGAATAACAGGCCTGGTTCCATGTATTTTCATCATTGAGATCTAGGTTTGCATCATATCATATGAACATGTTTTTATGATATCATACATATCATGTATATGTAATATAACATGATATGATATAACTGCTAAAAAATGCAATACAATATGCATATACATTTCATATAAATGTGTATTTGTCTGGCCAGCCTTTTGGACTTAGTTTAACTGATTTGATTTGAAGCACAAGAATTGTGTCTATGTTATATCAATGTAACTCTAACAGGTCCAATCACAAGATACATATGGCCATGACAAACCTGCAAAACGAGGCAATGAACCACAATAGTCTACACACATAATAACTTACAGCCCATGCTCTTGCAAAAAACCAAAGATTTTGAAAAGCAAAGGAATGACAAGTCTATGAAGTTAGTGATCAATTAACCAGCTCAAATTGGTTTATTTTTGTTTTCTCTGTTTCTTTTGGTGGACTTGTTTCCTCCGACCTTCAATGCCCATAACAAAATATTAGGTACCCATGGAGTGAGCTGCATTTTAGGAAGGGTGGTGGGTTTAGGGGGAAATTAATTGTAGAGGCAAATTATACACATAATGGCTTTTAAAAGGTATGAATAGTTATAACTTAGATGTGTGGTAAATAATGAGGGCTTTCTTAGATATAAGCATTTATCTATAAATATAAATAGAAAATAAATTTTCGTTTTTAAATTTCGAAATATAGTTCTTCTCCTCTAGAAGAGGTGGAAACTTCAGAATTTGATGACAAAACAAAAATTAGTTATCCATCTTCAAGTGAAGTAGAAGATCACAAGGTGAGCACACTTGAAATTCCTTATGACCATACAATGGTTCCAGGTTCCACAAGACACTAGATGTGGCCAACTGCAGAAGTACGATCTATTAAAATAACGAGTGACATGAAGAGCCCATCAAATCAAGGACAATTAGATGTAAGCAAATGCCTCCTTTGAGGCCCTCACATGGTTTGAAGGAACAAGAACAAGGGCAATTGCATTGAGCGAGGCCAATTGGCAACCCAAGAACCTTGTGAGGCATTTGGAAGAAAACCTTCCCATGCATTGATCATGAAAATGATAAGCTTTTGAGGTGGAACTAGTCATGACAGTCATTAACGTAAAATGGAATGTGTAATCAATACACGAATCTCAGACCAAATAATTGGGAGGCATTACCAATGAGGTTCTTCTCTTTAAAGCCTATGACAATGTTCTTTAGTTAATGACAAATGTATCCAGCAAGAATTGATGTTAGTGCTACATTAGGCACCATTGTTGGATATGACTACTTGTTTTATCCTTAAAGCAAGGATGTCATGCACCTAACCAGCATCACTCTAGTAGCATAGCTTTAGCAATGGTTCACCCTATAAAAGAACCTTATATCTTCAAGACTAGTCCAAGGTTCCACTCTTTCTACTTGTTTCAAGGTTCCATTTTGTTCTAGATGAAGTTTTAGCTCTTGAGCAAGTGCAATCCAAATAACATGTACTATTGCAAGTATAACCACTCCTTGTTTTGCATGTATAGGGTTCAAAATTAGATTAATGTTGAAATGATTGATGTGCTTTTATCAACAATATATTTTTGGAACATTTCAAATAATTTGAGATAGATTTAATTGGCAAACAAATTTAAAAGTGCTTTCAAAGTAGTGTAATAAAAGTTATTGATGTTTAAACCTATCTTAAAATGACTTGAAAATGTATAATCATGAACAATTGTGAAATGATGGACATACAGGGGAGTGCCCAGACTATGTGATACAATATCAGATGAGCGTGCCACATATGCCACCAGTACTGCATAGTGAATGAACAAGTATGCTGCACTGCCAGATAATAAGCAAGCACACTGCCAAAAAAGCACCCAAGTTTGAGATTGCAGACAGAAAACTCCACAACAGTTTGAAAGTAACCTGTTCTCTTACTTCGAAAAAAACCAAAACTAGCACAACGAGAATGAGTACAATCAAGACCTTCAGAGTGTCACTCACAAAGTGTCAGACCATCACCATTGTCAGGAATAGCAGTGACTAGCTGCCATGATGACTCCCCACTAACTTCATCAGCTACCAATAGTGGGTGTAAAGATCAAGTATCTGATAATCCAGCCAAAATTTCAGGTAAACCATTATTCAAAACATCCTGAGTTTCTGTGGCATTTCCAGAAGCAACAGGAAGAGTCAGTCATGGACAAGCTCAATTTCCTTTTAGCTTGTCCATGTACAAGCAAGCATCTAAGCTAAGGTATAGACAGGCCTACTACATAAATATAGGCCACTTACACAAGATAAGGTGACATCAGATAAGTACCATCCCAAATGCCATGAACTACTATGCAGGCAGCCAATTCCACCAAGAAAATGCTTTTATGTTCCAAAGACATGGAGGATTAGGGTTTAGGCAAGGCAAAGAAATGTAACTACCAGGCTACTTGTACTCCCCAAATGCCCAGTGTACGGTATGCCATGGATACCTGCCGCACTCAAGATAAAACTCAACTCCAAATCCATCCAAACTGGAGAGGAGAAGGAAAGACACACTCAACAGAACATGTAGTGGTAGTCATCAGTCAGTAATTCAATGCTTATACGTTACAAATGGTGTGATTTGAAAACAGCTTGATGAAGTTGCAGAGAAATCTCCACGACAACAATTAAAGGTAACATGACAATGAGTGCAGTCATAACCTCATGAGAGTTGCTCACAAAGTGACAGACCATCACCTTCATCACAAACGGCAGTGACGAGCTGCCATGACTACTCACTGAGTTCATCAGCTCATAACAGTGGGTGTAGATAAGCATATAATAATCTTCCCAAAAACTTGGGCAAACCATTATACACAATCTGCATCCTGAGTTTCTGTTGCCTTTCCGGAAGCAATGGGAAGACTCAGTCGTGATGTTGGCACTGGTGTGATTTGAAAGCAGCTGAATCTGTCAAATTGCAGAGAAATCTCCACAACAACAGTTTGAAGATAATGTGACAATGACTGCGGTCATAACCTTATGAGAGTCACCCACGAAGTGTCAGACATCACCTCCTTATCACGAATAGCAGTGATGAGCTGCCATGACCACCAGTTCATGTCATCAGCTCCTGACAGTAGATATAGACAAGTATACAATAATCTGCCCAGAACTTCAGGCAAGTCTGAGTTGCTGGGCAGATTATCTTAAAGCAGCAGGAAGACTCAGTCATGAATTTGGGTTTGTAGTTTACACTCAAGAACCATTGATGAATCCCAGGCTTAGTGGAAAACAACAAAATGCAGAACAGAATCTGCACTGCTGTCATATATACCCAGGAGAGTGCAGAAAAAAACCCTGCAAGAAGACTTTGAAGGTTACCCATGATGTCAGTTCCGATCAAACCACAACAAACATGAAGAACAAAAATGGTCATAAACCGATATGTAGTATGCAAATGGTGAGAGAAAAGAGACAGCCAGAAATAACTATAATGAGTATCAAAAAATCTCAATACTCATGATTCAGGAAATAGAGGAAGAGGAAATCAGAAAAACATACAAGAGAGACACCACCAGATCCAAGCTCACACATCATGTTGACATTCACTTCTGCCACCAACAACCCTGTTCCTACCTGCACTGTTCCAAGAAAAAGCCCTTTTATCCATCATGCTTACAAGGGAAAAACAAGTCCCTTGGATGTCTGAGGGAACAGTAATTGATATGAAGAGCAACCTGACAGTATACGGAGCTCCAGATTTCTGCTTGACAAGATTCCTGATATGAAAATCCCATGATTCCCAATAGCAGCTAAATCCCTGATTCTTGATACCAAAAATCCATGATTTCCTGATACGTAAATTCACAATTCCCGACATGAAAAATCATTTTTTCCTGCAAAAAGCCTTTTGCAACTCCTTCTAACTGACCCCCAGAACTTTGTGTTTTCTCTTATCACAAGGATTGAGCATCACCCATGAAAGAAGAAGGGGAGGTTTAGGGTTTAGGTTGAAACAGCAACTACATACCATGTAAATCCAGCAGGTCACACATGCGACAGCTGATGCCACAAATCCAGACTCTTGGGTGACTGAAGGAATGGCCAAGATACCTGCACCTACCTGTAGCACCCATGTGACACCCTAGTATAAAATGTCCCATCTGCACCTGGAAAGATGATCAAAGGGGCAAGAAGGCCACAGCCTTTGCAGCAGGCAGGCATTCATATTATCTTCTGTGAGACTGACCACAGAAGAGCAAGTCATGGAAGCAAAAGAACACTGCTGCTGATTGATTGTTGATGACAAGGGTTCTGAAGAAGAAAGAGAGAGAGACAGGATGTCAAATGCAAAATCCCTCTTGTTGGTGATGGTCACAAGATGCTGAAGAAAAGAAATTTCCAATGCAAACCCTTCTTGTTCACAACAAAATCATGAACCAAGAATTTTCTGACGCAATAAGAATGTCCTCTTCTCTGAGGAAGATAAGAGAATGCCACAGAAGAAACAGCAGTTGAAGATCACAATGACATGCAAAAGGTTTGCACTGAGGTGGAGAGGTCTGAGGGAGGGATGGCCGTGGTGCCTTCAATGAGAAGCATAGCACTACGGAGACTACCTGTTTATTTGCACCCACCACCACAGCAACAACACAAAAGCACACTCTATCTCGCTTTAAAGCAAAATGCAGAGCTAACAAGAAGAAGTTCATTTCCACACAAAACAAAGCAAACAGGAACGAGAGAGAGAGGGAGGGAGAGAGAGAAAACCTTGTGGGGGAAACAAACTGGTTTGGAACTCACCAGGTTCATGCTCAAGAGTCGCTTCATTCAGATTGGAAAACAGTCGCTCCACGACGATGGCGATATCCTGCTTCTTCTCTAATAACCCGCCTCCTCCAAGCTGCTTCCTTTCCCTAACCATGG
>Ga0209208_10008316_pt1 | contig 13841 bp, 9 predicted proteins | sample S1TSphfallax_3_FD_187694 | JGI IMG/M metagenome (GOLD analysis project Ga0209208, IMG submission 187694) | Host-associated microbial communities from peat moss isolated from Minnesota, USA - S1T2_Fd - Sphagnum fallax MG (SPAdes) (version 2) | ecosystem: Host-associated > Plants > Peat moss >...
AAACCTAGACCTAGGCTAAGCTAGGTAGCCTAGACAACCTAAACCTAGCCTAACCGACCTAGACCATTGTGGTTAATGATCATCTAACCCTAACACTATTTTTAGGTTCTTTGATGAATTTTGAATGCACATGTGACAATCATGTGACCACTCAAATTGTAGTTGTATGTGATTACAAATAGTTTACCACAATTGCAATTGCATTATTTCCTCTAGACACGTGCCACATTTAAAAATTAAATACACAAAATTTCAATTATAAAATCTGTGACATTTGTCATGTATAAAATGACTTTTGGGTTGCCATGTGTCAAATTTTTGTTGATGGACATTGTAATTGCATTGTAGTCACAAATATACTAGTTGCATAAACACATCCGAATACATGTATATGGTCAACATATGTGTATTTTACATTGTAAAAGTTCATCCATCATTTATGATTATGATCATGACAACTCATCATTTCTTGTTAGGTAAATGTCATGTACTAATAAAATTAATTAAGTTGATTTTTAATTGAAATTTTCGTTTACAATTAAAAACTAATTATAAAAATCAATCACAAATGACAGCTTTTGTTCTAGCAATCAAATTCCGGGTGATAATTTCTAGATTAAAAAGTCTTCAAGTTAAGGTTATAAGAAGACACAAAGTCAAAAGTGGCATATTTTGTACTTACTAATTTTTGAAAGAGTGATCTTCCTTAAGATTTGATCAATTCCCGATAATAGAATGCGATTTTTTTCAAACAAAAGGTTGTGACTCATGACACATGTGAGGTAAACTTTATGCTTTCACATATTACAATGCACAATATGTGATGTTAATTGTGACATAAATTATAACAAAATTATAATTTGACAGTAAGTTGTGACACATATTACACAAATGTCAGCTTAATGTTAAATTATAAAATTAATGTAAGATATGTCACAATAAACACCAGATATTTACCTCACACATGTGTTAGGAGCCCCGACCTTTTGTGTGAGAAAAATCACATTCTATTGTAATGGTTGCTTTTGATCTGTTGTGATGGCCAATGCTCTTGTCTGAACACTTCAGGAGCACGGTCACAATTGATTACCCAACCGACTTAGCTTCTGCACACTACCACTGAGCTCTTGGCCACCACTGCTTTGTATCGATGTCTGCTGTCCTTTGTGTACCCTTAGCACATGCTCAAATGGATGGACGATGTCCATTAACAAATATTTTACATGCAACTCTTGGCAGGTTTGTTAGACATGGTGAGCGATGTCTTCTTTAGGAATTTTTGATTGTAGCATTACAATTTTTTTCGCCTCTTTTTTGGCAACTAAAATCCTTCAAAATGACTTCATTTTATAATTTGTATTTCTCTCTTTTTTTTTAAAAAGACTTATGATGAGTTCTCTTGATTATCGCGTGTATGGACATCTTCTACTCCATCTTCTACTCCAAGTGAGGAAAGCTGTAACTGGGTTTCAACCCCATTAGAAGGAAATAAAATTCATTTCTATTAACAATCTTTGAATTCTCATATTTAGGGTTGCACAATATGTAGCCACATTTCAATTGTTGGTACTGTAAATCCTATTTTCCAGAATTATTTATAGCACTCATGAGAGGAGCATGATTTCATAATGTAATCAAAATTTTATAACTAGAGAACTCCACTCACTTACTTGGAGCATTTTACACACACACACACACACACACACACATTTGTGTGTCTACAAATCTTATCACATCCAACATAGTGTTAATTATTTCCCCCATGAGTCATGAAAATGGAAAATTGTAAAAATACCTATAAAGTGTGAGACATTATTTAAATGTCATCACTTTGGCAAATCATTATGGCTTGCCCATCCTAAGCAGTTATTTTCCTCTACTTGGAATTTTCGAAGTCAGTGAATCATGGGCATATTTACAAGTTCAAACTCATTTTCATGATATTTAAAAGATTGTGCTTTTATTTACAGATCAAAAAACTTGGGGTTCATATTATCTACAAATTGTAAATAGTTATAAGTCCAAACTTAATTTCATAGTAATCACAAAAATTGTAAGTCATGCAAAGTACAATATGTACAAGCCATTTAACCACTGCTGGTGGAGATGCTGTAATAAGTCAATAGCCTTCAAATCTTGAAGGAAGAGAACTGATTGCTCTTACTTCTCCAAATCACCCTGCACTAGGCTATATCTACAAACTTTCAGATTGTGTCAGAACTGGGTGGAAGCTCAAAGCGCACAATAATCTAGAACCAAAACAAAATATCAGGGAAACAAATACTATTTTCATTTGAATTGTTTCTAGTATTTGGGTCTTAAATTACAGTAGTAGGCACATGCAGAGCCCTTCCAGATATTCGAGTTTTCCTTAAAAGTCATCCTGTCTTCACCCTCTCTTTGGGCATCTTTTCACCCACTGTCCCCTCTTTGAGTGAGGTCCGCAAAGTAAGGAGGTTTTATTAAATCTGGGTATGAAATGCTGAAACTCACCATTTAACGCACAAGGTTCGAGGTACTTATAGTAGTTGAACATGTAGGAGCCCTGAAAATATATTTAGCGGTGGAGGCGTTCAGGAAAAAGGAAAGTGGGGTCAAATCCAGATGAAACTCAGTATGGGACAAAAAAAAGGTGCATTTCTAAGTCTCCCCCCCCCCCGCCCACCCCACCCTAAGGCTAATGTACTTTTTTGCAGGTTTTTAAAACATCTCACCCGGTTTTGGACCAAACTATATGGATCAGAATAGGTGGGTTGTTCTTTGCAAGGGCCCAGTCCAAAAATGGTGACAAACTCTTTTGGGAAGAGAAATTTCACGCCATGAATGGGAAGACCCAAGCATGCACTGTAGGTGCTTTTTTTCCTTTTAAGTTTGGTGAGGGGAAGGACATTTTTTCATTTTTCTCTGGTTCCCAATGTGTTCTCACCATGTTCCTTTTGAGTTCATAATGGGTTCCCATCAGGTTCTCAATATTTTCCCCAATATGTTTTCCATAGCACTTCACTATTATCCCATATGCTTTGGCAAATGTTGTTCTCCTTTCACCTATATAGGTGGACCAAAGGGGAGGAACTCTATACTTCAAAATATAACCTTTTATTTTGGGGAGCCTCCATAGTTTCAATTTTGTTAAATGATGGGCTAATCAAATTGGCTCATTGCAAAAAAGAAAAAAATGAACTTGGGAAGAACCTCATTTAATTAATAAGAGAGGTGAATAAGGGAGCATCTTAATGGAAAAATATCTTAGCTTTGCATTGACAATAGCAGATATTTGCAAGGGAAAGACCCCATTGTCAATAGGTTTTATTAGCAGAATGGGCTTATCAATCATAAATGGGTTGAAAATTGAAACTATGTATGTTTATTACATAACTATGAAAATTTATGTTCTTAATTACATGAATATTTTCTCACATTTCTATTGTTTATATACAATTAGTATGCCACACCATTTTCCTACTATGAATTTCCCATGAACTACACCAAAAATTTTCAAAACAAAATTTGCACTCCTTTCATAATTCTATTTCGTAAAAATTTCACATTTATACAACAATTTCTTTATATCCAAAATGAAGGTGTTTCCAAAAGTCAAAAACATACACTTATATATTAACCAAAAAAAAACTAAACCAAAAATTTCTCAAAGTCTACACATCACATGGCCCCCAATGTGATTTCACATGCATAATAAAATGCAAAAACTTTTACATGACTTTCATATAAATTAATATGTAAAAGTCAAACATTATGATCAAATTAAATTATGAAATAATATTAACAAATAAATCATTAAACTTACATGTTAAATAATTACATAGGTAATAGTTGGATTTCATCAAGTTACAAATTTAACGTTTACAAAGTCACATTTCAACTCCTTAGTATTCTGCAATTTTCGTTGCACAATTCTAAAACATTCTCAGCCCATTATGAAAACTCAGGTTTGCTTTTCAAGCTCTAATTCCATCATTTCTGGGTGGGGGCCAATCGACAACTTTTGTACCTGTGGTTGATGATTAGTTTGAGTCTTTTCATAGCCATGAGTCCTCTTTGCATAGGGTCTTTAGCTGATATTTGTTAATTGTTCGCTTTTTGTTTTTACTTTGGGTTGTGTGTAGTTTTGTTTGTACTTTTGGTACATGGGTTCCCATGCTTGATTTTTATTTTTATTTACAGGGTTTTTCTTCTTTTTTATAGTTTCTCTGATCAACTTCAATATTAGTTTGCGTTTGAATATACCTCACAAATGTCTGATTTCACTTCTTGGCATGCGACCAACAGGAGACAATGGCGTCAGCTGCATATCATTGTACGAGCTCTTCTCTCATGTGGATTGCACGTGATGGAACAAATTCTGAGGAGATTCCTTTAGAATTTGTTCCATCATGTACAATCCGCAGGGTTGTCTTGGTTGCAGGTAAGATGCCACAATCTGTACCAATCCACAGTATTTTGTTCAGCCCAGCTCCATTGTAGAAACTCGAAACCATTAAAGCTTTGCGTGTGACCCATGTCCCGAAATTTCAACGCATATCCGGACGATCATGAGGGCTTTTAAAGCGCGATCGATGCCCCCAACAAGGAAAGCATGGAGATGCAGCAACGGTAGTAATGACACGTACAATGGCACAGAGAAGCATGAAGACTGTAGTGCACCCTGGGTGGGTCTGGCTGGGTATGGGCCCTGGGGCGAGAACCATGTGTACTGTGTAAGACTGTGTCTAAAGCTTTATCCTCTTTTCCTTTCAAGAGAAATCCTACTACTTTCTATTCTTTTTCTTGTGCAATTGCAGTTAGAACATGCTACAATTAGAGCACAGGTGTGGAACAAATGTTGAGCCTGCGCACTCGGTAAGCATGCCTCACAGTAGCAGCCTAGCTGGGTCCAGTTTTTACAAGCACATTATTACCAACCCTCCACTATGAACCAATTCATTGTCTTGTGTAATTTCACCTTTGAGCTAGGTCCGGGTATAAAGTATGAACCAATGTTGGGAGGTAAGTAATTTTACCCAAATGTATTTGTGGGTTTAGAACTATAATTTTGCATACCCAACCCCAAGGTAGATAATACTATGGACGGGGTAATGGTTATGTACCCCATCCAACTAGTAGGTTCTTATTTGTAGGCGGTCGATACTCAACCCCCAAGCTCTAGACTTTGTTATTACCAGGACCCAATACTTGGTTTAGAATGTCAGGCAAAGCAAAATATCAGGAAATGTACACACTTCATGTCATGATACTTTTTCCTGTATATCATCGTAAATAGCTCGGGGTTGTTCATTGCTAATTCCTTTGCATAAAGTCCTCAATGCTCATTCAAAGCTCAAACCAGTGTTGTGTATGTAAGTGTAAACAGCCACACAGCATAGGATGTGTAAAATGATGTAAATCATTTACACTTACACATCCAGATTTCCTACACTTAGATTACATTGCTCACCCTATATACTTGTTTTTTTTTTTACACTTACACAAAAGTTGTGTAAGTATATATATTATATACTCTTAATGATTATAAATATTTGTAATCCATTTTAATTAGTTGTGTGTGTATAGTGTATACCAAAGTTCAATTTTTTTTATGCAATGAATCACTTTGATTGGTCCTTCACACAAAAAGGATGTCGAAGCTTCTGTTTTGGAGTTTTTACTACCAAGATAGCGGTGTGAAAGTGCTCCCCTTCAGTCCACCAATATACAATGCAATAACACACTTTTGGGCAAAGCATATGGGGCAAACAATGATCCTACTAGGGGATATCTCGAGTGCACATTTGTTGGACGCATCTTGCATGCAAATTTTTGGATGCATCTTGCATGCAAATTTTTGGGTGCATCTTGGGTGCATGTTGTCCCCTCTCATTGCTTGAGTAAATTTTTTATTCCCAACTTTGTTCATCACCAATTTCGACCTAGGCTTTTACAAGAGCTTGGATATCTATTGTGATCGACATTAATTAGATTAACTACTTGTGATGCATATTAAAGCTCAAATTATTTTTAAAAAAATTCCTGGAATGGGTCACTTTGAATGAGCATCACCAGAAAAATTCTGAAACTTTTGGCAACTTTTAGGGACATGTAGAGTGTGATCATAGGTTCCAAATGGGATGTTGACCAGGGAAGCCTATGTCCATTCTGAATTCAAAAGGGGGCAGGCAGGGGGTGACATGCCACGCCCCTTCATGTTAAAGGTGAACTATGGTGGGCATTATGGTGGGGTGAGAGTGCTTACAAGTCTAGGATGTGGGGTTGTGGTAACATGGTTTCAAAACAAGCAAGGCTTGTCTTGAAAAGGACTTAAGGTAGATTCATTGGGGCAATATAGAGTTGTCCCAGTGTAACATTTGGTGTCACTATTTGCAAACAATATTGCTATAAGAAAGCAAAGCCAACGAAGGGTTGTTGGAGGCCTTGATTGAACGAACAAGCCTAAGTTGATGAAAGCAACAAAAAGTGACATTTTCATTGAGGCCAACAAAACTCAAACCTCAATCCTTCATAGGGAATGATATAAGGTTTGGTAGAATTAAATAGTGGGCTCTCTAACTATCCCAAAAGAAAAATCTCCCAAGCCAGAGGAGGTGGCTTTAAAGAAATTTTATATAATAAAAATTGGAAATTTTCTTAAATAAAATCAAAGAGCCATGATATGAAAAGAAGTCCAAAGGGGATTTAATGTTTCAACTATGGGCAATTGTGGCAAATGATAAAAAACTAATCCAAGCCAATAAAGGTACAACAAAATTGCAACAAGGTCGTCTTGTCGTTCCAACAATTATGGTCAATTTGGGTCCAAACTTGATTTTCCTTAACTATAAAGTGGGAACTTAAGGTTGAATATTAGGTTAGTTTAGTGGCAATAGGTATTCATTTAATCTATTTGCAAGAATCACAAGAAATTCATTTTTTCTTTTTATGCATGGATCTAACCACGCTACTAGGAATCACATGTGCCCCATTAAACCATTGATTTATTCTTAGAATTTTTTTAAAAGATTATAATACGTCTTTCAAAATATATATATATATATATATATTTTAATATTATTATGTTAAATTTTATATTCAAAATATCCCAATATGTGTCATTAAAAAATATTTTCAAATTGTGTTTTTAATGTCAAAATTGTTTTTAAACTACTCTTATGCAGCTTTTAAACAATGGTTACAAGAGGTTAAAAACATTTATACGTATTTTTCACTCATTAGATTGATTCCAAATTTTTACAATATGTACATAATGTATTCACAATAAAATAAATATATTTTTATTTTTATTTTTTATTATTATTATTTACAATCAAAAGTTCAAAACATTAAACAATGGTTACAACTGCTTTTGGTACATGTTAATATGACTACACCCACATGTAGATGAATTTAATGTTAAAACAAGAGCTAAAAGGGCTAACCTATGGCCTCCTTGTATTTCCAACACATTTAATGAATTTTTAAATATTTTAACAAATGATCTTTACAACAAGTTGCTTCCTTGTCAAAATTTTAATTACAAAATTGAAGCGATGTCAAGGTCAACATCACCTTTTGAAATTCCTTCCAAATTAAATCAATTGTTTTTAAAACTTAAAAAATACATAAATGACTTAGTGGAACAAAGTCACATGAAACCAACTAAATCACTTTATGGAACCATAATGTTGTTTGTGAACAAGAATACAAGTTATGCTTATACATTGACTATTGTGCCTTAAACGAAATAACCATAAGAACAACTACCCCTTGCTCCAAGTTAATGATTTATTTTCTCATTTAAATGGGGCTTGTTACTTCAGCCAACAGTCAAGTGCACTTTAAAACAAGATATTATCAAATTTCCATCACGGATGTAAATGTGCAGAAGATGACTACTACAAAAACAAGTTATTTTTAATAAAACATTTAATCAAAACATACCCAAGATGCCATTTTTTTAAAAACCACCTTGTCAATTTAGAGAAATTGATTTGGACCCACCATTCTAACTAAAGTGGTACTTTTATTAGCAAAGTAAAAGACTATTTGACTAACAAAAAATGGAACATTTGACTAATCAAATTCCTACATAAATTTAAATCATTTTTTTAAATTATAATTTTAAGAATATTTTTAAGGTAGGTAGATAGTAAATTGGTTTAGGTGGGTTCAACCATGCCATTAGGAGCCACACATGCCCCCTTAAACCACTGATTTATTCTTTAAATGTTTTTAATGCATCTTTCAAAAAACATTTAAATTATTTTTATATTTTTAATACTATTATGTTAACGTGTATATTTTAAAAATTCCCAAAATATGTCATTAAAAATTATTTTTAAAATTGTGCATTTAGTGTCAAAATTGCTTTTAAATTATTTTTATGTAGTTTTTAAGGAATGGTCAAAAAAGGTTAAAAGTCATTATATGTATTTTTCATTCATTAGATTGATTCCAAATTTTTATGATATGTACAAAATGTATTCACAATAAAAAATTACAAAAAATTAATATTTTTATTTATTTATTTATTTTACAATCCAAAGTTCAAAAAACTAAATAGTCATTAGGATTACTTTTAATACATGTTGATATGATTGCACCCAAATATAAAAAAGGAAGTAGGGAGGTAGGTGGTAAACCTAACCTAGTTTAACATACTTAGTTTACTTAATTACCTCAATTTAAAATACCTACACCAATCCTTAAAGCATGCACATAGGTTACATGTGTATAAAGAATTGAACCTTTTGATCACCTTACTAATGGACTATAGTTCCAAAGGTGGCAATCTTTGTCGAGTTTTTTATTTCACATTATTATTTATGTAAGTAAGTTAAATAATTAAATAATTAACTAGTAAGTATGGTGGAAAACACACTAGGGGGCAAGGCAACTTGGGCACTTTCACTACATCCGCCAAGATTATACATTTCTAAAATGTGTTGCATTTAATTTTGGGCCTCATTTTTTGTGTTTAGGCTTTATATTTTGGTTTTCACAATGTTAATGTTATTTAATATGATTTGAATAAATTTTTAAAAATTCAATTTTCAATTCAAAAAATAATTGGTATATTTACATCGTATATGTAGTATAATAAAACCTATTTCTTATTTTAGTTTTCACTAATTTTCTATTTGAATTAGTCAAACAAAAGTCATTTGAAATGGAATTTTTTAATATGACCCACCTTAAATTTCTTGTCATCTTTCATTTCAAACTGATTGTTTGTCAATTTTTTACACTACTACAAAATGCAGGTGTAGTTCACTAGTCCCCATTCACTAGACCAATGAATTCACTATTTTCCAACTAGTCCCCATTTACTAAGACCAGTGAATTCATTCAAAATTTAATGAAATCACTTGGTGTACATGGACACCTTTTGTTGTAGTGTTAATTTGCCACAAATTTATGGTCACCAACCTAAAAATCATATTTGTGATATGATAATCATCAAACTTTTTGCATGGCTCACAAACCTATTTTAGTCATATGCAATCACGATGTTTTAAAAATACTATAAATTTTATAAAGATTAATAATCAATTCAATCATTTGTCATATATTTTCATTTTTAATACTTTGTGATGCACATTTTTTCTATGCAAATATATTATGACATTATAGCGTATGAAATTTAAAAAATGATACTTCTCTAGCATTTGACTTCTTTGTGTTTTGACCCACCATAAAATGCAACAACATTGTGAAAATCCTTCTTAATAATGACATGGTTGAAGTTCAAACATGATACCCTTGAAAAATAAATTATAATACAATGTGACAACAATCTTGGCCCCCTTATAATGTGCTTTGACTTGTAGGTTGGAGGTAGGTTAGTTTTTGACATATCAACTATTAAACCTTTTTGAAACTATTGGTTTGGGTCCAAGTTTTATGTCACCAAACATTTGCTAAAACCAAACAAAATAATATAGGATAGTTATCTAAAATGGATCCTACTAACAATATATTTTTGCTCAAGCCTAACACATGTAGAACATCATCAAACTTTTTTATTCCAAAAGAGGTTACAAATTTGGCCTTCCTTTTGCCCGTGATGACATGGGTTTATCTTTTAACAAACTTTATACATCCTATGCTTGTAGCCTCCCCAAAGTTATCTAGGCCATTTTTTTCTACTAATTTATTTTGAAGCACTTGGATCAAAATGCCAACGATTGTCATTAATTTTACTTATATTCATTAACATTAAGTTATAACTTCACACTTGCTTGTAATTTTTTCACCAAATTCCTTTCTTTCATCACCCAACTCATTTTGCATCAAATTGACCATTTTTTTAACCTTTCTTTTGATAATGTTTTTGGAGGTTGATTTCTTCTTTTATGTTTTCTTCATACACTCGTGAGCCCAATGTCTAGTTTTCCACATTTATGACATTTCCCAAGTTTTGATTTTCTTGAACTACACCCAAGCTCCCTTTGCTTGTAGGGTTTTTGAAATTTCAAAAATAAGTCATCTTCTTTGGTGCACTTTAATCCTTTTAACTTTATTTGTGCTTCCTCATGATGGAGGCAATTCATAGTTTGTCTAAGTGAAAGCATGGTAAAATATACACAAAACGTGAATGCCTTTAATTTTTATCATGTATCATGCATAAAACAACATGAAAGTGGCATCAAAATGTGTAGAAATACAACAAAAAAGATGTGGAGTTAAATTAACTTCGTGAAAATCTATTTGTAAGAAAAATGATCCTAAAAAATTGATTAAAAGTAAAATCCAAACAAAATGAAAACACTAAAAGAAACATTATGAGAAAAAAAGGTGTTTTGCAACTCGCTTTACAACTCAATTTTTGAATTACAAACGACACTTGCAACTCACTATATTTATATGCCATGAATTTTAATGGACAAGTCGCATGAATTGCAAAGTTACAACTCGCCATATATACAATGTAATTCACACTACTATAAAAGTGGGGTGCAATTTACTAGCCTAAATCACTATGGGACCTTAAAAGTGAAACAAGTTCATTGCATTTTACTGATTTCACTTTAATGAAGTTATTTCACTATAATATCACTATGTAAACATCATGTTTCATTGCTAGTTAACATAATTCACTATTATAATTTACTGTGGTAAATAGGTTCATTTCTATGTTTTTTTTAATATTCTATTTATGCTACTTTATGATATACCCTATATTATTTAAAGTTACTTTAGTTATTCTAACTTATCTTTTATGTTATTATAGGATATTATAAATTATTATACCCTAAACTATTATATGTTATTTTACTTTAAGGTATCTTAATTAGTTTATTATAAGTTTTTAAGTTATTCTAAATTAAATTATTCAACTAACTTTAAGCTATACTTTAGGTTATTTTATTTTAAATTAATATATGTTATTTCAAAATATAATTTAAGTTATTCAACGTCATTCTACTTTATGTTAAGTATAATAACTTAAAATAATCTAAAATAAAATATAATGACTTAAGGTAAAATAACTTGGAATATAAAATAATAACCTATGAAAAATAATTTTAAATACCTTATAATATAATAACTACCAACAACATGTGATATTATAACATAGAATATCCAACAATAATTTATATATAATAATCACCAATAGTTGTAATATAACGTATAATAACCAACAATAACTTATAATACAATAATCATTAATAAAATAACCATCAATAACCATCAATAAAATACAATGGAATAACGACCAATAACCATTAATAAAACAATAATCAATAGCCACCAATAGAATAACTACTAATAGTCATCAATAGAATAGCCACCAATACCCATTAATAGAATAACCATAAATAGCCACCAATAGCCACTCATATAATAGTCATCAATAACCACTAATATAATAGCCATTAATAGCCATTAATATAATAACCAATAATAAACACCTATATCCATTAATAAAATACCCACCAATAGTCATTAATAGAATAGGCATTAACAAAATAGCCACCAATAGCCATTACTAGAATAACCATTAATAGAATAACCATCAATAACCATTAATAGAATAACCACAATAGCCATTAATAGAATGACCACCAATAACCACTAATAGAATGACCACCAATAACTATTAATAGAATGACCACCAATAACTATTAATAAAATGACCACCAATAGTCATTAATAGAATGACCATCAATAGCCATTAATAGAATGACCACCAATAGCCATTAATAGAATGACCACCAATAACCATTAATAGAATATCCAACAACTAGTAATGGCCATTAATAGAATAGCCATCAATAATTATTGATAGAATAACCACTAATAAGCATTAATATCCACCAATAAAATAAGTACCAATAACCATTAACAACCACCAATAACCATAATAAAAGAACAACCAATAACCATATATTAAAATTGTTTAAAATTGCCAAAAATAATTTAAGGTGAAATAGCTTATAATAACCTAGAATTGCCAATAATAACATAAGATGAAATAACCTTCAATAGTCAAAAGTAACTTAAGTAACTTTTAACCTAACCTAGGGTGACACGTGTCAATAAATAATAGGTTTAAAAATCATGAAATTATCAATTATATTATATATTAAATAATTAAATTTTAATTGATTTCCATGCTGGTTAATTAATTAATTAGCAAATGAATGGTTTGGTAAATTTGTATTTCACTTGAGAATAACTTTATTTCACTAAGTACTAGTTAAACAATTCATTGTCCATAGCAATTGATTTCCATTCACTAGGGGTTAACAATTTCACCAAATAAAAAAATCCAAATTCGCTCAAAATCTAGTGAAACCCAGAATGAACTAAGACACATTTTGTAATAGTGTCATTAAACCTCAATTACAACTCAATCAAAACAACTCATTTTCAACTATTATTCAATTTCATTATAACTACACCCATGATGTCATGTTGATGTCATTAATTGTCATCCATATATTAAAATCAGACATGTGGCATTATGAAAAAAATCGGACATAAATTTATTTTTTCAAAATATTGAACTCCATCGTCCATTATGATTATTAATGATGATCCAAGATTGTGACACATGGCACAATAAAAAATTGTCACATGGCATATTAATTTTATTTTGGAAAAAATAAAATTAATATTTTAGTAGCTAAATAGGTTGTACACAACCAGAGGTAGGTAGGTTTAGGTCTTAAAACCTACATACTTAGGTATTTATTTAGGATCTACCTACTTACTTACCTAGGTAGGTAAATAAGTAGGAAAACACAAAACTAAATGCAATAAAGAATAACCATGAAATTTTGTTTTTCATTTTACGTTTTACCTTTGGATTAAGCTTTTTTTTAACTCATCCCAAAATGACACATGCACTTTTAATGTGAGAACATAAAAGAACAAGTCTTCTTTATAAAATTTGTAGCATGGGATTTTAACACAAAGCATATTGGTTAAATTTTTTAGTTGTCCATTAGTTGCAATTGAGTTGCAACCATAACACTTAAGTGTTTTAAATAGGCTAAATCCAAGGGGAGGGCTCCATTTTTTTTTGTGTTTGCACAAAATTTGAACCCCTCTTATGCATGTCTAATGCACTAAAAATCGTCAAAAATGGAATATTGAAAAAGTTATAGCCCCTCAAAATAGAGGTCGTCAAGAATTCCAAAAAAAAAAAACATTTCAAATGCTACAAAGGTTGGTTCCCAAACACTCACAAAATTCCTTGTATGTTATTATATTGTTATTAGAGTTTTAAGCTAATTTGTAAAACTTCAAGTGGCGCTCCTATATCACTTTAAATTGTATAAAATGAATAAGAAATAAAAATGTTATGAGGTCTGAAAGTAGGAAGGGTCCAAAGAAAAAAAAAA
>Ga0209208_10008317_pt1 | contig 13838 bp, 12 predicted proteins | sample S1TSphfallax_3_FD_187694 | JGI IMG/M metagenome (GOLD analysis project Ga0209208, IMG submission 187694) | Host-associated microbial communities from peat moss isolated from Minnesota, USA - S1T2_Fd - Sphagnum fallax MG (SPAdes) (version 2) | ecosystem: Host-associated > Plants > Peat moss >...
ATATCCGTGTTTTTTGACTGCTCCATGTTTCTGATTGGGTAGATAGTTTGATTGTTCCAGGTGGGTTGCTATTAGTAATCTTCTGCTGAAATGCAGTTTTGCGTTTCATCGGTTGGAGTTGGAAAAAGGTAAAACAACTAAAACTTCGATGTGACAAATAATTTTGTAGGGTCACACATACTCAGCACCGCTGGAGATGCTCTTTCGTGCATTGTATGATGGAACCAGTTTGCACTTTCAGCTTTGCCCCTCTTGAATTCTGTTGCCTTCACCCAAAAACAAAAGCTCCCTCTTTTCTTGGTTGCAAACAAAGGAAGACAAATCTTATGGTGTTTGGGGCCCTCTTCAAGATTCAAAAAGAAGCCAGCCTTTGGAGTGTTTTGAATTGCATATTTATTGAAAGCAATCTAAAGGGGTTGGAGTCCATGTTTTTCTTGAGATGCTTTTGCAAGGTTTGTGAGTGGATGTTTGTAACCCACTAGATGTAATGAAATTCAATGGATGAACATTTTAGATGGAACAAGTTGTGATGGATGAATGTGTTGTGATTGCATTGGTACATGTATGTCGTGGAAGTGAATGGGATGAACTTGTATTGATGGAAATTACCCATAGCTGTAATATGAATTATGTTGCAAGAATGTGACACAATGGGATAACCTGTCCCCATAAACGAATTGGAATCTGATGGATAATTATGATCATAGTGGACATACAAATTCCAAGATGCATGTGACCCATTGGATGAATTGAAGGATGGTGAATGATTTTACAAAGTGGGATATAATGAACTCTAATGGATGAATATGATCGAATGAATGAACTTCAACACATAGATAGAGATGTGATACGAGGATGGATGTAATCTATCAAACTGAATTTCATCCTCTGCTGTTCATATTTTTGACGATATGCATCCATCAAAATTTCTTTTTTGTTGGGCCAATTTAACTCCACATGGGTGAAAGCTTACAACATATTCAGCAATTGATCCTCATGTTGTCGCATGGGCCCATTCATCAATCAAAATTTTATATATTTGTCATGCCATTCAATGACATTTATAAGAGATTATCCCATTGATTTCTACAATGTTCACACATCATTGGTCATCCATGTATCTCAACAAAATTGATCCATCAATTGAAATTTACATTCATCCACATCCATCCTAGACTTTGTATCGAAGAAATCAAAAGATCCAACTCCAAATCATCCTAAAACATTGATACAAATAAACAGTAGGCTCACAGAAATTGCAATTGGTTTTGGGAATTGTTCTATATCTCTTCAATTTTTGTTTTCTTTGAAAATTTGGAAAGTCGTTTGTTATGATTTGTTGACTAGGGAAATTTTTAGAAACAAACCATTAAGTTGGGTATTTTTTCATTCATCCCAATATGTTTGAATTTCATGCATGGAGTTTCTTCCCTTCTATAAACGTAGCTACGGAATTTCAAATGGTGAAATCACATTCATCCAACAAATTTCATAGGGTTGAGTTAGTTTAAAACATTATGTTTTTATCCTATCTATTTGCATGACATTTATTCATCAAATGTTCTCACATTCATTTATATTCATTCAAGTAGTATTCCCCATGTATATAGTGTACCCTATTGATTTCACAACATTCATCCATTGACTTTCAATTCATGTAATTTAATCACATTCAAACATTAGTTTAAACTTCATCCAATATGCTTGCAGTCCTCCACATCATTCATCATGCGAAAAAACAAGGAAAGAACTCAAACGCCAAACACTTTAGATTACCACCAACATGTGACTTTCATACACCCCAAAGGTTATTTTTTTAGTGGGCTCCTTGCAAGCTTGAAAGAGCTAGCCCATTATTTTCTTCTAATTTGGCTTCTACAACCAGTCAAAGAACTAATTCATATTGGGCACTAGAAAGTTATGTGATAAAACTTAAGAATGCAGACAACAAGGTCTTTAAAGAAATTCAATTAAAAAAATAAATAATAAAATTCATTTGGAGCAGATTATGCTCCCATGAGGAGAGATTTTACAACCCATTACAATGCAGAATGGGTAGTCAGTCATGCAACAAGGTCCCATTGCAATACAGAACCCCTTCCAAATGCAAATTACATAACAAAAGAAAGTTGATTTTTATCACACAACATAAAACCACAAAGTTTACCTCTCACACAAGTGTCATGAGTCGCGGCTTTTTGTGCAATAAAACCCACCTTTTCTCTTGTTGTGGCACCTCATACTTAACTCCATAGTGGCTTAAGTTAAGATCCTAATCCAGATGGAATGAAGGAGAATGATGAAGGTAGCTACTTAAGCAAGGAGTTAAATGTGTGAGGTTAAGGCCTGAGGATGGCATTCTACCCAAAACAAGCGGCCACAAGTGTGGCATTAGCTAAGTGCCTAGGGCCCTAATTTCAGGAGCAAGACCTGGCAAAAAAAACTTGATTAAGAAAAGAAATTTGGGCAATAAAAAGAGGCACCTTAGAAACCACAAGGCCTCCCAAAGTACAAAATCCTTACACAAGATGCCATCATTTTGATATCGGCCCTATTTCATCACATAAGGTACCACATTTTTATTGAGATATATTGTGATCTATAGTAGTTAGTTTGGGGTGCCTTCCAAGCTCAAGTTTTCTTTTGCAATGAGCCTCTTTGATTGGCCCATCACAAAAAAAGGTTCTGAAACCTTAGACACTTCCCCCAATACTGAACTTTTCATTGCAAGCATAGAATTGTGTGATATACGCCGTGTTATATAGGTTCCAAGAGGCCAACTTTGGGCAAAGCATATGGGAGGAAGTGAGGAGCATGTTGGGGAATACATTGAAAACTCATGAAACCCATTGAAAAGTTCATGGGCACACATTGAAAACAAAAAAAATCCAACACCGTCACCCTTCTCAAAAGAAGAAAAACTGGGTCTAATGGGTGCATGTTGAAATTCCTCATTGGCTGAGCACAATTTATGTTTCAACTTTGTGATTATGTTATTTAATATTTACCTATAAAGTTCAGCCTACTTTTTTTTTCCTTTTAAAAAAAATCAACTTTTTCACCTAAATATTTTGACCCTTTTTTCAAGAAAGTTTTTTTTCATGATTCCAGTTTCAAATTGAAAATTATAACAAAAGAGTAGTTCCCACATGGTTCAATTTTTATACCAATCTCAATAAATAAAAAGGGTGCCAACTCATGAGAACCTCAACCTCAACTCCCAATTTTTACCCTACCAAATACCCTCACAACAATGGTTTTGATGTTTTTAAGTCTTCAAAATAGGTTTAAAGTCCACTTGAATGAATTAGCATTAAAAATGTGACCCTCCCTCATAGGTCTAAACGATGGACACATTTTAGTATAATGAAAAATACGAGGAAAATCACAATATTTAGTTGTTATAAGTTTTAGTATCAAAGAAAAATACGAGGAAAGTCATAAAATTTATTCATTATAAGTTATCCCAAATCCAATCCATAAGAAATGTTAGCTTTTTAATGAATTTAGGGTTTCAATTTAGATTTTCATTTTAACACTGACTTAACATTAAGCTATTGCCCATTTAACATTGGGTGCCACCTAGGATGCCACCTAGATTTTCATTTTAACACTGACTTGAACACCAAGTGTGAAATGCACCATAAGTAGCCTACTACCTACTTTCAGAAGAAAAGTCTTACATTCTTTGGGTTGGGGAAAAATGGATTCTTCCTTCCTTTCTTTTCTTGCTTACTTTCTCTCACACTTTTCACTCTTCTTCAATTCAATCTGTTGTTTTTGCTATCCACTTGCAGATTACTGTACTGTTGGGTGGAATCCAAAAGCAGACGAAAAAAAGAAAAAAAGAAAGAAAAGGTATCCAAAGATACTCACCATTGTGTGTGTAGAAGAGAGAGAGAGAGAGAGAGAGAGAGAGAGAGATGGATGGTTGGTTGGTTGGTGGTGGTTAGCTACAGCTTTTGCTTTGAAGATTGTTCCCCATTTGTTTCCTTCTCCTTCATTTTGCTCTTCCTCTTCTTCTTCTTCTTCTTCTTCTTCTTCTTTCTAACCTACCCAATTGCTGGATCTATTGGATCAGCAGCAACTTTGTGGATCTAGTACTCCTTCTTGATCAGTTTTTTTTTTGGTCCTAGAAAAAAAAGGGGCATTGATGATGATGGGTTTGGAGCTTGGGTTTTGTGTGCCGGAGTTTCTAGAGCCGTTGCTGATGATCTTTCTCATGTGTTGCTCATTTTGTCAACTTCAAGCTTGCTCTTACTTTCTTGAGTACTCTTTCTGTTCTAAAAGAGTAGTTTATCGGCATAATAGATAGGTAGAGTGCCGATCAAGTACTTGTGGGTGTGTTTTGCGAGATCTAGAAACCTACATGCTCCGAGAGAGGTGGAGTAAAATCATGAATGAAGTTGTATAAGAGGCGAGAGAGAGGCATTAAGGTTGACAGAAGAAGCAGCCCTAGTAGCTTAGCTTAGCTTAGCTTAGCATCCTGAAATTTGGGTAGCAGAGGGTGGAGGACAGAGCTGGAGGAGAGGGGTAATGGTGGAGGAGCTCTCGTTACATAACAGCAGGAGAACAATGAATATAGTACAGTCCTGCAAGCCACCTCGGATGATCAGTTGGCAAATGTGGCACAGAGATTGCAGGAGCAGTTGGAAACCACAACAGTGCTGAGCAGCACTGCTGCACAAGAGGAGGCAGCAGCAGCAGGCACTCCAGCACATCTTTCCTCCTCCTCAGATGCAGCAGCAGCCATGGCATGCAGTTCCTCAGATCTTTCAGGTTGGATTGAGGGCATGATTGAGGAGTTGACTGCTAGTAATGGACAGCATAGTAGCCGGAGTCCCCTTGTGACAACTGATTCCCCTCACTGTACCCATAATGCACTGGACTCTTTGTTGGATACGACAGGGTTTCCTTCTCAACAAGCTGCTGCACCATCATCATCACAACACTACCAGGAAACTCTAGTGGATAGGTTCACTGGCCAGCAGCTACCTTGCATGACTTCACTGCCTGAATCCTCCAATTCTTGGATGCTCCACCATGTCCCAAGCACCACCTCTTATAGCTCCAAAACAATGCTGCCGCCTCCACCATCAGCACCCATGGAGAGGATTAATGGAAGGGTGCAGCAGAAGGTGGTGAATAGCAATGCAGCACTGAAGGAGCAGGAAGACAGTGGAGTGCAGCTTGTTCACTCTCTACTGGCATGTGCAGAGGCAGTGCAGCATGGTGACCTTGTGAGGGCTGAGGAGACTGTGTGCCACATCCAGCTGCTGGCATCACCTCCAGGGCCCATGGGTAAAGTGGCTGCTCATTTTATTGAAGCACTCACCCTTCGCATTTATAGCGGTACCTCCCTGGTGCGCAATGTTACCAACTACGAGTCTGACAATTCTCTCACAGAATTGCTGCATTTCCATTACTATGAGACATGTCCTTATCTCAAATTTGCGCATTTGACTGCAAATCAAGCAATCTTGGAGGCATTTGAAGGAGAGAAGCAGGTTCATGTGATTGACTTCAATCTCATGCATGGTCTACAATGGCCAGCACTCATCCAAGCCCTTGCACTCAGACCAGGAGGTCCTCCGGCTTTACTGCGCCTCACTGGTATTGGCCCTCCCCATGCAAGTGGCAACGAGATTGGGATGAAGCTCGCACAATTGGCAGAGTCAGTGAACATAGAGTTTGAATTTCGGGGTGTGGTGGCCTTGAAGCTAGATGAGGTAAAGCCGTGGATGCTGCAGGTGTCACCAGGTGAGGCTGTTGCTGTCAACTCTGTGTTGCAGCTGCACCGACTTCTGTACTCAGATGGACCTCATGTGCCAGCAGCCATTGATGATGTTCTCCAGTCTGTCCTTGGTCTCAAGCCTAAGATTGTAACCATTGTGGAGCATGAAGCAAACCACAATGCCCCAGGGTTTCTGTCCCGATTCACTGAGGCTTTGCATTACTATTCCACTATGTTTGATTCCCTGGAAGCTTGCAACCTGCCACCTCAAAGCAGCCAGCAACTTTTGGTTGAAATGTATCTTGGAAGGGAGATTTGCAACATTGTGGCATGTGAGGGTGTCGCTAGGGTTGAACGCCATGAAAACCTTGAGCAATGGCGACGGCGGATGGTCAAAGCTGGCTTTCAACCATTGCAGCTGGGCTTCAATGCACTGAAGCAGGCCAAATCATTGCTTACTCTGTTTTCAGGAGATGGGTACAGGGTAGAAGAAAACAACGGCTGCCTCACTTTGGGTTGGCATACTCGCCCTCTCATTGCATCCTCAGCCTGGCAATATGCATGAACTGATTATACATCATTTTGCACTCAACAGCAGTTTTGCTAATGTAACGTTAAGATGGTAGTAGTAGTAGTACCCAACAACAAAGCAAGCAATGTATGTATGTGCCCACAGAGCAATCCTGGCCAAGTGTGGATATCAGGAGACAAAAAAGTTTTGCAACATACCGTATTCTTCAGCAATGGAGCACTCATACAATTGAAAGTGGTCAGATAAACAGAACCCAAAACCCTAAACCTCCTCACTTTGCTGCTCAATACATTTTTCTCCTTCTCAAATGTAGAGACTACGCCTTGGAGTCTGATGAAAATCCAAAGCCCTATGAATGGGACCTTATCTTTTCAACAAATGCTTTTTCCTACAGCAGCTAGTTGTCAATCTCTCATGCTTCATTCATGATATGCATCATGGAGAATGCTAGTTTAGAATGCTAGATTTTTTGTCTTGTGGGAAACTAAATCACAGAGAATTCTTGTCCTCTTGTCTTGTGAGAAGCAAAAATTTGCGTGTCATATGTGAGGTATTGAACATGTAAGGAGCAACATAAGGATATTGCTCCTTTCTCTTGGTTAGGATCAGCAATGTCCAGGACCAAAGATGTATTGCAGATTTTGGAACTACTGTTCATGCAATTTGCCAACTTTCATTGAAATCAAAATTGGTTAGTGCTTCTGCATTCTGTGAAGAATGTGTATTTTTCACAATGTTCCACAATCTAAGTTATTTGGAGAAGCTCTTTTTCTCTGTGTCAGTTGAAAAGAAGAGAAATCAAAGTGTTGGAAGGTTGGGAAAGTGTATGATTGATTGTAATCAATGGAAATTCTGAAGCTCTTCATAATAATCCTGGATTCTAAACAAACTCAGCAAGCAAACTTCAAGACATTTGCCCTGGAGTTAATGTTGCAAGTAGGAGGTTTCAGGTGGGAATGTCGAAAGAGTCTTGGGCAAAACTTCAATACAAAGTTGCACCTTTCAAAGGAAGCAAAACCCATTTGAAAGTAGCAAAAATTAGACCAAAAAGGAAGGAAGACCCATTTGGAAGTTGAAAAGATTACAAGAGACTAAAAGAAAGGAAGACTCATTTGAGAGATGCAAAAATTAAAAGGAAGGATAAAGGTTATCACCAGTAGTCATCAAAAAATGAATCAGGCCTCAACATCCTAGTGAACTTGGCAAATTCTGAATCTCTCATCTACTGACTCACACAAACCTTATTAATGATCCTGCAATGCCTTTTTTGTGTCACCCTGTCAGATGTTCCACTAAGATAACTATGGAACATGCTGACCTGACAGATATATTATAGAAACCCCCTGAGTTAAGGACTTGGGTCCTCTCTCTTTGTCCGCCCTTTTCCCTTTTGCTGGGTGCTTTGTTTTAATAAGGTTTACCAGGGTTTCATCAATACAGGTTGCTTGGGTATTTTGGCAAGTTCACTTGTTTGCCAAGTCCACAATTGCTAATTTGCACCTATTTGGCTATTCTGCCAAGTTGACTTCACCAGTATTCTAAATCTACTCTGCCAGATTGTGAAGCCCACATTGACAAGTTTCCCTTGCAATCGTTTTAGGTCATAAACCCTTGGTTTTCTCTTTATCCCCATACATATAGTTTTGTTGCTATGCACTTCTATTACTTCCATTCTCAATCCGAGCTCTTTAGATGCAAGTGACAAGCATTGCCTTCAAGTATCCCCAGTGGGTGCTCAGTATGTGATCTGCAAAAAATATTTCTGACATCCAAGTTTTACTTAATTACTTTTTTGCAACGCCACCCATAAGACTAAAACTGGGCCTGCAAATAAGTGGGGGACTACTAATAGCAAACCAGCTGGAGCAAAGCCAATCAGAAACCAGGAGCAGCAATCAGATCATATTGCACCTAAACCCTAAACCCAAATGCACCATTTGGTTTCAAATTCAGTCTGTGGCACAAGAAGTTTATACATTGTAGTCAACCCAAGTTAAATAGACTGTAGTCCTGTCAACCCTCAGAGCATTCCATGTCCTAGCCAAGAGATGAGCAACCTAATCTGCCAGAACGAAAAAACACATTGAAGCAAAATAAAAAGTAGTAACAAGGAGAGGCTTACACTTTGTAGCAGCTCTCTGTTTCTGGGTTTACCTATCAAAAAGGGCTGCATCAAACTTGTATGATTCACATCCAAGGATCTAAATAATCTGTATAAGAACTGTAGTCAGATTGAGTCAAAATGCAGATATCTTGACTGAGCAAATCCCCTGAGTATGGTTTTGCATCAAAATCTGATCATTTTGCTAGGAAAGTGGCGACTGCTATCACAGATCTGGTCGGGATTCTGAATGATCTGTGCACTGTCTGGCCCTTTACAAAGGAAACCCATGAAACCATATTGAGATTAAGTTGATACAAAACTAAACTTCTTGCATCTCTATTAACAGAATGGTGCACGAGATTTTTGAGGTTTTGAGACAGTTTTATTTGCAGGCAATGGGTACTTAAGGCTCTGTACAATCTTCTGGTGCTGTTTGCTGCCAAGTATAAAAGAATGGGGCAGGGAATCAAAAGCTTGCAGATTTTGTGCAGCTTCTGAATAAAAATACACTTGATCAACTGGAGATGGTTGCTATGAGCTGCCACCTCCTGAACAGTCTTGGATTGGAGTCCTTGACACAAACATACCATAGTCCCACACTTCACGCCACCTGCAGCATATTGTTAAACCCCATTACCCTGATCATGCAGTGAAGTCATTAATTTCATCTGAAAGGGAATAGATCTTCAGTATTTGAGGTATTGTTGGGGATCTCCAATTCAAAGTATGAATCACCATTAATTCAGACTACAGTGACCACAACAGAAGTCCAGACACAGTTTCCTGAGCAACTACTGATTGATAACTAAAATGTCATATGTACTCATTGGTTGTACATCTCATCTTCAATTTTCCATCAGTTTACTCTTCTTTTTCCTTGTTCAAAGATTTAGCACAGGTATCAACCTGACATGCAAATATGATGCAACCCACAAACTTGAATGCAGGAAAAAGATGCAAGACCTGGAACCAGATGATTCAATGTAGAGACACTCCCCATGTCGCCAATTGTCTCTTAAGCGCCCAAAAAATACATTGCCGTCTACTGAATAATATCGAGCTTCTCCATTTGCTACTCCATTTACATAATGTGCATGCAGCCTGTCTCCAGTGTGGAAATACAGCCATCCCTGCATTATCCATAACCAAAAAAAAGTCTCAAGTCATAGAAACAGACCATGGTACTATCATTCTATGCATGATCAACATAGGCAATGGGTTCCAAATGTTGTATTTCTCATCTGCCTAGTTAAGAGGACTTTGAAGGGGGTGTGGTGCTGGACACAGAGTTATGAAATGAACCCAAACCTGCCCATGCATGACATTATTCCTCCAAGACCCCTGGTACATATCTCCATTTGCATAATAGAATGCACCGGTTCCATGTCTGTTGCCTTGCTTCCATTGCCCCTCATAAAAGCTTCCATCCGCATATGTTAGCCGTCCCTGCACCCACAATTGCCTCTTATTTTCGCCATGCTCACTCTGCAAATTACTTCTGACCCATAAACAGTTACAAGGGGATTGACATGTGTAGTGTGTGGTACCTCACAATTCACAATGTTTCAGTTCTCTAATAACCTTAAAAGTGTCAGTATCAGACTCTATTCAACACATTAGAAAGACTGTCTAAGCATGAGGAGAACAGCTTGAATCAAGTACAAGCCAAAACCCCCTCACCTTGCCTTCTGGCTGGCCTGCTTGGCAGCGTCCCTTGTACAGTCCTTGGTTTAATTGAATCTCCATCACTTGTGTTAACTTGTTTGTACTCCTTTCATTCTCCTACACAAACATCCCACAAGCATTTGAGGCAACTGATGGTCACACTCTGTATGTTTTTCTCAAGCTACAGCAATAGTTTTTAAAACACCCCACAGATATGGTGGTCAAATTGCGCTGCCAATAAATTGACACTGCAGACATGTCTGAAGATGCCCAGCTTGACTAGACACATTACAAGTGCAGATCTACTGAACACACACATGTAAACAGAGCATGTACCAGCATAGATGCAGCTCGCTGTGACAGGGTTGTCGGAGCAAGGGCAGGGCTTGAATCTCTCCCTTGCAGCATAGCACGGTACTTGTCCAACATTGCTCCCACTCCTTTTCGTGGAACTGCTGCTGGATCTACTGGAATCACTTCTGGAGCAGATTTCTGATAAGGGTGCTGACCCACAACTCGCTGCTGCTCAACTCGAGGTCGAATTCCTATAGTTATACTTGTATCCCCCTCAGGGTCTATGGCTACCAATTGTTCTCTGGCCTGTGCACGACTGAGCGCCCATTCCTCTGCCGCAGCTGAGCTTGGCCCTGCTTTCCATGCATTTCCTGTTGCCATGGGTGACTGCCCTGCCCCTCCTTCAGACCTAAAATCTAGGGGTCTAGTTATGTTGCTGGTTGCTGGAATACTCTTGCCATCAGACACTACTGGCTGATCAGACCTCTTAGACTGTGCACCACTCTGAGATCCCAAATGCTCCAATTTCAGTATTTTTTGGGTGGGCTTCTCATTAACACCATTGTCCACTCCATTCCTGACCTCAATAGAAGCTCCATCCCATGTGTGAGATGGATCACCCTCTGTGGTACCTAGAGAAAGAGGATCTGTCATGTGACCACCAAGTATAACAAAACCATCACCTACTCTGATCTCCCCTTTCAATGCATCAAGGGATCACTTCTAGTCCACAAGACACATCTGCCAACTTACCAACTTAAAAGATCTATTTGCAAATCTATAGATTGCAGAGAAAACTCCAAAATAGCAGTTTGAAGGTGACCACTGTGTTGGTTCCAGCAAAACTAAAATGAACACCACATGTATGTGTGCAGTCAGTCATTCTTGTATCAGACCTATTGACTTTATTAGATCCTAAAAATGGTCCAGATATGTATATAATAATCAACTCAAAAGATTTGCACAAACAATTCTACAAGAATTTGAGTTTCTGTTCCATTTCCAGAAGCAATGAGAAAGAGCCACTCATAATGTTAGCTAGTACTCAACATACCCCTAAAGATCTATTGCAGGAGAAAAGATAACGACTGCAAGCAGCAGACTCGCAACATCTGCTGTCTTTAATGTGTAGAAGATGTTTCCCCAGCCTCCTTTCAATAATCTGCAGCAGTCCTTGGACCACTTCTTCATTGGACAGCACCAGGCTATAAGACTTTGCATTTCTGGGTCAGAGAGAGGAATTTGCTCACCTGAAGCTGCAGGACCTGCCAAATCAACACCATCCAGTATGCAAGTTCTCTCGTCATTGCGAGTACCAGTCCCTTCAGTTGCCATGGATTTGGAAATAGAAGCATTTAGCTGGCCCTTAGATACTGTGTGATGTAAACCTATGCTATTAAGCCTGCAACAAAAACAAACACTGCAATCCTTTATTCATGGAAAATATCCATATTAGTATCAAGTATGATACATATAACTACCATTGACTTCACTGGCAGATATAGGCTAATGTCAGACACCCAATACAGGAAGCCTCAGCCATGTTACTGACTGACACAAAGAAGGAAGGGAATGAAATCACAACAGAAAACTTCTGTGAGCAAGGAACTTTGAGAACACAATTGGGTCTCGAAGCTCCACACTTTAGAATCAGGAGATGCTGATTGTCTACTTTTAAAGATTTATTCCCAGGAACATGAGAAACAAACTCAAACATAGTGAGTCCAGTGGCATAAAGAGAAGTCAGCAATGTGGTCACAGGGCAGAGATCAGCACTGGGTAGCAGATTGTGGGAAGTTCAGAGCATGTTTTGGTTTTACCGAGTGATGATGATGGTGGCAGTGACAACACCAGTATCCAAGCTGGGCTCCTGGATTGATGTGCAAATCAACTGCTGTTTTCCTACAAGGTCTTGCAGGAGCCTTAGGGCTTCTTGGACCTCCTTTGGTTCAATCTTTGCTGCACTGGCAACTGTACATAGTACTGCTCCCTTCTCTTCTTCCTGGTCACCCTCCATTTCCCTTCACAATTGTATGAGAATTGTTCCAACTTTTTTTGCATCTTTGACATCTCTCTACTCCACAGCTCTCTAGACCATCTTAGTCCAATAAACAGTACGGTATAAAAGCAGCCTACACTCTTTCTAATGGAGACGCCCTTAGATTCCAAGACCATTAACACCTCCTGCAGGGACAGAGCCAAAAAGCAGAGACTACACAGCCTTCAGAATGTGGGACAGAAAATGCCTCAGGATGAGACGTACAGCAAGCCAACCATGCATGAAAGGTGAGTCAAGTGCAGCTGACCCCATGGCTGCCTTGACACTCCCTCCTTTACCAAAACCCAAACACGCCTTGCCTCCCTGCTGCAATATCTGTGGCCATGGCAGACATACACCAACGTTGAAAAACACTTGACCACTTCAGGCTTTTTTCTATGTCCATTGGCCTGCATTCTATCATATGATACCAGGTATCCTCATAAGTCACATTCATCTTTTATCTTTCAATAAGTGGCTGCTTTGATGGAAGAAAAGCGGGATAGAAGACTCCTTACCGACTTTATCTCAAAACTGTCAATATCTTGCTGGCCATAAGATGTCTCATCCAACACTACCTGGTTATCACCCTGCACATTGCAACAAGAAGAAAGCCCTCAAGATACGCAACTTACCTTGATTGCTGCTTCCTCAACCATGATCAAAAACTCAGCAAAGCATGCACCAGTACAAAAGACAGAAAATCCCACCAAGAGCAGATCTGAGAGGGCTTTGATGCCCAGCAACACAGCAGTGCATGCAAGGCAGTCAGCCTCTGCCACAGTCACCATCTCTTGTCGCATTAATGCATCTTGCTCCACCACTGCTCATAAGCAAAATGTCAATCAACCCAACTTCCACATCATCACATCACCTGGTTGAGATTCCTGTAATCCTTGTACTGAATTAAAGAGCATTCTTGAGCTCACGGGTTGGTCATAAACCTTGAATAGCGAGAGAAAATGACAATGGACGGAGATTAATATCAAAAGCTATCTGCACTTTTCACTTTAACCTCAGCTGAACCAAACACCCGTAGAGGGAGGAATGTGTCGGACATTGCATATCACCCTCTACAGAGCTCCCCAATTCTCTTCCTCAAAATATTGTTCAGATGCATTGAGATTCCCAATTTGTCATGTCTTGCAACTAAAAATAACAAGCATGGGCAATTAGGATGCTGGTACAGAGATGCAGTCTAATTTCTTTAGGAACTCAACACATACCAATCAGAATGTCTGATGAGGCACCTAGAATATGCATTGCCTCCTCTGCCTGTGGTTGAATTGCACACAACCCACCCCCCAGACAACCAAATTCCAATCTCAAACATGCTGAGCATCCAATCCTGCCCCTAGAGCTGGCAGACTGTGAAGTTCATTAGCCCAACTCCAATTTATGTATGGGAAAAAGAGAGGAAGTTCTAAGTTGGCAAAAAACGCATCAAACTTACAAACTGGCAAGAAAGGAG
>Ga0209208_10008318_pt1 | contig 13838 bp, 10 predicted proteins | sample S1TSphfallax_3_FD_187694 | JGI IMG/M metagenome (GOLD analysis project Ga0209208, IMG submission 187694) | Host-associated microbial communities from peat moss isolated from Minnesota, USA - S1T2_Fd - Sphagnum fallax MG (SPAdes) (version 2) | ecosystem: Host-associated > Plants > Peat moss >...
TTTTTTTCTCATAGCTTTTCATCCCCAGTTTGAACCCTTATTTGGTCCTTTGTTTTCTGTCTCATGAAACTTATGGGTTGTTCAATTTAGGCTTGATTTGCTTTCAGTTTTGGGAAATGATTATTTTTTTTTGGTTAATGGCCTTTGGTGCAAAAAATGCTTTGACAAAAAAATTCCCTTGGAACACTAATGTGAATGTATGGATGGATGTGTATGGATGGATGCATATGGATGGTGAGAGAATAGACAACCGAAGAAAGAAAGAAAAAACTAACATCCATTTGAATATTGATTACAATTGCCATCAAATAAGGTGGAAATTTTTATCATCCATTCAATATTGATCCAAATGGTCATAAAATAACTTGGAATTATTTTTTTATCATCTATTGAGTACTAATCAAAAATGGTCATGAGGAGGTAATTTGGCAATTTTTTTATCATCCATTCAATATTGATCAAAATGGTCATGAATTAAGTTTTAAAATTAATCCTCCATTTGAATATTGATAAGAATGATCATGAAGAAACTTGGAAAATTTATCATTTATTTGAATATTAAAATGGGATGTTATATGTTAAAATTTTACATTACTTGCATCAAACAAGGTATTGCTTAGGGGGTATTATGTGAAGGATCCTTTCTTCTCACCTTATTATTATTCAATTTTTAAATATGCACATATTTAAACAACCTTAAATTAATTAAAATTTCTTTTTTTTTTGCATCAAATGTTAATATCATATATTTATTCCAATACCAAGAAATTTCAAAGAACTGATATATGGATGATTTTTTGGAATCTATTTATTTCATTTTTAAAATAATAATTACTATCTTTCCTCTTTCCTTTCCTAGTAATTATTTCATTCCTTTCCTTATACTAAATACCTTGCTCCTTTCCCCTACCCACCAACATGGATAGGAAAAAGGCAAATTAAAATGTGTTTTTTCATTGTCCATGATATTTATATTAATTCAAATTAAATTAAAATTGGCATTGAACTAAATAATAATGAAGTATTGGAGACAATACATGGGAACATAAAATAATAATAATAATAATAATAATAATAGATTGTCGTTGGTATTGCAAAACATCTTAAAGCCCAAGTTTAAAATTTTGATTTTAATATTTAAAGTTATGAAAAGTGATAAGGATATAGTTGAACATGGTAAGATCATGTGACAAAACTTTTATTTTTTTGAGATAAAACATATGTTTAAAATATCACCCAACTAGGTAGTTGAGGACTTGACAAAACAAAATACCAATCTAAAATGTAATTGTTTTATACACAATTCAATTATCAATGGTGTAAAGAGATCATTCATTTCACATTTTTTCACATTTTGTTATTAGTTCATTCATTAGCACTAGTTCACTTAATAACCTATTAATTGAACCAACTAAAATTTATACCCAAATATTTTATACATATGTTGTATTTATATTTAATATTGGGGATTAATGCATACCTTATATTAATTATATCTTGGTTTTCAAAATAAAAATAATTTTACTATTGAATTAATTAGATTAAAATGTTTACCCCAACAATCAATATATGGGACCCTCTATTTTTATTCATGTGTTTTGTAAATTCAAAGAAGAACATCCCCTTTTGATTTGAATATTGATCAAAATGGTTATCAAGCAACCTAGAAAATTTATCAAATAGGCACAAACACAATCCAATGAACCAAAAAAAATGTTAGATGTAATAATAAACATTCAAAATTGAAGTTTTAATTATGTTAATTGGTAATCATATCAAGTTGTTATTCTTTTATTCATATGAATGTCAAGAAATTCAAATTAAAAATAAAATTTACCTAATTTAAAGTTTAGGTTTTAAGTTACAATGTTTGAGGATGAAAAATTATTGCATGAAAAGGAAATAATTTTGTGAACAACTTTCAAAAGTATTCATATAATAAAAGCATTTTGATGGAAAATAAATTCTAGATGTTAAAAAACTATTAGCCACATTCCAAAAACATTCATAATTTTAAAATATGAAATTTACAACTTAATTTTTTTTAAATTTACAACTTTAAATTTAAAAGGTCTTTTACCGCATATAAAAGGGGGTATAATGTAAATGACTTATTAAGCAAAGTTTGTAGCTTGTAATACAAGAAAAATAAAAATATAAAAAATGAATTTTCGGGTAAGATTTGGAATCATAATCATTTTTCAAAATGAAACATTAAATCTACAAGAAATTTGCACACTTTTAAAAATCATATTTATCCCTTAATGATTAACAAAAAATTGTGATGTATTGAGACAATTATAAGCATTTTTTACAACAAGTTACAAAAGATTTAATCCAAAGATTTATTTGCATAAAAAACCAATTTGGGGCAAAAAGATTTGTAATCCTTGTTTAAAATAACGCCATTAGTTTGTTCAATTTCATTTGGACCTAAATATTGATCAAATAGTGTTGAAACTTAGAATGTAAATAACCTACTTTTTTTTCTATTATAATAGGAGGCCATGTTATGATGTGAAATTTTGCATCCATGTGATTAATATGCATTACATTTGTCACAACCCTAGCCTTGGGCTCATGACCAAGGCAAAAGCTTGGGAGTGCAAGAGAGTGTGAAGGAATGAACCTTCACATTCCCAAGTGAACTTCAACTCCCAAGCGAGCTCCCACTTTGGGAGTTGAAGTCCCGGTGGACTTTTGAATTTTTAGAGAGCAATTGCAAAGGTCAAAACCCATTAGATTGAAGAGGTTTTCATATTATTGAAAAGCTCTTGGAATGTACATATCTAAAATGGGCTCGCATGACCCATTTGAACACTTAACACATAAGTTATAGTTGAAAAAAGGATCGAGAGTCAAATTGACAATTTGATTCCCGACCATTAAAAGTTAGGAATCACCTAATTTCCTTGCGTATAGGTGACATGCAACATACCGTTGGAAAGTCCTCGACAAGGGCTATAACTTTGCTTTAGACCTCATCTCAATTGGAGATTTTCACGTAATGTTATAAGCCCCCAAAGTCACGAGAGTCTTTGTTGTGAGAATTTTGAAACTTCCACTTGGGAGTCCTATGACAAAATGACATTTAGGTGTTGGTCCCATGGCTAAGCACAAAGTATATTATAAAGGGGAAGGTGGTGGTTTCTCCCAATTTTGGGCTGTGGTGAGTCTTGTGAATTTGAGTTTGCCCGTGATTCATCCTAGCATCAAAAGTGTTTCAGCTATACACTAACATTCTCGTTGTTTGGTTTTGTGCAGATTCGTGTGAGTGATTGATTGCTTATCATTCTTCTTAGTCCTATCTTGGAGCTCTAACATGCCCCTCTACCCCCAAAGTGTCACAAACCAGGGAGCGTGCCCAATTCCTTACTTTTCCGTTGTTTTCATCTCATACTCACATTTGAGTATATCAAGGAACTTAGGAATGTGTCAACATTCATAACCAAAATTTTACACCTTTTCATACCCACTCCCTCCACATGATACCATATTTCTTGGCCTCCTTTATTGTAATTCTCTAACCTCTCTCTTCATTAACCATGTCATTTACATCTAACATTTCCATTAATTACAAATTGCCATTCGTTAGTTTAAACCCAAAAGGTTACACTAATGGGATCTAATTTTTTTTTTGGATGTTGAATTGTAAGAATAATCATATGTAAGTTGCAATATGATTTGTAACATATTTTAACATCTACCTTAGTTACATGAGTTAAGGTTTAAGGTTAATGAATAATAGAATAACCCATGTGATATTACATTAGGGGAAGGTTTTTTTTTTTCTTTCTAAAAAGGAAGTTACAAAATGAATGATAGGTTTATTACTAATTTGTTGAAGGTTAATCTTAACCCATGTTCATGCTAATAATGTCATAATATTAGTTTTACATAAGTACTTTTAATTTTATTATTTGAAATACATTATTCAAATAGAGAAGTTGAACACTATTACAAATCCATTAGCATTAGGTGTGGAACACAAAGTAATTAATTATCATTGGTACTTTTAAATTCCTAAATCTAGTTTATTGAGGCTACTTGAAGAATCCCACTTGGAGTGAGGTTGGGCCAATTGAAGTTTACCACAAATTGGTCAAGGGTTAAGGTTTTCCCATGTAGGTGGTAGTGAATGGTGTATTTATTTATTTATTTTTCAATGTTGGGAATGATTTTTTAATTTTTTTTTTCCAACAAATCTCATCATTTTTTTTGACAAGAAAATTTGAGCTTTCTGCGGGGAAGTTTTGAAATTGTAAACTCAGTTAATTTTGCTAAAATATTTGGATTTTTTTTTTGTTTTGGGGAGCTCATTGTGCTAGATTTGAGGATTTAGGGTTTAAGGAGTATCAAACCTTGCACCTATTGCACACATAAAGTAGTTTTAACCACTCGGATGCCCACACAATGTCAGAAACACAAAGAGATTTAACATACTCTCATCTCTCATTGAAGACACTTCTTCTAGTACCACAATCCTAAGTTTTTGTTTACCGTTGAGATCAACTATGTCTTTAGTTGCCCCCCGCAATAATCCATGGAAAGTTGGAAATAAACTACACATTATTGTTAACTATGGGCCAAATAAAAGAGGAAGATAATCAGCTTGAATGTCACATTAACATTTGACAGATTGTAGGAAAGTGTAAATAAACAAACAAACAAAAACCCTAAAAAATGGATTGAAGCAAGGTAAGTCATATGGACTAGAGAATACCATCTTAGAATTGAGAACTATCTTCCACCCAACACTTTCTTCTTAGTGAATTCACTCACCTGGTAAGGTGCTCCCAGTAGAGAATCCATGAATGATGAGTGAATTTGAACACAAATTCAGACTTGTGCATCGATCATTTCTTGCATTTCCCTGTAAAACAACTGAAAATTGCAGCCTACAATTGCAGCCTGTGTTTCTTGAGTTTGGGTATGCATTGGCTGCAGTTGCAACACTTACAAACAGATGTGCAAATTTCTACCAACCCCAACTTCAATGTTTTTGTACACTTGCACTTGCCTTCTTGAGACTATCGCCTTGTGCCTACAATTCTGCCAACACCTTCCGGACAACTTAGAAACATCCGGTTTTCCTTTCACTAGGCATTTCCCCACCATGGCATGTCCCCCATCTTTGCAATGGTTTCAACACATCGGTAAAGAGGAGGTACTTACACTTTGGGGACAAATGCCACACGCATGAGAGCACACACTCCTGGCCCACAAATCTGCAATTCTCTACCTCCAGGTGTAAAAAAACTACAACCACCTTTCAAATATGTCCCACAACATGGAGGACATACAGTGGGCAAGGAATGTCAGCAAAGTTGTGAAGATAGGTTTCTGACAAGAATTCACTAATCAATTTTTTCTGGGTACCTTTGGTTCTGCCCACACAAATTGACTGACTCATGTCGCCAGCGGTGGGATTTTTCACCTTAGCTTTGCTATGTGATTTGAGAGAACTCCGGAGTGCCATTTTTTGCACCACGGAAATGGATATCAAAGTTGTCAAGAAAAACTCTGGCAAAGTAGAACAAAAGAATGGGTCACACTAGGGAATTAAAGCCTTCTCTGAAACTGTACAGCTCATTCACTTGTTTTTTGGCTCAGGAATTCTGATGTCTGTAACTGCAAAAGTTGACATCATAAGCATTATAAATCTTTGCTTCGACGGCCTGGGTGTTGAAAAGTTGGCCCAAATCCAGGGCGAGCACCCTCTCGTTGCCCACGACACGACCGACCTTGGCCTGAGTGTTGCCATAAATCTTGACCTTCAGAATCACCCCTTTCCAAAAATGCCACAGGATCCTGGCCATGGCGTCGTGAACTCCAATGCTCCTCTCCCGGAGTTCTGGGAGGAGTTCCAAAGGGATGACGACCTGGCAAAAAGTGAGGACCACCCATAGGTGATGATGGTGCCATTCCACGGCCACCTCGGCTCAGAAGAGGAGGGCCAGAACGGGGTGGTTGGTGAAGAATCCCAGTAGACCCCATGGGTGGTTCTGGAAGAAGTCCTCTCGTAATGCAGGTGGCTGAGCTAACAAAACAGCCTCTGTCTTTTGCATCCGCAAGTAAGGCTGCCCAATCTTCAGACTGCACAAGAGCTGATGCATTACCAATTACCTGCAGAGAAAACATGTAGTAACAGTCAATCAAACTTATCAAAGCTCTTGTCATTTGCTGATAAAAGGATTCCATGATTGTAGAATGAAAAAGACAAGAAGACAACAAAGTGCAATGCCAAAGAACAGTGCATGCTGCATCATTTTGTCTTGGTGAGATGCACTTACCCACAACGACCTTCGTGCACGAGTAAGAGCAACATTCATACGCCGAATGTCAGCAACAAATCCAACACCATGGCTTGAAGCTCGCACACATGACATAATAATCACATCACGCTCTTGCCCTTGAAAAGCATCAACAGTGTTTATGTACACCCCCTTGCTAGCAGCATTTGAACCCACCACTGTCAAAAATTCCTTCTCCAAACAAGTGAGCTGTTGTTTATAGGGGGTAATAATACCTACGCTTACTTTTGCAGGGGGTGCATTCCCAGCAGCAGCAGCAGCAGCTTCAGCTAACACCTTATGTAAGTGTTCAAACAAATGGATTGCCACTTGAGCCTCCATTTTGTTTTGATAAGAGACAGAACCCCCATGGGACTCCCGACCATGGCTGACATCAAAGAACAGATATGGTTGCAAAAGCGAGTCCTTGTGATATATTTCATCAGGCAGTGCTTGAACACTCTCGCTGTCCACCAGTCGCCCTTGATAAAAGTAGCGTGATGGGAAGTCACGAATTCTTGGATGCATGCGATATTGCACAGAAAGAAGAATTGCCGGACACCCAGCCTGTTGGAACCGCTCAAACAAGCTTCGACTATACTGCATTGTGTCTGCAGCCCGACTAATGACTGTTGCTGGAAGCTGCTGAGGATCTCCGACAAGAACACAGCGTGCAGCTCTTAAACTGAGAGGTGGCAAAACTGCTACCTCGCTTGCCTGTGCTGCCTCATCAATGACCACCATATCAAACCCATGAGCCAGCGAACTGAAAATCTTGCGTCCACTGCTAGAAACAGTAGTGAACACAATTTCTGCTTCATTTGCAAAACTAGCTTCCAGTTTTCGACGTGCCTCTTCAATCCGAAAATTACTGCCTGCCCGAAACTTGACTTCAATGATGAAAAGACGTGACATCTCTACAAGTACTTTGTCTCTCTCCTCTACTACAGCTGCTAGCTGCTGAAGCTTTCCATCTCTCATTTGATCACGAGCTGCCAAGACATCTGGCTCCACCCCCATATTTCCCTGCAAGACCCTCACACTAACTTAGAGAGCATGATATTTTCAAATTCTCTTCTCATACTATGGCATACTAGGAAGCACAGAATCAACAAACAAACCACAGTAGGAAACTGTGCAATACCTGAGACCGGACTGCAGCAGCTGTATCAATCAGATCTCGCTGAAGCCCTGCAACATGTTGAGCAAGGCTGACTTCCCTGGTTCGCAGCTGTTGTAGCCAGCCAAGGACCTGGGGTTGCTCCATAGCCAAGAGCTGTTCAGTCCGCCGCTCTACAGACACAGCCTGTGCTGCACGGGAGGATGTGTCAACTCCCACTCTTGCAACATCAGGACGGTAAATTTTCATTTCCCCATCAATGAAGCCACGATCCAGGACCCGCGAAAGAAGCTCATCTGTAGCTGCATTGGAAGGTGCACATACCAACATCCGAGGCTTTGGACAAAGCTTTGGAAGGACACGTGCTAGGCTACGATCCATCTTCTGTAACACTTCATCAATTGTCCCCCACCCATCCCCATCATACTCGCGGTCACTACCATTGCTCAAAGACAGTTCCTCAGATGCCACAAGACTCCCTGGAGCAAGCTTCTGAAGGAGAGCTGCATAGTAGCGTTGATACTGTACCAAATGGATGACATTCAACATGCCCCATACAGTATGTGTCTTTCCAGTTCCTGGGGGACCTTGAACAAGAGTGAAGGGCCAGGGGGAGCCCCCTGCTGCTGATGCTGGGGTGTTACTTAGCTCTGAACTCCCAGCTGCTGTGTGTGCTGCTGCCCACTGTATGGCTGCCAGCTGAGGTGTGTTGAAACTTCTTTGCAGGTGTTGGATGAAGGCTCCTGTGAAGCAATCAGGCATGGCAGGAGGAACTTGGTCGGCATACCCTGGGAAAAGCTCCGGATGGGGCCGTAAAATGGCATTCATCATCTGTCCACATGAGACTGACCTTGTTAGAATGATATCACCATCTCAAAAACAAACTAACACTACCTGGAGCTGACAGGGTATGGAAGAAGTCTTCTGTTCCATCATGTTCATTCTATACATCATTATCAGCATCAAGCAACCAGGCAGGTTTGCCTAAAAAGGGATGTACTTACCTGCGGGCGGAAAGCAGGGAGAAGGTGTAAGGCTGAGTATTCACGTTGAATGGTTGTGATGGACCCAAGTCCAGCTAGGTACCAAATTCCTCCTTTCTGTAGCTGCTGCAACACATACACTGCATTGGTGATGCTATCCAGTTCGCCAACACTACTCCCACAGTCCAACAACACCACACCTGGACCAAATTAGCAAATCTCCCAAAACTGGATTCCCTTGAAAGACCAGCAACAACATCACTGCCTTTTGAGCAAAGTTTCCTTTACAAACCTCTTGAAAAGCTTCAGTCTACAATCTGTTGCACACACGTAGCGCTGAAAAGGCAGCAAATTTCAGCACAGAAAACAAGTGCTGTTTGCAGGGCAAAGTATACTAATCATCAAGAATTGATGCTCACTGGAATGGGGGAACTCTGATACCCTCGCCCCAGAACTATCATGCACCTCTTACTGTGCAAAAATATCCTGGTTCACTGAAACACTACACTGAGCAAAAATTGCTAAATCCCCTGGCTACATATGGAACTCCTACAGTACTGACAAGAAATGTCTATGAGCATACCTTGGATGATTTGCTTCATCCTGAGACACATGAAAGTGGAAAATAGCTCCAGGTGGGTCTCTGACATCAATGGGATGAAACCGGCGCACAAGACCTGCAACACGGCCTGCTATTTGACCTTCCTCCATCTCCTCCACTTTACCCCCCTTCAAACGACCTTTCCTTCTGCCACCTGTGATTTGGACAAGCAGAACAAGCCCACTACTTGACTCAACACTAGGATCAATATGCAGACATAATGAGATAATGTGCAGATTAGGGTCAGGGTTTACCCCAAACCCTGTCTACTACTGCATTTAGAGAACTTTTGTTGAAACTCCCAAGATGCATAAGACCTGACACTTGGGAATCACAGGGCAACCCTTTTACATGTCAGTCTCAAAGAAAGGGTGGCTCCGGCAATATCAGCATTTTGATAATTTAAAGTTATTGGTATTCACATTTGGTCATCTAAACAACAAGCATAAACAGATCAGGAGATCAGCTGTTGGGTAGTCCACCCTTACCTATTCCAGGCTTGGGTGTTGAAAGAACAGCAACATCTCCTTCCTTGAAGTGGAATTGTCGTTTTGGTTCAACAGGCATCAAAATGACATCATACCAACCTGCATCAAGAGCATAATACCCCCCACAAAAGTCTTGAATACTATGAGGTTCTGTAAATGGTCTCACACCCATTCAAGCAAAGTAACATCTACAAGAGAAAAAAAAACTCTATAAATTTGTCTTCACTTTAAGTGGCTTGTCAAATAGGAAGGGGTGGTACTGGGTTGCTTTACAACTGGCTCATCCAGCAACACATCACAGAACCATACATAAATCTAGAAACATTTGATTACTTCGAAGGAAGTAGTATCCCACAAGTGGAGATTGTGGCAAGAATGCTTCTAAAGGCATTCAATGGACTTCATCTGCAAGAGAGGATTGAGACAAATGGGCCCTTATGGAAAGGTGGTAAAATTTTTTGCCACTTTACCTCGTTCACGCCGTTCAACAGTTTTTACGGAGACAGGCACAAAGGGATCACCACTAGAGCCTTCCACAAGCTCCTCCCAGGAATTGTGTAGCTGAGCACGACATTCCTCAAAGAGAAGGGGCTCAAACACTCCCACATATTCATCAAAAGATGCAAAGCTACCAGGCACACGCTGAAGTTCCGAGTCTCCTGCAAAGAAAGAATAACACCCAAATTTTCACCACCTGCTGGAGAAGTTTGTAGCGGAAATGGCAAACTAAGAAATAGGTAGTAGACCTTCTTCACAACACGACCCAAGTGTGCAGAACCCATAAGTTGACAAGTACAACCTCTGCCACGCACCAAGAATTTGAACTGCAGTTCAAGGAGGGTACAGAGCACTATACAAAATTGGGGACTTGTTCCCTCCACCCTCATAGTAACACCCTTGACGAATCTGGGTATGCTCTGAGTATATAAGATACAGGAAGAAAACTTGGATGGGGGAAAGCTTAGAATGCATGGTGAAATCACCTTGTCCTTGCTATATACAAGAAGAGGCAACACATAATAGCCCCAGCTCACAGACCATGAGTTCTCTCAACATTCAAAGGGTCCTAATTTGGTTGCTACCATGGAAGGTTCACTACAGTAGTCTTGGTGTTCTTCAGTGGCTAAGTCAAAGGGTCATGAATACACATGAATTGACTGGGAGACTCATGCTTTAGAAACTCTCCAACAAGCAACACTCTGCTGGGAGTGGGCTTTTTGAATCATAAAAACACCCCAACAAAAAGCTAGGGCTTTTAGGCTCAGCCTGGAGAACTGCAAAGAAAACGTAGCATAGCAAAATGATGCAGGAACTAGCAGGGTCCTTTCATGCTTGGGCCCTCCCTTTTGGTGGGTGCACCTGACAAACATGAGGGTCCTTTGTGCCTGCAGAGAGGGCTGCCTTTGGTGGGTGTACCCTGGGGCCTGCACACTGCATCAAAACTGAACACTGACCTCTTTGTTCCCACATAGTGAGCATCGAGATTGTGGGGTGCCATTACCTCTTAGCAACAACAGTTCCAAAGCTAGACCTAAGTCCAACTCTAGCAACCACCCACTTCAACATCCCCTCCAAAACTCTCACCCAAATCAGACACTAAGAAATAGGGTCAAGGAACACATAAGCTCTCTTCTGCAACAAGAAGCTCAATGTGATTATCACTACAAAATGCTTCTACTTTCACCATTGCCAACTACTTTCAAATCAAAATCCTCTTCTGAGAAAGATATTGTCATGTTCAAAACCTTTTTCTGTTCTTCATACTTTGACAAAACTTTCCTGGATAACAAAGTGCCTCCCAGTTACATACAGCTCAAGGAGACAATCAACTCCAAGATACATATATATACATATGTAAATAAGAAGGCAGTACCGCCACAGTGTCTGTTCTGAAACCGAAAAATCCACTTGAAAACCCCCTCCCTCCCCCTGCCACCCCCACAATCATTGCTGAATGCACAACCCACTGCAGCGCATTTCTTGTACAGAGTTTTTTTGGTTCAAGCATCCAGGATCCAAATCCCTTCTAGCAGAAGGGAACAAAACCCTGAAAAACAAGATGGGGAAGTAGCAGTATCCCGTAACCTTACACAAAGGTATCAATGATACAGATTAGGGTTGAAAGAACTTTCAACCTACCTTAGCCAAAGCCCCTTGGATTTCCTTCTGCATCCTTTGATAGAGAGAGAGAGAGAAGGGAAGGGAGAGAGATTCCCTGCCCTAAACCAAAACAGACAGTTGGGCGGCTAGATCAAGTAGGAGAAGAGACAAGACCAAAAAAAAAAGAGGGGAATTCAAGGAGAAAAGTAACAAACCAGGAGTCTGCCACAACTTTTGACATGTGGCTTCTCGTTGCAGACGCTCAATTGATGTGTCTTGGAGTGGGGATCTCATGTCATTTCTTGTAGAGAATCCTCTGGCCGAAGATGGCCTCTTGAGCTTTGCCACACCTGATTCCTTTGTCACAGTTGTTGGCCTGATGAATTCAAATTGCTGCTCCACTGATGACGACATGGTGGTGGTGGTGGTGACAGGAGGAGGAGGAGGATCCTCAACTGTGCTAGATGAAGAAGAAGAAGGTGGCAATGGTGGCAGTGGCCTCACACCTAGCTTCCTTAGCTTCCTTGTTCTTGTGGTCCTGGTATCAATATCTCTGTGAGTGACCTCCGCTTGTTTCCCTTCATATTGCAGTGCATTCAATTCTCTGGATTCAAGCTTCTGGTCTGCTTGTTGGGTGGTGGTGGTCATCACCATCTCACTCAACTTTCGCAGTCTTCTTGATCTTGTCATGACAACACCCACCTCTTCTTCTTCCTCCTTTGTGGCAGCAACTTCTTCCTGCTGCTGCTGCCTCACTGCTGCTGTTGCTTCTGGGATCATTCCCCCACTCACTTCTCCTAATTCTAACTCCTGCTGCTGCTCTGTTTGCTGCGGCATATCAACATCCACACTCTGCTGCTCTTGTTCTTCTTCAGCTCTAATAACCTGTTTCTGCTGTGAGAACTCTTGCGCTAGGGTTTTCTCTAGGGTTTTCTCTACTTGAGGAAGAGGAGGAGGAGAATTAGAATTAGAGTTGCTCCTCTCTAGAAGTTGTCGTGCTCCAGTTCTGGAGCTTGTGGCTGCTGCCTCACTACTGCTGCTATTGCCCAGAAGAGACTGCACTGCTGCCAGGTTCCAAGTTTCCACAACCCTAGGTCTCTCCAGATCTTCCTCCTCTGCCTTCTTCTCGCCAATGATGACTCCAGCGAAAGAGTTGTTTCGTCTCATACGCTGGGATCTCGGTGCCCGAGGTTTCTTGGGCGGCTCTTCGCCATCCAACATCATCACCGTTTGCCGACGCTTCTTCTCACTACTCATCCTCAGCTGCAACCCCAGGCTTTGCATGTTCTTCCCACCTGCAGTGGCAGCAGCAGCAGGATCATCACCAGCACCTGCAGTAGCGACAGCAGCATCACCAACCTCTGACTGCTGCTGCAGAAACAACAGCTTCTTCTCGATTCCAGGGTTAGGGTTTTCACTACCCCGGACAGATTGCTCCGATGCTGCTGCTGTTGCTTCTTCTTTTTCGTCTTCTTCTTCCTCTGCTACTGGAGAAACTATTCTCGTTTCCATATCACTCGCAGCAACAGCCGCAGAAGACAAATCCTTGGAAACACCTACAAAATTTTGCAAATCCACAAACCCTTGCTCTTCTTCTTGTTCTTCGTCATCATCATCATCAGCAGCAGCAGCAGCATCCATCAACTGCAAATCCTTGGAACCTACAGCAGGAGCTGCATCCATCGACTGCAAATCCTTGGAAACTGCAGCAGCAGGAGTACCCATCGACTGCAAATCCTTGGAAACTGCAGCAGCAGGGGCATCCATCAGCTGCAAATCCTTGGACACTGCAGCAGCAGTAGCATCCATCAGCTGCAAATCCTTGGACACTGCAGCAGCAGGAGCATCCATCAACTGCAAATCCTTGGAAACTGCTGCAATACCATCATCCATAGAACTCATCAAGTCCTTGGAAACTGCAGGAGGAGCAGCATCCATCAACTGCAAATCCTTGTACACTGCAGTAGTAACATCATCCATAGAGCTCATCAAATCCTTGGAAACTGCTGCAGTAGTAGTAGTAGTAGTAGTAGGACGAGGAGGAGGAGGAGGAGGAGGAGCTGCATCCATCAACTGCCAAATCCCTTGCACGCAAGCAGTTGCTAAAGCAGCAGCATGTACACAACTCCAGAAAAAAAAACTCCTTACAACTAGAAACAACAAAAAACTAGTGACAAATTGGAAGCAGCAGCAAAAGCAAAACCCACAAGAAGAAGAAGAAGAAGAAGAAGCAAAATCCTTGCAAATCATGAG
>Ga0209208_10008319_pt1 | contig 13837 bp, 8 predicted proteins | sample S1TSphfallax_3_FD_187694 | JGI IMG/M metagenome (GOLD analysis project Ga0209208, IMG submission 187694) | Host-associated microbial communities from peat moss isolated from Minnesota, USA - S1T2_Fd - Sphagnum fallax MG (SPAdes) (version 2) | ecosystem: Host-associated > Plants > Peat moss >...
TACCAATTTAATTTATGTTTAAATTTCCAAGGCAATTTTGATGGCAAATTTTGTAACTTAAGGTGGTTAATTAGTTGCAACATTTCAACTTGAGCTACCAAAAGGTTTTCAACCACCAAATGATAAAAATATGGTATTTTCAAGGAATGAATTTAATTATATTGATGTTGTCGTTGAGATTAAATATTTCATTTTTGCAATATTGACCCCCAAACATGGGGTTTTTTTCAATTTTTTGAATTAATTGGTGGGTTGGTGACCATCCACAAGGGTTTTAATCAAATTTGGCTATAGGTTTAAGAGGTAAGTAACAAAAGTTATGAAACCTATTATATTTAGGTGACATGCTACAAACTAATGTTTAAATATGGTGTTTTGAAAAAAAAATCCCTTAAAATCTATCATACATTTTAGAATAAAAAAAGAAATCTTACAAAAAAAAAATATGTTATTTGCTACATAGTTGCAAAATTCCACACAAAAAAAAAGCTACCATCAAATCACATCTTTGTGAAATGCAAACTAAATATGAAATTTGCATGTTAATTGTTTGGTTGCTAATGTTGAATGATTATATTCTTATGATTACACGATTAATAATCATTTTGAAATGTAGTTAAACTACATAAATAAACATGCAATTAGCAAAGATACTTGTACCTACATTAGGTAACTAAATAAGTAAGTTAGAATATATACATAGGTAAGTTAATAAGGTAAGTTATGTACACTAAGTTTAAAAGGTAGTTATGTGAGGTAGCTTACATGGTAGGTAATTTAAATAGATTAAATAAGCTAAACAAAGTAACCTCAGTACCCCTCTAGGTAGATAAAACAACCCTTAGTAGCCCCTAGGTAATTCCTAGGTAGCCTAAATAGCCCTTATGTAAACCCCTATGCAATCGTTAATGAATAACCTAAATGACCCCTAGGTACCTTAGGTAGAAAAAACAACCCTTCAATTGTTTAGTCATCTGTTTTCAATTTTTAAATAACCTTTTAATAACCTAGGTCACCCTTCAAAAGTCAAATTTTAAATAACCCTTTGGATAATTTTAACAACTTTTACATAGGCCAAGTAGCCCTTAAGTTGCCTAAAAAACCTAAATAAGCCCTTAAACTTAACTTATACAATTTCCTTAGGTAAGTTGTTACATAATTTAAGTAGTTTAATGGCCTTATTCAACCCCTAGGTAGTCTTTAAATAACATAGGTAGCTTAAGCAACCCCTAGGTAGGCTCCTAAATAACCTAGGTAGCCTAAGGAGCCATACTCAACCCCTAGGTATCTTATGTACCTGAAACAACCCCTACATAGGTCCTTGCATACCATATTTACCTTATGCAACCATATTTACATGAACCCCTAGGTGGCTTAGCCAAGTTTTCGATAGCCTAGGTAGCCCTTAAGTACCTTAGGGAACCCCTACATAAACCCTTTGCCAGCCTAAATAACCTTGGCAAGTCCTAGGTAGCCCTTAGGTAGGTTAAACAACCTTTAGGTGGGCGTTCAAATAGCTTGTGCATCCCTTAAGTAGACCCATAGGTAGCCTAGGCAACCCTTACATAGCCTAGGTAGCTTTAAATAGCCTATACAAGGTTAAACTAGGGTTTGACGTGCCTATTCCATGTTGAATTTTCTCAGTTAAGTCATTTAGGGTCCTATTGCATTTTTTTGGTTAAGTAGACTAAGTCACCTAACTTCAGTTCCCTATGCTAGGTAGGCTACTTAGTCTAGGTTAATTAAACCTAACATACATAACCTAGGTTAAGTGGCATAGCCTAGGCCAACCTAAAGTAGGCTGTGTGGTGTCATTTTTTCAACTTGTAGCTTGCCATGTTTCAACATTTCAATGTTTAAAAAAAATCCTTATTTTGCATTTAATTAAATCAATCCAACAACTCAAGATGGTCCATCTAGCTGTAGGATGTGTCCTCCATGACTATGTCCACAATGACTACAATCATGGAGGCCTGATCACTACTATCCTTTGCAACTACAACCTTGCAAGCAACTAGTGGTAAAATGTACAAGTTCACATTGATTACTAATCATGGAATTGCATATGTCCTAAATGATTGCAAATGTAATTGTATATTTAGTTGTATATGTTAGCTTTTGGTGTGTGGATAGGACTTGGATAATATAGCTCAAGTTGTGAAAAAACAACTTGTGCATTTTTCTTTCACAATCCAAAACAACATATTGAATTTTTGAAATTGCAAGCATAATTAATTAAGGTGAAGGGGAACAAAATGTTGTGGCATGTGAAAACACCTTGGATTTCCATGCTCACTTCAACCAAATGTGTGATGTCACTGTACATACCATTTTTGGCCAAGGCCCAAAATGGTTAAAAATAACCTTTCCATCATTCTTGTCAAAATTAGTTTTGAATTACTTTCTAATGTAAACTTGTTGATTTTTTTTGTTGCCCATGCTGGAAGAATCGATGTGCTATTCAAATTTGTGCAGAAAAAAGATGTGTTCATTGTGATTATGTTGTAGACATCAAAATTTGCCAAAATTAATTGTATTTTCATTATTCAAATCTAGGGACTATCTACATGTCTTGAATGCTTTAATGAATTTCAAGACTAGGCTACTTGTAAACATGATAGTGTGCATTTGAAATGGAAGATGAATCCATTTGACCTCAACAACCTTGGTGTTGAGTAAATATTGTGTTTTGATGTTGTAAGTTACATATTTTGGGCTACAACATTGAATTCTATGGGTGAGAAGGCCCAAGTGATTTAGGAAAACATTCTCTAATCTTGTGGATGATGCAAAAGTGGCATGTTCATGTTGGTCATTTGTTAAACTAAATCATGATCCATTCATGTATTTGCTTACTAATAGTTTAATATTGGGGTATAAGTCAAACATTTGGAACTTATTACAACCATGAATTGCAACTCAATCTTTTTAACTAGGTAAGCTTTCCATTAACACCTTTGCATGTGGTTTTTTTGTTGTGCATTTTTTCAAACGAAATCCTTAGTGAATTGTTATAATCTAAATTTTGTGTAATAGAAAGCATGTGCATCTTCTTTAGTAAACAAATATCCAATTAAACACTTTGCATGTCATGATTCATTATGGTTAAATGAGATTTGGGCAATGGTTTGTGTGTGCATTTCAAAAAAATTTGTAAGGTGTTCATTACTCATATTGGTTATTGCAATGTCAGGTATGTCAAATTTAATTCATCATGCCAACAACCCACTAACCATTGACTTGTAACATTTACCTTGGAATTGCAAATAAGTTTTTCAATTGATAATTGACTTCAAGGTTTCCAATATTCAATCATTGATGTTATGAAGATTTGTTATTCATAGTATTGACTTATTGATTATAAAGAAAACTTTGCTCATATTTAACATTATTAAAATCTTGCCACTATTGCGAATGGTGGTTGGAACCAAGTTCCAAATTATGAAGGTGAACATGCCTTTTGAGCCAGTAAAAAAATCTTTCCATCTATTTCAAGCACTTTGGAGATGCAATTTAATATATTCAAAGTTATTATGAAGTATCCCTTTCATGCACTCCCTTTAATTCACCTTTGATACATTTTGGACGTTTTTCAAATCTTAAGGCATTCCTTTCATGAGTTTTTCAAACTAGGAAAAATAACAACAATGCAAATGTTGGCATTAATGGAGGATGAATGTTGAACATTTTCCATGTTCTCTTTCATGAAATGAAAATCGAAGGAATGATTTAATGACCACTTTCACATTATTGTTGGAACGTATTTCAAACTTTATATAATTTGGATGCCACTTGATGCCATCAAAGATTATAATAAAATGGAAATATATTTCATATTTAAGATCATATTTCATATTTAAATTTGAATCACATTTCCATTTTGATTCCATCTAATGCCACCTTCAAAGATTGGAAGGAGCAAAAACCATAACAAATATTGGAGCAAACTCTAATGGCAGTGGTTTAAAGTAAAATATCTAAATGATGATGTTTTCTAACCATTAGATTGAATGGTCTTTTTCATTTGAGAAATTATTTTTCAGTTGGGTTTCAAACCCACAAAAGGCTATATTGTGGCTTTATGTGTATATTTAAACTTGTTTAAACATGTATGTGTGTGAGTTTAAATCAATCAATATGTGGGTGTTCTTAAGTTAATCAATCAATTTGAGTTAATCAATTTTGTTTGCATTTGTTATGAACATTGATTTTTTTTTTTTTTTTCCTTCCAACTTTCATCATTGTTTTTTAGTGATTTGGGCTAAAAAACTTGAGCTTATGAAGTTAATGTTATGCCTATCCATAGAATATTTGGTAAGTTGTGAATACCTTGTTCCTTTGTTTTCCAATTTTTAGTGTTGTTTACATATTTTTAGTGTTGTAGAATTTGAGCATATGGTTATGTTAAGCTTGTCCATGGCATGTTCCATGATCTTGAATTTGGAATTTAGAAGAATTGTATGTTTGTCAATTTGTGTACAAACATGTATAAATGAGTTTGTTTTAATTAATGAGCTTTGTTGGTGTCGCAACCATAACCTTAGGTTCGCGACCAAGGCAAGGGCTTGCGAAGGTGTGGGCCAAGTATGAAGCCTAGGAGTCACATTTCATGCCCCCGGGAGTGCAAGAGAGTGTGAGGGAATGAACCCTCACAATCCCAATTGAGCTCCCACTTTGGAAGTTGGAGTCCTGATGGACTCCCGAATCTTTAGAAAGAAATTATAAGGGCAAAAACCCATTGGATTAAAAATTTCCTTATATCATTGGAAAGCTCTTGGAACATAGATGTTTAAAATGTGCTCGCATGACCTGTTTGGTCACTTAACACACAAGTTATAGTAAAAAAAAAGGCCAAAAATCAAATTGACAATTTGACTCCTAACCACTAAAAGTCAAGAATCACCCGATTTCCTTGTGTGCAAGTGGTGTGTGACATATTGTTGAAAAGCTCTCAGCAAGGGGTACAACTTTGCTTCAAACTTCATATCAATCGAAGGTCTGCACGTAAAGTTATGGGCTCCCAAAGTTGCGGAAGTCCCAATTGTGAGAATTTCGAGACTCCCACTTGGGAGTCCCCGGACAAAATGACATTTGGGTGTTGGTCCCATGGCCAGGCACATAAGATATTATAAGGGGGAAGGTGGTGGCTTCCCCCAAGTCCGGGCCGTGGTGAGTCTTGTGAGTCTCAACTTGCCCATGGCTCATCATAGCACCAAAAGTGTTCCGAATATGCATTAAACAACTTGTTATTCGGTTTTGTGCAGGTTCGTGTGAGTGAGTGATTGCTTGTCATTCTTCTTAATCCCATCCTGGAGCTCCAGCACACCTTTTTTACCCTTGAAATGCTACGAGCCTGGGAGCGTGCCCCAACTCTTTACTTTTCCGTTGTTTTCATTTTATACTCGCATTTGAATCTATCTAAGAGCTTGGGAGCTTATCAGTTGGTTTTTATATATTTGTTGATGGCGTTCATATTTTTGCAATGTTAAAAATGTGGATTTGATGCACAACTTTGCATTTATTATTGTTGTTCCTTTGCCTTATAGCTTTTACTATTGTACACAAAGATTTGGGCCACAAGAAATATGTTTGTTATGCTATGTGTTTGAATTTTTCTATGTTATGTGTATGCTTTTAGTTAATTTAAGTCTTGACTCCTAACTAGATTTATTTAGTGAAAAAATCACTCAATGACAAGCATTGAACCCATCAATGGGCAATGAACAAAACACTTTATGTGAAATGTCACAGAGATTTTTATGACATTGGCCAAATAATTTTATTATATATTGCCTATGTCTCAATATTTTGGATATAGATTTTGTAAATCTTATTAGTTTTTGCTACAATGAAGTTGGATATCTTGCCAAATCTTAATGAAATTTTTATCTTCCACATAACCAATTTTTTTATATGTTCAAGCTTTAATTTGCAAGAGGTTTCACATTGCGAAATTGACAATATCACATAGATGCACCAAAATTGTGTTAATAATAGCCTCCACCTTTATTAAAAAAATGTTGCCATGTAGGTGGGTAGGGCAAACAAGCAATGTAGGTAGGCTTGGAAGAGGTAGGTTCAAATGGCACAAATAGACATCATATTTTTATTCTACAAATACATTAAGATATGAGACATTAAAATTACATGGGAAGTTATGGTCATATTTACCAAAATATGTAAGTTTATCACTTTATTTGACCTAAACTTATGTACCAAATGGTATTACATAATGTTGATATTTGGGCACTAAATAGGTATTTTGATTTTTTAAAAACATCATGATACATGATGAAAGTTTGATGCAATTTTTGATACCCATCCATCAATGACATACACCTACCAATGTTGGGCAGGTATCTGGTTTGGTGGGTGAATTGTGCCAATTCTGATTACACTAATCCAATCTAGAATCAAGTTTGATTTTGGAATCGGTTTTCGAATGAGTTTCGAAACTAGATTACGTTAAAGAACCAGACCCAATATGGGTTTCCTAGTTCTATTTATGTGTGGAACTGGAATCAGGATTTTTGAAATTGAAAAAATTTGAAAAATATTAAAATTAAAAAAATTAAAAATTATTAAATTATTATTAAATTATTAAAAAAATTATTAAATTATTAGAAAAAAAAAAACCAAGGACTAACCTGAGGTTAACTGCCAGTTCCAGACCAAAACCGTTAATTTTGAACTGGAACCGGCGGTTTTCCATAAAAGTAAAGAACCGCCCAATACTGGTACCTACTACCTAGCTTCAAGCATTGTGTGAAGTGTCTTTAACGAGGGCCCAAACAGATTAGGACCTGGATCTCGAACAAGGACACCCTGTTTTTGAGACGTGGAAGTGGCGGGGAAGAAGTTCTTGCACAGGAAGAGGAGGAGGAGGAGGAAGAAGACGAAGCGGAAGGAAAGGAGAAGCGCATTCGGCTCACTTCATCGCTTACTTGTGCATCTTCGGTGCTCGTCAACATGGTAGGCTTCATCTTCGCACGCCTTCTTGGAGCTTTTTGTTCCCTTTCTTCAATTCTCTGATGGAATTTTGTCTGCGAGGACGAACCTTTGAGGGTCTGGACGATGGATTAGGGTTTTCTCGTTGAAGATGATAGGGATGCACTAGGGTTTCTGGACTTGCTTCTACACTAACCTCACCCCAACTCTCCTTCTGCAAGTTCCTCCAGGTAGAAAGTTTGTGAAAGGGTTGCTGATGAACAGAAATTTAGGAGGTTTACGGGGGATTGATAATCAGGCTGTTTTGAGTGTTCTTTTGCTTGCCTGTTGTGGCGACTGTTAGAGAGATGCTTGAAGTTTAAAATGTGAAACTTCTTCAAACTTAGTTTTGGTTAGGGGATTCGGTAATGTGAAACTTCTTCAAACTTAGTTTTGGTTAGGGGATTCGGTAATAGTTTGCTGCTGTTGTCTTCCTTTTTGGACAGTGTGAGAAAGGAGGTTACTTTCAGCCAAGAAACCCATACGAAATGATTTGTGGTTCTATGTGCAGGCTAACGCAGCGTCAGGGATGGCTGTTAGTGATGATTGCAAACTGAAGTTCATGGAGCTGAAGAGGAAGAAAACTTACCGGTACATCATCTTCAAAATTGATGAGAAAGCACAGCAGATCATTCTGGAGACAACAGGAGGGCCAGAGGAAAGTTACGAGGATTTTGCATCACATCTACCTGAGAATGATTGCAGATATGGAGTTTATGACTTTGACTTTGTCACTGATGACAATTGTCAGAAGAGCAAAATATTCTTCGTTGCATGGTGAGCCATTTCCCATGCCAAGATCAGTCTTCTTTTGTGTAGTGCAATCTTGAAATTTGTTCTAGCTGTATATTATTGCCCCCCAGTTTGCCTTCACTGGTATAGTTGGAGCTGCCTTTGATGTTATTCATGTTGCAGGAACCCTTCCAGATGAAGTTGAAAGGTGCTGTTTGTTTCTCTTGCATCTGAGATTGTGCTCCCTTTTCACAAATGATTTGTTTATGTTGCTGCATGATGCATGCGAAATCAACTATAACCATGTTTATTCCAGGTCCCCAGACACATCACGAGTTAAGGCTAAAATGACTTACGCAAGCTCAAAGGACAGATTCCGGAGGGAATTGGATGGCATTCATTATGAGCTTCAGGCCACAGACCCTACAGAAGTGGGCTTGGATGTCATGAGAGATCGTGCTAACTAAAATGGGAGAGTTTTGTTCCGCATCTCATCAACTTTGGGAGTCCGGAGTTCAGATTTCAAGGGAGTTTTCTGAGTGGTTTTATCCTCAACAGCAGAAAGCCTTGTACCTTGGTGTTTGTAGGTTACATCAGAACTTGTTTGCTGTTTCTTTTGATGTGCATATTGTCTGAGTGCACTATACACTGTGTACTGTATGCAAGCTCTGACCCATTTGAAATTCCAGAATGATATTGTCGATCAGCCATGCTCTAGTGACCAGCTAGGCCTGTTGGGTGACAGAAAGCTTTCTTGTCTTCTGTTCATCATTTCGTGACAGCTGCAGAGGGCAAGACAGACCATTGATGCATGAAAATCCTGTTATTGTTCTGAGTCTTCCTATCTTGTTTAAGTTAGTGGACAGCATATGTACACATGGGAATGAGTGAGGCTAGAGATATGTTGGAAGGAACAGCTTGAGCAGACTTGGCTTATTCTATGTTGATTGTTTTGCCATTCTACAAATGTGACTTCTTGTGCTGCAGTGAAAGTGATATTGCTTGCAGTACATTGTTCTTTTCTACATTATTGCTCAGTACAAAGTTAAAGTTCAATCTGATAGCAGAGATGTGAAGTGAGGTGTTCCTGTTTCTCATCTGGGTTTTCAGGAAGGCTTTGCAGAAAAAAATCCCCTTGTCATGCATTGCTAGTTATTTTGTAGAACACTCATCAGAACAAGAAGCATTAGTGTATTTGCCAGATAATTCTTCAGATTTTGCATGTGAACTTTAAACATTGTATGTAGAATGCATTGGACACAAAGTTCATCCATCTAATACAAGGGCTGGGTCTTTGTGGGTTTTGGTCTTGTGGGGGGTCTTATTCCACAGGTTTTTTTGGTTTGAAGCTTCACACTAAAGCATTTGTTTATGATCTCTGGCAACTTAGAGCTTCCAGCTTTGTTGTTTAAACACAGTGTTGGGAAGATTGGTAGTGAAGACTTCCACAAAAAGCTTGATAGACTGCAGAAACCAAACAAGGACATGATTTCTTCCATGGGAGTTGCACATTGTAGCTGCTTTATTAACAGTAGGTAGGATGGACTATGCACTGGGACATTTCTCTATGTTTTTGAGGGCTTTCCTTTTGCAATTTGTACACTGTTGTAAAGGACTCTGGAATTTCCCAGTATATGTGGAGGGCTCCTTATATCTGTCAATTTCACTTCTAAATGAGTGGACATTATGCCTACACCTCTCCAGAAATGAGATTGCAACATGCTACCTTAAGTTGACAATTACTCTGTGCTGGTGGATGGGCACAGTAGAGGGCAGGAGGAGGGGTATGAGACTCATTCTCTTTACTTTACATTGGTTTAAAATATTTGACATCTCAGATGCTTCTCTTAGGTAATGCAGCAACTTGATAATGGAAAAGAGTATATTCGATTTCAGAGTTCATCTGTCTTGCAAACTGTGCAACTCCCAGCCCATCACAAACTATTGGAACTCTCAAAAGGGTTCGATCTGCCTTTCAAAAGTCTGGTTGCTCCGTTGATTGTAGTTTTTGGCCACCTGGCTTCATACAATTTCTCTGTATCCCAAGCAGAATTGACCAAACAATTGAACAACAATAGACGATTATTTGTGGATCATCTCCCACTGTATAGCAACCAACAGTACATGAGGAATGTTTTATGTGCATTTACAGTGACAATTGTCTCACTAACTAACTATTATTGCCTCAGTGCTAATTGTCTGCCCTTCCGCATATTATTGAACTACAAGATAGAACAATAGCAATCTGTCTTCTTATTTATGCCATGTGCTTGCTGCCAGGGATATCAAATTACCCAGGACAAACAGGTGTAATATCGGAGCATATATATGTGCATGCATGTAGAATCTTGCACCAGTTGCAAACCTGTTTACCTTTATGTCCATGCCACAATCACTGCCCAACAGCAAGCAGCACTTCCACATAAGAGAGACAAAAGTTCACTTGTTTCTTTGACACCTAACTTGACTCAAATGGGGTCAGATGTACTACTCTCTGCTGCTACCATTGCACCAAAACTAAGAACCTGAGCATCAAAGAGATTTGGCCACCTCCACTCACCAGTAGACACTGGGATCACAGCTTTAGTTGAGAATAAGGACACATGTTGAGCAACAACATCTGGTGATTCTTGTTGTTATTCAATGGTAGTTTTGATGCTATGAGCTATGCATCCCGATCGTGTCGGTTGGTAATCTTTGTCAAATGCAATTCCATATTGAACAGTTCAACCTGTGGTTGTACAGTACCATCCCTGCCATAATGTGATTCGTTTGAGTCAGTACACACATGACGGCTACATGGCATCATCATGTTCTTTCTACAAACACATTTGATATTTTTTTAGAGCAACAGTGCTGTGCACCAGTGTTGTTCAAGTATATATGCGGGATTTAAAAAATTTGTTGGCTTTAACAAATTGTGCAGGTCCACCTTTTCGGATATTCCTCATGCTCAATGCCATCATGCCAGAGGGATCTCTGGAGTCTAGTATGGGTTAAGGAAGGGTGTGGCTTGTGGGGTAGCTGCAAACACTAGTGGGCTTTTTTTGGAAAGGCAAATCACTCAACAGTATCAACAAGATTAAATGGAGCACTGGGCTCAATGCTGCCACAGTACAAGTTGCCTTACATCAAAAGCTTTCCTCAGAATCCTTGAATGTATTGTACCTGATTTTATGATCATAATTATTTAATTGATATCTGAATGGTGTGCAGGAGTGTTTTTTGTTTTCTGGTGATTTGTCACCAAAATGTGACTCCTAAAAGGGCCTTGCAAATTGCCCATTGATTTATTATTTTTTTTTTAATTTTTTTTGTAAAATTGCCTAAAACCCCCCTTGTACCACATGTCATGGCCATATCAACTGTCTTGATTATCCCTCATTGCCTGCAAATGGTGCACCATTTTTTATGCCATTGCCATCTCCTTTCTCACTATGCCTCCAACATACGATGCGCCAATCCAACCATTGATTTTGATTGTCAATCACACCGTCCATCAAACCTTTGATTGCCAATCCCATCATTCATTAGACCTCCCTTGGTCATATACTTGCACTTGTATATATGCCCATTGCCAATCTCCACCATTGATTAGATTCAAGATTGCCTTACATCAACCCTGCATTGTTATATGGGGTCATCCACCAATTATATACACATTCTCCCATGTGACCCCAAGCCCCCACTTCAAAGTTCAAAGGTTTTTGCCAACAAGGTTTAGTGCTTGATTGTTCAAGTGTGTTATGTTTTGTGTGTAGATTGTTTTTATGTTTTCTTGTTGGTGGCGTTTGTTTCATGTTGAGTTTAGTGTTCATGGTTGCAAATGTGTGTAATGCAAGGGCGTAACAGACAAGAACGTGACTAAAAAAGTTTTATACTTGACTTTGTTCAATGTCTATGCTATGAGCTTGAGGTGCATGAAATGACCTACAATGCACAACATTAAATCAAGTTGCAAAGCACAAAAAACATTTGGTTCTTCTCTTCCTTTCAATTCACCTTGTTTCCTATTTATGTTTGTGTGTTGCAACTTGCATTAAGGTTTCTATGAACATTCATGTTGCATGTCTATGTGTGCATTGTAAGGTCTATAGTGTTGAGCATTCATGTTGTATGTATGCATGTGCATTATAAAGTCTATAGTGCCAAAGCAATGACTTCACTACAAGTGTTTAAATTTTTAGGTTCAAGTTATTTTTTAGTGGTGAACACAATTCAACTTCAAACTCATTGCCCCATGTTGGATCAAATGTTCAAGGTGTGTTTAACAACATTCCAAGTTTGTCTAATAGCATTCCAACTTTTCAATCAAATAATAATCGTGACATGATAAATGAAAGGTACTTGTTGACATTGAGCCTTTTGACCAAAAATCGAAGAAATCTTATGAAATTTTCTGGGTAAAAGACATGGGCAAAGTCAATCATTGGGGATGATGGTTTGGTCACTCAAGTTCAATGCACACATTTTGTAGCAAGATAGAGGGAAAGGCAAAGATGTTAATCCCAAGCTTGACACACTTCAAAAGCATATCAATCATTGAAATTAACATTAGCATCTTTAGGCATTTTCAATGGGATTATTATTACAACCAAGATGCTACAAATTTCAAAAATTAGAATTTTTTTAATGGCTGAAATTATGAATATGTCATGACCTTGATACAATTTGAAATTCATTTGGTGGCCGAAGTTTACACAATTTGCTTTTTTTTTCCCATAGTTTCCTACATGGAAGGCCAATGTTGGAATATGAGTTATTGAGGGAGTTGTTTTTGTTGTTGAAGCTCAATAACACCCCATCAAAACATTGGTCAAGATACTAATGGTTAGCAAATTGTAAAGGCCATGCATCATTGCGTGATTGTAGTCCTGTCTATGGCACTATCTATTGTTATTAGTGTAGATGAAGTGACCACTATTAAAGTTCAATAGTGGATCAATATCCTTTAATAAATTATCAATTGGAAACACATTCCAATTTTGCAAGCACTTGAAAAGGTTGAGGTGGGTGCAAATGCATATAACATTAAAGGTGTCATTTTGGATGCCATGGGCAAATATGGGGGCTTTACAAATTAGACCATGGCTTCCAAGTGAATTTGTTTTAGATGTGATGGTGATTTGTTGTTTCAAGGCATTTAGTATGGGGCGATTACATAAACAAGGGAGCAAATTGCACCTTACATCATTGGTGCGCATTGCATGGCACATCAAATTAACATGACTATCCTTGTTTTGACCAAAATGTCATTGGTTGCATGCATTGAAAATATGCTACAATATTTATATACTATTTTTCACATGATCAAGAGAAGGCACTAAAATTTGTGAACCTTGTCAAAAATATCAAAAACAAAAGAATTAATGTTGTTGCACAATGTTAAAATCCATTGGATATTGATCCTTAGAAACACATGTTAAAATAATATAATTTTTTTTATTACAAAGATGTGCATGGATGCGTAAGCTTGTTTGGGAGGATTTGAATCTTTTATGTGATTTGGAGTTGGTTATAGGTATGCACATTTTGATTAAGTTTACATAAAAACAAAATGTTTTTATTTTTAAATTCATCAATGTTGGAAAATTGGCACATGTTAAATTATACCAGCTTTATGTTGATCATTTTTATAAGTATGATGATGATGTTATGAGTTCCTTGTTGCTTATGAACACCATAATGAACCACTACCCTTCACATAGGTTCCACATGATTTTGATGTTGATTTTTACACGTTACCGTACTTGGCATTCAACATTAGGGGTTAGAACTATGGTTTCCATCACCATGGAGGTTTTGATGGTGCTTGTGTTCAAATAACCAATCTACCATGGTTGATGTCGCAACCCCACTTTGAGGCAAGTGTGAGACCCCTGAAACCTAAACCCTAAACCCTAAACCGCATCGACCCAATCCCGGTGTGTGCAGACGGAGTGCGACACACCATTGGAAAGCTTTTGAAAAGAGCTACAAGTTTTCTTTAGACCTCATCCCAATCCGAGGTCTGAACCGAGAGTTATGAGTTCCCAAAGTCCCGGGAGTCCAAACCGGGATAGTTTCGGGACTCCTCCTTGGGAGTCCCAGGAATAAAAGCCATTCGGATGCGGGTGCC
>Ga0209208_10008320_pt1 | contig 13834 bp, 9 predicted proteins | sample S1TSphfallax_3_FD_187694 | JGI IMG/M metagenome (GOLD analysis project Ga0209208, IMG submission 187694) | Host-associated microbial communities from peat moss isolated from Minnesota, USA - S1T2_Fd - Sphagnum fallax MG (SPAdes) (version 2) | ecosystem: Host-associated > Plants > Peat moss >...
AAGTCTAATGTGAGCATGCTGAAAGGAGGGGTTGCAATTTTCAACGAAAGACTATTTTGCACATCTGGGTACTCTGCCTTTTGCCAATTTTTTTCTAAATTTGTGTGCTTTATTTCTGATCCTTTCCGTGAGAACTGAAAATGGCATATTGCCAAATAGTATATAGGAGGGAGTGTAGCTGGTGGTGAACTCACTACAATACATGTTTGGTGAGCTACATTGTCAGAGTGATGTTCATGTTGTGCGACTTCTGCACATAGATGAAGAGAGAGCAGTTCCCAAGGTTCTGAGCATCTGTGAGACTCTGTACCCACAAGATCTGCTTGCATTTGTTTTGTGGCCAAGGATCCTGTGTGCAGACTGCACAGTGCAAAGATGGGTAGTATGAGTGGAACACAGGGAAATGGATACATCATGCTGACTGGTAGGGTTTGGTCCAGGTCTGTGCCCTACATCTGGTTGCTCCCAAAGTGCTTGGTGGCCATTCATCATGGTGGCAGGTACATGCTCTCTTGATTTTCTGGTGATTTATAGCACCTTTCTTTTTCAAAAAAGTTGATCAGGATAGGAATGCTCATGTTTTGTGCGCATTGATTTTAGTGTGTCTGCTAAGCATTCTCTTTGTGCGCAATTCAGTGGGACAACAGCAGCAGCACTATGTGCAGGTGTTCCTCAGGTGTTCTTTCATCACTTGCACTTTATCTTCCAGGAAGACATCTGAGAAATGCATGTGCTGATGTCCATTATTGCAGCCTGGTTGTCCATGGATGTAGGAAAACCTTTGCTTGGGGAAATTTTTGCTTGTTGATTGCAGTGTGATATACTGAATGCAGATAATTTGTCCATTTGTGCTGGACCAATTTTACTGGGCAGAGCGGATGGCATGGCTTGGTGTGGCTCCTCCGCCCTTGAGACCTGAACACCTGATTGTCAATGTTCATGGATCAGTTGAGGATTATAATGAAGCAGTGAGGGTGGTTAGCTGTGCAATAGCGAAAGCCTGCAAAACTGAAATGCGAGCATGTGCATCTAACCTTGGCAAGAAGATTCGTTCAGAGGTTGCTCATTCATCATCTCAGAAAGGCCCATGGGTGAACTCAGTTATTCTTGTTTTTCATGAGATTTTGCCAAGTTGGGTCTGAGTATTATCTGGATATTAGAAGTCTTTAGTCTGGTTTTTGGGTTCCACCCCCTAACTAACTTCTGTTTGCCTTCCTTGCAGGATGGGACTGGTACAGCTGTTCGTATCTTGTCTGAGAGGATTTGTGCTTAAAATGCACATGGAATTTGCAATTACATGCAAGATGTATATCCAGTAATTACTTGGCCTCAAACCATCCCACACCCAACTCAAGAGCCAACGAGTTGGGGAGATATTGAACCGGATAATTTCAATTCAAGCATCCAGGCTCTTCTTTGGCTTTTATTTACAACTGTACAGACAAAGTGCCAGCCAAGGAAAAGATAGAAACAAATGGAGCAATCCTACCTCTTAGTAATAACAAGGTGAGGCTCTGGTCAGCAATCAATTCCCTTGACATGACCACCCATCAATTGTTACACTCAAAGAGATTGTGAGGCTGCAACTCTGAAGCTTGTGACATGTGGCGCAGACTGGAGATTGTGAAGTTGCATCTGATGAGGATGGAACTGTATTGAAAACTTAAGCATCGATCCTGGACATTCTGATGAGGCAGAATGCAGATCCTATGCGGAATACACCATTAGAATACTGAACAATCACCCAAGATTCTGTTCCATTAAATGGGAATGGGATCTACCATGGTCTGCTCCAGAGCATAACTGGTGGTCTCCACTATGGATTTGATTCAGATTGCAAGTGGCACTGGCAGAACCACAAGTGGAACTGGTAGATGACCCAGCTGTCCCACATAGGAAAAAAAAACCTTAAGAAGTACCTGAATATGAGACCAAACCTGGTTACCTAGGATAGGGTTTGTTTGGCAACGTATTGAAAAGGATGCTGGTGGTGAGGGTCCATTCTTTCCCAATAAGCATTTCATCCCTGTCATCTTTCATCCAAGGTCAGCTTTCCAAGGTCATCATCTGTTGATTTAAGTTGAGGACCAAGAAAGAGGTCATCTTTCCAAGGTCATCCGTCAGCTGTTGATCTAGGGTTGAAGACCAAGAGCAGCCAGAAAAGAAAACAAAATAGAAAAAAAGCTTCTAGAGGAATTTGTTTCATTTTTTCAGAAACATGTGTGTCACAATTTAACAGGTATCCAGGATTGAATCAATTTTCGACACATCCAACTTCCTAAGCTCTCATGACACTCCAAGTGGATTCTTGTAGTGTAGTCAGAGGGTGATGTACTGCACGGAGTCAGACCCATGTGGGGTGAAGCTGAGCTCAGGTTCTTATTCCAGTAAAGCCCATGGCCTTGGCAATTATGGTTGAATTTACACTATAATTTTTTCAATTTAGAAAAAATAAAATCACGGATGGTCCAAAGAAATCAACTAACTTAAGTTCGGTAAGGTAAAACCATCTATCTGTGAAGGAAGGTAGTTTGTTTTGTTTTATAGTTATGAGATCCACTGAACCGGGATGCTTCAGATTGTGTTCTTGGTGTCTTTGGAAAGCTCTCGATGGGGGAGGGGTGCATGGACTTGGTTCCATGACATTTGGACTTTGCGGTGTGCAAAAGTTCTTGAATATTCCCAAAAAAAAAACCAGGTTTTTGGAAGGAAAATTCAGTGGAGGATGTGGTAACACTTGGGCCAACGGCACAGGCCACACTAGTTCACAAACCACAATAGAACCATGACAAGTTCAACGGAGAATCATGACAAGTTCAAACGTTTTCAGTGTTGAATAATTAATTTTTATTTTGGAAGATTACTTCCATTTGCTTAATAAATAGCTTCTTCTTCACCCCCCCCCCAACCCCACCCAAATAATAATAATAATAACAATAATAATAATATTATTATTTTGTTGTTGTTATTATTATTTATTTTAAAACAGAAAAAAACACCATCACTTTTCACCTAATTAAGGCAACTGAAAACAACGTGAGTCAAACAGTAATAACACTTGCTAAAATATTAGTCAAAATGTGACTTGGAACGGTTGCAGTTAAGTGGACTGGGGGTGCTGTCAAGCGGGGGCTGCTGTCAAGCGGGCTGCACGCAGTTTACGAATAGGTACCAAAATACTCTTCTTTGTTTGGGGTTTTTCGCAGTAGCTGGTTTCTCGACTTACATACCTCGACTCACGAAAGTGCTGTCGGCCGGCGCTTGCTGCAGTGATCAAGCGTGCAGCGATCAAGAAGCTCAGCAAGAAGAGAAGAGAGGGACGGCGAGCTGGGAGTGGAGCTTTTGGATTTGGATTTGAGCTATGGCCAGTCAACGGAGTAGGCTGCCGTTCCTGATCGTGTCGCATGAAGCGGTGGTGGTGAGAGCTGAGGAGTGGCTGGCGATGAATGGAGATGTGAAGCACGGGGATAACTTCGAGTGCAGAGGAGGAGAGGGAGGAGGAGGAGGAGGGGGAAGAGGAGGAGGAGGAGGAGAAGGAGGAGGAGGAAGAAGGGAGTTTAGAGGACGAGGTGGCGCACGTGATGATGGGAACAATAGTAATAGCCCAGCGGCAGGAGAGAGGAGTGACGATGGAATCGTGGAGGAAATGGAATCGGAATCTGCTTCTCTTTCGTTGTTGCCTTTGTCTTCTGTGGTCTGTGATGGTGATTCCAGTGGTGGTGATGATCATATGGGATCGGATGTGGAGTTAGACGATGATCGCGGAGATGCAGCAGCCGAGTATGGACTGAAGAATGGCTTGTCTTTGCGTCTAGTTGATGAAGCTCTTTCCAGTTTCAAGAATCAGTATGAGCTTTACTTGCAAACGGCTTTGGAGCTCTCGATTCTATGCGAGTATAAAGCGGAAGGTACGTTTCCGCAGCCGTTGACGGACGAAGCTGTTGTGGTTTTGGGCGTGAAACAAACCCTAGCTCAATCCGCCGGCAGAGCCAAGCAAATACTTCGTGATTACAAGAACGGAGTGATGGATGTGCTCATCAAGACACGGCAATCCGAGATGGAATACTACATGGATTGTTTGGCCAGTGCTCCAGCGGATCTGGAGGCGAAAGTGAGCGCTTGCTTTCCCAGTGTGATGATCACGGAAGATGAAACGGACAAAACCCTAGGCGATGATATGCTCTTCCAGCGGAGAGAGAGGATCAATAGAGCCGTGGACGAGTTCAGTGACAAAGCTCTCTTGGTTCAAATCGAAGTCGCCGCCATGTTTCCAGATAGCAGAATCAGTGCCGTTGCACGTCTCCTCAACAAGCGAAGACAAGAAGAAAGAGTGGCTTTGATGCCAATGCATGAACGTGTGTGGAGCGGTCTGCCGGAGGATCTCATAGACAGGACTTTGGCTTGCTTGCCGGTACCAAGCTTTTTCCGTTTCCGTGCAGTATGCAAGCGCTGGAATTTCCTCATGCACTCCGACAGCTTTCTTGAGCTTTGGTCCAAAGTTTCGTCTCAAAGGCTCTGGTTGTACTCCATTCACGTGCGGCATGCTACAGAGATGGTGGCCATGGCTTATAATCCTTCCCTTGGTGTCTGGCACAACGTTCCTGTGCCGCAGTATGCATCCAAGATGTATACATTGGCATCTGCTGGAGGTTTGCTTTGCTCTGCTGCCTATCCCAACCGTATGGCTGTTGTCTGTGTCTGTAACCCTTTGACAAGCACATGGAGTGACTTGCCCAGTATGTTGTACATCAAGCGTGTGCATCTTCTTGGCATGGTGGTTGATCGCGCGACAATGTCATACAAGATTGTTGTTGTCGGCACACAGTCGAGACAGGATCTGGTATCAAACACCGAAGTGTATGATTCCAGAGTGGGAAGCTGGGAAATTACTGGCCGGGCTTTGGGATCCTTCACCAGCCATCGCCTTGTGTATTGCAATGGTCTGTTCTATAACCTTTCAGCCACTAGGGGGTGGCCTGTGACATTGATCCTGCATGCATATGATATTGAGCAGCAAGTCTGGAAGGAGGAAATTCGGTCTGCAATATCACTCAATTTCCAAGCACCTCCCTCACTTGTGGAATGTCAGGGCTCTCTGTTGATTGTGGGAAGGATCTCAGAAGACAGTCACTTTGCTAAACCGCGAGCTATCCAGCTATGGGAGCTCCAGGAACGAGAAACTGGTGGGAAGTGGGTTGAAGTGGTCACCATGCCTCCTGCTCTACTTGAGGAGTTTTGTAAAGAGTGGCAGCGACCTACACACTTCCGGTGTCGGGGTTTAGGGAATGTGATCTACTTTCTGAGCTCCCGGGCACTGATTTATGACTTGTCACAGAAAGTCTGGCAGTGGCTACCCACTGGCCCTGGTTATCACTATGACCATGTACTGCCCTTTGAGCCCAGATTGGATGGTTTTGCCTGATCATGGAGCAAGCAAGCAGGCATGGTCAAACACCAAGATCATTTCTTTGTCAAGAATCATATTGTTCAAGCACTGGCCTTGTCATGATCCTGCAATGACTTTGGTCTGATTTCCCTTCAGGAGAGCTGGTGGCAGTCTCAGGGGAAGTGTTCAATTTCATTTGTGTACAAGACACTCATGATCAACAAGGTGGAAAGGGCATTTTGCACTCCAAAGGGGAAGCGGACAAGTGGTTAGGTTTCTTGGCGGCATTCACCTGGGTGAGTACCTCGAGAACCTTTGGTCTCATCTTCAGAAGCTTTTGTTCTCCTAAACAATCCAAAGTCCACAGGTGATGAAATGACTAATGCATAAAAGTGCAAATCAAAGGTTTGAGGAGAGAAACATGTGCAACTCCTCCACAATTTTCTATAAGTGTGGTGAAGTTTGTTACACTGTAGCATAGGTGGTAAGTGTTAAGTCTTGAGCTTTGCACAAACCTGTGTTTCTGAACCCCAAAAAAAGCTGGAATTATGGTCAGTGTACATACTGCAAAGAAGCAGAAGAATCAGTTAGTTGGTTGTTGAAGTTGAAGTTGGTGAACACAGGTTGCAGTAGCATTCTGACTAAGCTCCACAGCTATCTCAAATCAAAGTGGCAGTTGGTTGATTCATATGTTAATGAGTATTAAAGCATCTAATACTGTCCGGTTTTGGTTTTGTGTGCAGACACCTTGTTACACTGCGCTTATGTCCTTCACCATGGTGCTAACTTCAGGCGCATGTTCCTAGTTGTCTAATCTGCTAGACAGGTGTGTGATGTCAAGCTTAGTCAAGGGATGAACAGTTGCAGCAATTTGCTCATTCTGTGAGGAAAGCAAAAGTGTGGCAGGATTTTCATTAGCAGGAGATTCCATAATTGTAGATTTCCATGTTGATGAAACTTTTGTTTAGGGTGAAGGGATTAGTGTTACCACTAAACTCTCTATTTGTGCGACAATGCAGTTGGACAATTGGAAGCTTCAATATGGACAAGTGTTCTATTGCGCACTCCTTCTTCCCTTTTGCATCTGGGAACATGTTTGAAGTAAAATGTGTGCTGAAGTCGTTTATTGTAGTCTGTTTGCCCATGGAAAGTAAGAGATCTGCTGCTTGTGGAAACATGAGGTATGTATTGTCAGTACAAGGTTGTCTTGGTCCTGTTACTCAGACATCCTCACACTTCATGTTTTCCAGCTGAATCCGAACAATCATTAATGAAGATGATCATCACCCCTTGTAGTTGGGTACTGGACAGGTGTAACAAGTATACCTATTGTCAATGCAATGGTCCCAAATCACCAGGCTATGAGTTGCGAGCTTTGTCATCTGTTCTGTGCCTTAGTGAACTTTCAGTAATGGGATTGTTTGACTGTTGATGCAGGTAGACATGTCCATTTGTGTTCATCCAGTTTAACTTGGGTGGAGGCAGATTGTTGGCTGTATTACTGGCTTGAATGGCACATGAGCCCTTTGGGTGGAGGTGGATTGCTGGCTTGCAGGGCACATGACCCCTTTTAACTCCCCTTTTTGAACCTATTTGGTCAGTTCTGGGAGAGCTGAAGCAAAAACCTATCAAACCCTTGGCTGAAGAAATTTTGTCGAGAGATCATTTGCACATCCTCTCACAACAGCCTCCATTTTTATGTTTATGGGTGGGGATGGAGAAAATAATTAACACACTATGTTGGATGTGGTCACACTAGTAAAGTGTGAAATTGGGGTTTTGGGTGGAAATGCTCCAAGTTTGTGATTTGTGGATACAAGGCCTTCTTTCCTGTGGTTCTTTCATCTGCACTAAATTGATGACTCTTTGAACTATCTTTGGCACCAAATGTTGGTAACCTTGAAAAACATTTTCTTCTTTTCACTTATGATACTTTGTTTTCTTTTTGTGCCATTTGACGCTACTCTAGCTATTTGTAAGAATGGCTAAATAATATTTGACATTGCTTATAAGAGCTAAGTAATACGGCATCACTTTTGCGAAGTTGCTATATATAGTTCCATTGATGTTTGATAAAAAAGATGACCCTTTAAGTTTAAACAACTTCTAGTAGAATAATACCAAGCTTTAGGCCAAACCAGACATTAATTCAATTGTAATGAAATGGGAGGTGTTTAGGTTGAATAATTGGACTTCTTTTCTGAAAATTAGTTTTGAAGATACTATCAACAAACTTGGGTACATTATTAATCATGAAATATGAAAGGTTAGTTCTTAATGATAAATATTTTCCCATGTTCATTATTCAATGGTATCATAAAAATTCCTTTTCATAGATTTGGTAAATTATTGTCGTCATCATAGCTTGCAACTACCCCTCCACATTTCCAAAATATTTGAACTAATAAAGTTTTCAATTTTTTTTGACAATAAATGTCTACATTCTTAAGGTTTGTCCACACTTGATAGTAAAGCAATGAATTTTTTTGCATTTAGTACATGTTTTTAATAAATATAACTTTCATCAGAATTATGGACGAATGTTTTATTTTATTATTAAGTTTTTATGAATTTTTTTTTTCCTAATTTTAATTAGCAAAAGTTTTATGAAACACAATCTAATTATATATGGCATAACATTTGTTGAATAATATAATGTAAATTTCATTATAGATTAGTGTGACTTGTGTTATTGGCCCAAGTGTGAACTTGTTATAATGTAAGGTGGATGCAACATATGACATTATTTTGAAAGGAAATCATGCTTGAATTGAATGGTAAGCCTTCAAGTGTTACCATGCTCTCAACTGATTCTTCCTTCCAAAACCTAGTTTTTAAAAAATTATTTGAATTTTCAGTGACAAAAATCACTGAAAATTCCATATTTCCCACATCCTAAGTTCAAATTGCACAACATAAATTTAATTAAATTTGAATTGTCAAGATCTTTCCAACAACACCAAATGCACATCACAATTCCTCCTACTTGAATTGAATGGTAGACATTCAAGTGTTACCATGTCCTCAACTAATTTTTCCTTCCAAAAACTTGGTTTTTTGAAATTTATTTGAATTTTTAGTGGTAGAAATCATTTAAAAATCAATATTTCCCACATTCTAAATCCAAATCTTACCAAATAAATTCCTTTAAATCTTGTTCATCAAGATCTTTCCAATAACACCAAAGGCAAATTCCAATTCATCCAAAATTTTCAGCTACAATTTAATTAATTTTCAGTGAAAAAATCATTCAATATTCAAGAACTTTTGCAATGCAAGTCCAAATGTTATGGAATCAAGCCCATGCACCCCTCCTCGTCAAGAGATTTCCAAAGACACCTAGAACACAATCTATAACATCATGCTCAATGGATCTCATAACTACAAAACAAAATAAAACAAATTACTTTCCTTCATATGTAGATGTATTTCATGGCTATGATTTAAAATGCCATTATTTAAAAATGTCTTAACTATATTACCATTACTATGCTAACATCCACCCCATGATCATTATTGTTTTTTTAAAATATATATATTTCTTTTTTTTGGGCAAATTAACCTAGGGTCATTGACAACAATGTGTTTTTTCCTCCCCCTCCCCTAAAGGTGCCACAATTTTTTAAAAACAACTATTCACGGGCAAAAATGAAGTTTCTTTTTTCATTCTTCGTCAAGGGTAACCAATGTTGTTGACAACAATGGGTTTTGAATGTTTTAGTTATTCTTAAATTCTATAATGTCATTAGTATTAATGGGTTTTCGAAATAAATTAAAATTCAATTTTAGGCATTTTAATTAACTTTTTCCAAACAACCTGCTATCATAAATGACAATGGGTTTTTTTAATAATTATTTATTTTCAAGGCACCTCTGTTTTCGACGAAGTAAATATATAATATTATTAACAACAATTGGGCAAGGGTGACACTCATTCCATGATAATATTTCTTGAGTTACTTAACATTGTTCATAAAAATGATTTTTAAAAATAAAATTTTTAAAATCATTTTGGTCTTATCATCATATTTTCCCTTATTATCACAATTTTATTATCCATCATTATTAAATGACATTCAAGTTTGAGATATTAATGTTTGGACAACCAATGGATATAAATAATTTTGAATTTATTTATTTTCCAATCATGAATGAATTTTTTTCAAATTTATTTATTTATTTAATCCAAGTCATAAATGAAATTCATCCATATGAAATCATTCATCTATAAACATAAGGAAGCAACAGGTAGCAACAAGGTTGAATCTGGTAGACCTTGCAAGATATGAACATTTAAAGAAAACCTCAGATTACAGAGGCCATCTGAGAAGGGAAGCCATGGTTATCAATGATAAGTCTCTCACATTCCCTGGACATGTCTTGTACCCTTTGCAAACTCAGAGGCTTGCATCCCAATTTCCCTTGGAGTACAAGGTCGGGGTCAGAATAGAGCCAACCATCAAGTGGAATTGTGATCTCATAAGACCTTCCCTTACGCTCTTTTGAACCAAGCACAATGTAAACCAGGCATGGTGAATGGGGAATTCCAGACTGTTCATGCTCTGAGGCTGGGACAGGGCTATATACCCCATTCTCACAGAACCATCTCACCACTCTGCTGAAGGAATCCTTGGGTGGCAATTGCAAAACCATGTTGCTTGTTTGCACATTGCCATAAGACTATTTCTTGGATGAGACTGTTATACCACATTACCACTTGAAGTATCAATACTAAGCTGTTAACCAAAGGTTGATTATTGATGCTTCTAAGTACTAAATAGTGCAGCATCTTTGAGATGGAAATTGAACTGGGAACTGAATCTACAATAATACACACTTCCATACAATGTGGCTTGAAAGAAGATGTGGTACATTTACATTTTTTTTTTGATATCAGCGATCGATATATGGAAATTTGTTCACAGAGATTTGCCCAGCCAGTTAAATTTCTGAAAGCCACTGCAATTATCAACAAGAAGCTAGATTTTGCAAGCACCGAAAGGTGAACATTCTCTGCTTTGCAAAAGAAACAATTGAATGCTTTTCCTTCTTCGTTAGAAACAGTCTGCCATACATGTTGATGTTACTACTGGAAATTTATATTGTGTATTGCAGGACTTATGGCTGATATCAAATGTGCCCTTTTACATAGATGGACCTGGTGGTCAGAATGAGTTTGCAAAGCAAAGGCTGTGTGTGAAAATGGACACATGGTAATTGTGGTGGCTGAAGGTGCTTGCCAAGAGTTGATCACAGAGATGCATCACTGAGCTTGTACAAAGAACCCATGCTCCCACATTTTGCATACATGTCAACCAAGCAATTCCCAACTTTGACATCTGAATCCCATCCATTTTGAATGATGTGTTCATGAGCAGACCTGCCCTCTTCAGTTGCAACTATGCTGGCACATGCATTCAGTACAAAAGTTACAAAATTTGGGCAAAATTTTGGCCATGCACCTTCTTGGTTCTTTGTCAAACCAATGAAGGATAGGAACACAAGTTGTATATACCGTGTTGAGTTAAACAAATTGAGGCTTGCAGGAATGTAATGAGGAGAAACAACACCATCCATGAGAATCAGTTGTGCAATTGCACTTGTGATGTGTTTGGTCTTGAGGGTCATTTACAAGTCCAAGCCTCATGTGCACTTTACAAGGCCCTAATTGAATTGTGGGAGGCTATAGTGCCCAAAGAGTGAGTTTGATGAATGGCATAATGGAAAGTGTTTGTTTAGGGATTGTTTGAGGTGTGGGGTACAAATTTGACCATTATGTCCCAAGGAAGTTATTCGTTCAAATATTCATTTAATATCATAAGGAGGCACTTTGCTCTCGAGACCACAATGGCAAGGTTTGGTAGGGTATTGAAGAAGCTAACCTTGGGATATAAAACAACATCCTTAGATGCATTCATTGATTATCTAAAACCAATATTTAAGCATTTTGTGAAGTGCAAATTTGTAGCAAGGTGGAAATATAGGTAGTTCAAACAATGCATCAAATCTCTTCCAACCAACATAATGGTGTCCATTGTGGATTTTGTTGAAAATTATGAGTTGTAGTGCAAAATGAAACACAAAGTATGCATTGGCATACAAATGGAAAATATTGATTTTGGTACACAATTGTTTCTATCACAACCCCACACCAAATCCATGTGATGAAAAATCATGAATTTTGACAAAGTATCATTTTGACATGTCTAATGATTGAAAGCATGATTTAAAGTTTGTTCGATATTTTTTCAAGTTGTATTGGCATTACATGGTAGATGGACATGCCCCACAATGACATTGGGTGTGGAATGATTAGTTACTTAAATACATATATACCCTAGTACCTTGGCCAATTCAAAACTAATTATATTATTTTCAAAAATGTTGAAATTTTCAAAAATTATCTCTTCCTAATCAAAAAATATTGTGAGGGATAATAATGAATATTTAAAATATTCCATTTTTTGAAATGAAAATTTCAAAATAATTAATTATTCAACAAACATGTGTTCAAATGGCCAAGGTATTATGGTTTATATATGTTTATTTATTTTTAAAAATTCAATTAATATGTCATATGGCAATTTTTTATCATGCCACATGTCACAATCTAAGACCATATCAAATGAACAATAATAATGCGTGGTAATGATTAATATATATTTTTAAAATTCACCCAAAATTTCGCATAGTGACACATGTTAGATTTTAATGGATTGATGAAAAATAACATTACCATGATGACATCACCATAGTAGTTGTAAACTCATTACATTGAAGTTACATAATAATTGTTCCTACATAGTTGTAATTGAATTGCCAAGTTGCATATGTATATAGTTTCACATATGGTGAATTATATTTGTTGCAATTCATGCAACTTGTTTGATAGCATGTCTAAAATTTAACAAATTTGAGATGGTCTTTTCATGAAATTTCAACATAACACTTGCTCTCATTATTGCAAAGTCCACAACTTTGTTGTGTTCAACATATGTTAATGCAAAGGGACTTTTAGGTGATACATAAAATTCCTTGTAACCTCCACTTAGCTTAGGTTAAATTTTTAAAGTTTAACTTGTAACTTTAACTTACATGTTTAGCTTAAGTTTTTTTTTTTTTGTTTAACATGAGTTTAAAATTAATGTTTAACCCAAATTTAGGTTAAGTTCAGCTTTTTGGTTTAATTTAGGTCTAACTTTTATGTTTAATTTAAACTCAGTCATGTTTAATTAAATCTAGCTTAGGTTTAATATCTAGGTTTAGCTTTTAAAAATTAGTTTAAATAAATTTAAAATTTAATTCAAATTTAGTTTGGGTTTAATTTTTAATTATAGATTTTAAGTTTAGCCTTTATGTTTAGATTAATGTTGGGCAAGTATAAGAAAATGATTAAAAACTAAACTAAGTTTCAAGTTGAATACCTCAAGATACTAAAGGTCATACCCTGTTTGAAACCCATTCATTGATCTTCATTGAAATAAGATTCAATCATTTGAAACCTTATCATTATTTTTATTTTCTAAAGTTTATACCGTATCAAGGTATTAAAAAATAACAAGTTAAAGTTTAAAATTTTTCCCAATAGTTTATTTTATTAAATTTATCTATCAATTAATTTTTTTATTATTAAATCTTAATATGTTGCTTCTAGATGTTGCATGATTTTTTTTTAATGTATGAACCTTTTAGTAAAAATAGTAAGATGCTAGGATTGAGAATAAAAAACAATAAGAATTTAAAGAAGCTAACTAAGCAGGGGTGGTGCAAGCAAAAAAATTGACATGAACTCATGTTGAATCTTGGAGGATTTTTGAGCTTGGGGCCATGTTCAATTCGTTTATAATTTTTTTTGCCTAACCACTTTTAGAACAAAATAGTCTCAAGGTGTAATCAATTGGATCTAGTAGCCTCAAAAGAATGCTACCTTTGCATATTAGTAAAAATACATGATTACCATCCATCTTACTTGGAAAAAATCATTGTGAGCATCATGGACATGGGCACTTCATTGGGGAAAAAACATTATAACTTTTCTTTTAAAACAAAATACATGAAAATAATTTCAGCTTTCAACATGTGTTAATTGCGTTGGGACATGTCTATTGTGTTAAAAAATTGCAATAGGATGAAGTTATGCAACTATAGTTTTAGGAATGGAAGCAATTGAAGGTATATTGTTAAGGACAAGTGTTTGCGACTTGAAACTTTGGTATTAAGACCAAGATTTGCGCAAATGGATTAAAACTAAGCTAAAAAGCATAGCAAAGGCCAAAGGAAGTGGGTTGAAACTTAAGCTCAAAGTCAAGGAAGTAGTGACACACACTACCTTAACCAAAAGTGTGGTCTTTAGAATTCTAAAAACTTGCAAAAAGGCGTTCATTGCATTAGAACACAAACAACAACAATGAGGAAATGGAAAGAAGGAAAAAAAAAAAAAAAAAAAAA
>Ga0209208_10008321_pt1 | contig 13833 bp, 16 predicted proteins | sample S1TSphfallax_3_FD_187694 | JGI IMG/M metagenome (GOLD analysis project Ga0209208, IMG submission 187694) | Host-associated microbial communities from peat moss isolated from Minnesota, USA - S1T2_Fd - Sphagnum fallax MG (SPAdes) (version 2) | ecosystem: Host-associated > Plants > Peat moss >...
AAATTTAATAATAAAAAAGTTTCAATTTAATTTAATTTTTGAACAAGCCCGTCCTCTTCTTGCTTTTTTTTTTGCCCTTTGTTTCTCAAGATTAAAGGTGTTTTCTAAACCTTCCCTTGGTGTACACATAGCTATGAAGATCTTTTTTTTGAAAAAAAGAAAATATGGTAAGTGTACCTCGATGTTTTCACTATTGTTTTCAATGTCCCCCATTGTCTTTCATTTTTCATCCATTGCCCTAAAAAAAATCTTAAAAAAAAAATTAGTTGCACCATGGCATCTTTCCATTGATCCCAACATGCCTTGTCACCCCTTGTTGTCCTTCATCTTTATCATGTCATTCTTCATTGTGCCTTATTGTTAGCTTGTCATTCACCACGTGATCTTCCATCGTTGGCTTTGCCATTCTCAATGGTTAGCTTTGCCATTCACTATGTGATCTTCCATTGTTGGCTTTGCCATTCTCAATGGTTAGCTTGTCATTCACTATGTGATCTTCCATCGTTGGCTTTGCCATTCTCAATGGTTAGCTTGTCATTCACTATGTGATCTTCCATCTTGCCATTCTCAATGGTTAGCTTGTCATTCACTATGTGATATTCCATTGTTGGCTTTGCCATTCACTATGTGATATTCCATTGTTGGCTTTGCCATTCACTATGTGATCTTCCATTGTTGGCTTTGCCATTCTCAATGGTTAGCTTGTCATTCACTATGTGATCTTCCATTGTTGGCTTTGCCATTCTCAATGGTTAGCTTGTTGTTAGCCCACCATTCTTGGTTTCCCCAATCACACAAGAATGCTTGAATTTGTTGACACAATGGGACATGAATGTGCACATAAGGACACATTCATGAGGTGTGGGCTCAATATGGTAGCATTTTTGAATGATGGACCAATTGACCAAATTTGAACAAGCCCATACACTAATTTCAACTCACTCTTAAATGATTTATTATCATTGTATTGTTTTTTTACATTTTAAATCTTTTTATTTTTGTGTACTTGATTTATTTATAAGCAATATATTCTAGTTCTTCTTATGGATTAATATTTTTTTGGTGTTGATTGATTTGCAAGTTTTTGTTCATTTTCAAAGGAGCTCTTTGATATGAGCTATAATAATAATAGGTCTTGATTAGGGATCTCACATCTCATGTGTGTGAGTATGAATGTAATGACATTTCATTTCATTTCATTTTGGAAAGAAAATTATTTTTACATGTAATTTCTATTTGTTCATTCTCAAGTCATCATTTCCAAATTTTGCATGTAAAAAAAGAATGGCTCAATTAGGAACATTATATGTTTGTATATATATATAAATATAATATTTTATTTTTTTTGACAATTTTGTGAGGTAGCCACACTTGTGATCGATCGATCATTCACAAGAGGAATTAGCCAAATTTGATGATATTTCAAAATATGAACAAAAGAGAATCTTAATCACAATTTCATGTTGTAGGCAGTTATGACGATTTCTGGCGAGTTTTTTTTAGGATTTTTTTTTGGAAGGGAGTTTTGACAGAATATTCTTTTTTGGATTAAAATTTTTATTTTATTTTTTGCAAAATGGCGAAAGTTCTCTACAAAAGATTCAGTAGAATTTTTACAAGATTCCTGCTCTAATGATTGAAGATGCTAGATCCTTGGAATCCTGCTAGATCCCTGTACATGATCTTCCTTCCAGCTTGGGTTATGCAGTGATCACATGAGAGCTCTATGAGCATGATGAATGTGCAGCTGGTTTGCACCCAGCTGCTGCTGCTGCAGTTTGAGTTTGTAAGTTTGCTTGATTGGAGGGGGATTGGGGTGTTCTGAGCTTCACCCACTCTGAGTCTGGCACAAAGGGAACATAAGCAGAGAAAGTTAAGAATCCTGCTATTATTGATTAAGATGCTAATCCCTGGATTAGCTTGACTCCCTTCGAATCATCTTCCTTCCAGCTTGGTTTCATGCAGTGATCACATGATAGTAATGAGCATGATGAATGTGCAGCTTGTGTGCACCCAGCCAGCTGCTGCTGCTGCAGTTTGAGTTTGTAATTTTGCTTGTTTGAAGGGGAGATTGGGGTGTCCTGAGCTTCACCCACTCTTCTGGCACAGAAGGAACATACCCTAAACCATCACTTGTCCTCGGAAACCACCCCAGGAGTTGTTGTAGGGTTTAGGGTTTTAATGTTTTAGGGTTGATTGTTTTTGGTTTTTTTTCCATTTTTACATCAAGTTTTGAACCAAGGCGAGGGGTTTGTGATGGACTCAGCCGCGACACAAGAGGCGCCAGAATTAGCAGTGCGGTGCTTGCTGGATAATGTGCAAGGCCTTGTGGATGCCCTTTCGTGCATTCGGTGGAAGAAACAGCAAGTAATCTTTCAAAAACTCTGCGATTCTCCCCTGATTTTGGTTCAAAAGGAATAGAGAATTTGGTGAAGGATACGTATCTGGTTCTTGCAATAGAGAGAGAGAGAGCTGCATTCCTTTTTTTTTAGCTGCATTAGTGATGATGATAATCAGAGAGATCTACACAAACGCTTTTGAAGGTGACCAAGGTGTTTCTTATAAAAGGGTCTTGGACGCTGTGATTTGGTTATTTGTGCAGGATGCAATCTGTGAACTTTCAGAACACGGCATGGTTATCACAGTGGAGGAGTGGACATGTCTCCAAGCCCGTGTATACTTCCGGAAAGAGGTTCTTCCCACTTGCTTCCCTTGATCTTTCTTCATATGTGCGACTTTAGCCCTAAACCCTAAACCCTTAACTGCTTGGGGTTGCTGGTCTTCTACAGCTTTTCAGAGAATATCAATATCAAGCAGGTGTGCGGCCTCGTTTTGGGGTCAGCTTGGCTCTATTGATTGATTGCTTGCATACATTTACTTCTTCCACTGGCACCACTGCCCTGGAGCTCTGCTATCCAGGCCCTGACATGCAGTTGCTTCTCAAGTTCGTTTGTCAACTCCTCTTGTTTTCTTTCAAGATTTTGTAATTTTTTCCTTTTTTATTTCATCCCTGTTTCATATGCCAACTGTGCTAGATGTGGCAAGACTGCACATTCTCAGTTCCTTCATTTTTAGACCTTGTGTGGATGCATGCATGAGTTGGTCTGCTATATTTTTCAGGTTGATAGATGCAAACAATTCATGCATAAACGCAGAGATCCGGACACGTATTCCAGAGAGCATACCTCGAGAATACATCATTGATGATGAAGGCAACCTTCCTATTTCATTTGCTGTTAAGGTATGTACCCATGTACTTGAGGCATGTATGTTATCTGTTTGTTGTCTCTTTTTTCTACCTATTGATAGGTTCTCTTGCAAAGCCCCTTGACACGTGAACACGGCACAGTCAGCAGCGTTGAAGGAAGTGATTGATGACTTGGAGTGGCCTGGATCAAACATCACTATAACTCTCTCTCCTGCACCTCCTGGAGTTAGCTTTCGGGGTGAGGGCCATGGTGATCTTCAGGTTCACTTCTCTCATTTCCTGTCAGTTAATAAGTTCTTTCTGAGCCTTCCACCTTTGAAGAACCATTTGGGGCTCAAATTGGGTTCTGAGAGCCTAGACATTGCCCACACTGAAATCCTCAGTGTTTCCTGTAGGAGTGGCAAATGCCCTTTGCCACTTGCTCACTCTGACAGAACTGCTAGTCTGTTTCATGGTTCTACATTAATCCTAGACATGCTAACTGTAAAAGTTCCTCTCAGCAAGCATATGAGGAGAATGCACTCCAGAATTTAGGATTCCTGCAACTTAGGATCTTGAAAGACAGCTGGAGACTGCCAGATTGGGATACAGTAGTTTCAGATTTGTAAAGCATCATTGCACAATCTGACATGCCTTTTGAACCACAATGCTCGGCAGATTGACCTCCCCTATGACACACAACAGGACCTATTTATTGCTTTCCAGTGCAACCGCCATGTATCACACAGGTGCTTCAGATGTGTACTCCTGTGTGCAGCTGTTTTTCTCCTGTGATTCAGAAATGAAAACATGAAAAAAAGTTCTCTCAGAAATCTCATAGCAGGTGTTTGCTAACTGTCAGTAGGTGTGCAGGTACAAATACAAATTCTTGAGAGCCACAACATCACAAATCCCAAACAGCATATTGAAGGACAACAGGGGCAGCAAAGTCACCATTGGCAGCACTGGCCTTCTCAAAGTGCAGCACCTCATCTCAGTCCGGCCTACACATGCTCAACAGCACCATTACATGGACCCTTCACAAGTGCATGCCCGGGTTTCATACATTGAGTTTTATGTGATGCCAGATGAAGATGATAACAATGAGGGCACTCAATAGATGAATGCTCTATTTCAGTTTTGGGAAATCATGCAATGATCTTCACCCTGGTACAGATATAATCTGGAGAAGTGTGTCTCAATGCTTCACCATGGCTAACCTGATGGCTGTGCATGTCAGGCTGTGCATGTCAAGCCACCTCCCCAGACTAGAGGCATTTGGGGCATTCAGGAGATATCAGAAACAAATTCCACTTCACTGCAATAACAAGGTTGCAATCTTTGATGAATGCACTTTGTTGTGGTATTTTTTTCTGCAACAAGTAGACAGGAGAAATGATTAAAGACCCTGTCCTTCAATATCCAAGACTGAGCACGCATAAACAACCATAGAAAAAGTTGTATTCTGAAGCTAGCCATGATCCCCAAAACTTAGGAACCTGGCTCGAGAATCCAAGTAATTTGTCTTTGGAACTTGGAACTGGTCAAATTAGCTCTTCAGAGTGGGCACATTACTCCATGCTCCTATTTTTTTGTACAGGTCCACACATTTTAGCTGGTCAGTGTTCAGCATTTCCAGATTTTGTGTCCTGATGAAGGTAGTTTGAGATCTGGAGAATGTCATCCTGATCCATGTACAGGATCTAATGGATTAATTTTAATTTTGAACTGCAACATGGTGAAGATCTGTAATATCATCAACTTTAGGAAATAGGATGCTTGAACTCTTCAGATGAACCCCTCTTGGTAATATTCTAAATTCCAAAACTTCTTGAGTTTTCTTGCCAGGGCCCATTTTGGGGCCCCAATTGAGGGGCTTGGCAAAGTACACACCACCTTTCACAAAACATAATAATGAACTAAGATTTCAATCATCTGAGACTAAAGAGCATACTGAAGATGCATGTATTGTTGCTGAATCATGCAAATGACCACTTGCCACCAACATCAGTCATCTAACTGCATGCAGATTGATCAATCTACAAAGAACACAAGCTCCAAAAAACCAGACCTCTCAATTAGAGACAGTGGAGGATGGATTGCTGTGGTTCTAGATGAAAGAACTTAGGCACCTAGGCAGATTCCAAATCTGAGATCTACAAGACCCTAAAAGCAAGAGCATCAAAAACTGTAGATACTCAATCCCATTTGAGCAACAGAGGAACAAATTTTGAAGTGGAGCAATATGAAGTTACATCTGGGATCACAACCTCCCGAAATGCAAACAAGTTCACTTAAATTTCCACTGAGGTCTGTGAGCGACCGAGGCAAAGCAAGCTTTAGTATCATCCCTTTCTTTCCAAAAGTATACAACCCTTAACATACAAGAATATCAGAGATAAGTAGGTCCACATGTTCAAACATAGCAGGTGTCAAGAGAACTGAAATTATGGATTAGACTAGTTTGAAACCCTAACAAGCTCTTGCCTCAGATAAGGTGTCAGAGTGTAGAAAGTGTGAACCTTAGTGGCAAGTCTAGAAAGACTCATTAAAGCTTCAATGCTGCTTGCAATAGGTGAAACATGCACAGTGAGGAGAGATCCTTGAAACTCTGATAATAATAGAAAACAATGATCAGGAAAGCTTGGTCTGTTTCCAATGGTGATTTGGGAGTGGTTTGAGAGAATCAATTTCCATCCAGCTCGTGTCTAAGCTATTGAGTTTGGCCTTGGCGATCATTTCCTTTCTGTTGTTTTCCTTCAAATAGCGGTAACCCTTGTCCGTGCCGTAAAGCCAGTCACAGTATGTGAAAACAGATGCGAAATTGCTCTGGCTCTTACCTCCTACAAAATGATGGTAGTCGTGATACTCCGCACCTCCGTAGAAGGGGATGAGCTTTGTGGGATTCCAGGGGAAATCGTACCCGCTGTGGGTATCGATGGCTTCCAACTGCCGCAGTGCGATCCAGATCCAGAGTGTGATGATATGCCCCGGCACCATCGCTGGCCCCATGAACGTCGGCACTCCCAGCAAGATGATCTCTGCCCAATGTGCATAGGGAGCCGCGAAGCTCATCGGGGACATGAACTCGTGATGCACACGGTGGATATTCTCGTACAACCAACCCTGATGCAACCAACGATGAATCCAATAGTTCAAGTAATCCTCAATAAGGAAATACACAAAGAGATGTAAGACGACTTCAGCGAAAGACGGCAGCGGAAACCCCATCCTAACCCCGATGAACCGGACGGCAGGGAACGAAGACAGCTGCAACGGCCCAACCACCGTGAAGAACAAGAGCATCACGGACTTGTAGCACTTCCATACGGCGTCTCTGGAATTATGCACCCCAGGTTGCAGCTTGTATTTCTCAGCCGCTCGGACTTGCAACACGTCAAGCAAAACCAACGGCAATGGCGCCAGATTGAAGATGATGAAGAGGAAGACGATATTGTAACAGTAGAGCATATAATCGCTCACTCCGGATGTGTGTCTGAACCATTGAACCTCCAAGTATGTCAGATTCCTTCCCAATGACTCTTGGGCGTCCACGACAGACGCGAAGGGCAACATTGCGGAACGAGCGCCCGCCAAGTCCTGCCGCTTCTAGTTCTTGCGCTTCCCCTTGTTTTTTTTCTTTTCTGCTTTCTATTAGGCAGCGAGGCCTGCGCACATAGACAGGGACCCAAAAAAAGACTTGCTGAGCGATGGAGGAACAAGCTAGAGAACGTTGCGCATCCGCGCTGGCCTCTAGCTCTGTCTCCACTTACGTGACTGGCCGACGAGGAGCTCTGTGGCAGTGCCGAGAGCCTTGAGTGCATGTGTCGGGGACGGGGTCGTAGAGAGAGAGAGAGAGAGAGAGAGAGAAATGGGTGGCGCACAAGATTGTGAAAACCTTGGGTTCTGCCTGCCTGCCTGTCTGCCTGCTCCTTGAAATCCGCTGGCAGAAAGGGAGGCAGGCAGATCAAATGTGCACAAGCGCACATTGTCTGCCCACCTTTTTAGCTGCTCCATCTAATTTTCTCTCCATGACCCGGGCAATTTGTTAAAAAAGATTCCATACATGTGAGGAGTGCCAATGTTTTTTTTTTAAATTTTTTGATTGGGTGAGCCAATTGGGTGGGCAAACATGCCCCCAAGGGATGTTTCTTATCTTTTTGAAGGCGTTGGGGCTTCTTGATTTCCCGTCAAGTTCCCAAACAGTTCCCTTCAAATTCCTCTTGTTCCCATCACTATCTCATCAAAATTCTTTTGTTCTCATCAAGTTCCCAAAAAATTCCCATCAAATTCCTCTTGTTCCCTTCAAGTTTCAAACAAATTCATTTTATTCCATCAAGTTCCCATCAAATTCCTCTTGTTCCCATCAATCACCCATCAATGTGCTTTTGTTCTCATCAAGTTCCCAAACAATTCTCATCAAATTCCTCTTGTTCCCATCAGTATCCTTTTGTTCTCATCGAGTTCCCAAACAATTCCCATCAAATTCCTTTTTGTTCCCATGGCTATGGAGGATAGGCAGGTGAGCACGAAGGTGAACGGTGAGACTCGTGCGAGACGCGGGCAGAGTGCTAAAACGGAGCGCCATAATTCGTGGGCAGCCCGGAAGGGTGAGCCACAGTGGCAAGCAGACGTCTGCCAGGTGTGGCAGAGCAGAAACTCGGGATTTTCTGCCTGCCAGCTTTTGTGGAAGATCACGGGCGCATCCGCTTCTCGCGCCTCGCTTCTCGAGAAAGAGAGAGGAAGCCAGAAGCAGCGCTTTTTTTTACTGGCGAAATTTCGCCAAAAAGCGAAATTAAAAATTAGAAAAAAGAATTGATTTTGAAGGTTTTCAGTCGCCAGAAGTGAGGGAAAAAAGAACAAAAACGAGGAAACAACAATCGCCAGATTGGTAAATTGGTCTCACTGTGTAGCCAAAAATATAGAAGGATGATAAAGACTTGCTCTTTATATCTGATTAATATCCAGATTTGGCGAAATCTTCCTGGGGATGATCGCCACTTTTTCTACGTCTTCCCATGGATGATAGCCACTTTGGCTACAAACAAAAATTCCTTAAAAATAAACACCAGGGTAAGAAAGAAAAAGGAAGAAGTGAAAGAAAAACGTGAGGTAGAATCAGAGCCAACGCAGCATTGGCTACAACTGTCTTCTGCTATTCTTTACCTCTACGTAAAAGAACCCACCATTTCTTTTGAGATGTAAATTTAGGTCGCTACTGGGCCAAACTTACTTTCCAGAAACGTGTTACTGTCCTCAAATTCACCTTTTAAATTTCTTTTTCCTTGGCTTTTCTTTTCTTTTTCTGTCCTTTTTCTTTTTCCCTTGATGAATTTTCTGTACAAATTCCATTCTTATTTACAATTCTCTCTCTGTACAAAACAGAAAATTCAAATACAAAATAGGAATTTACAATTCAAAAAAAAATTCAAATTTATTTCAAAACATATGGCCAAAATGAGGGTTAAAAAAAAACTCAAATACAAAATAGGCATGGCAGAAATCCAGATTCAACTTCAAAATAAATAAATAAATGCAAATCCAATGTTTCTAAAATCAAATCAAGTTTCCAACAACCTCAATTGAAGGTGAGCCTCTCAACAAAACAACTAACTAAAGTTCAAATGGGTAAAAATTAAAATGGCAGAAATTTATGAACCTCGATGATGGAACACAACTTCAATGTGTATCCAAATCAAATGTCTAACAACCTAAAATGAGGGAGAGCCGCTAAAGAAACACTCTTCATTACAAAATTTGTATCAATTAGACTTCTCAACATCTACTCGTGCCAAAATAGAAACACATTTTGGATCAGATCAAGCAAAACCAATAACACATTTTGGATCAACAATGTAGTTGATTGTTATTGGGTAATTTTGTAAATGATTGAAAACATGTCTGGAAATGATGTTGGTGTCGATAATTTCAAGTGGTGAGCACAAAGGAAATATAACATATGGTCTATCCTTGTACTTTGGAAGCTTTCTGTTAAACAATTGATTCCAAAAATTGTCATGAACACCTAAAAAAGATCACATTTGTGGAACATGTAGCATGCAATTTTCGTAAACCATATAAGTAATAGCAAAAACCTTGGCAATGGCACCAACTTTAGTCATTTTGAGAAGTGTTTGATCATAACCAAAATGTATATGTTATGTCACATCATCAAATTCAATGGGCTAACAAAATCCAAATTCCATCAATAACCAAACCACATGATGGATAATGGTTATAAATGAAGTGTAGGTGAATTGAATGACACCCACGTTTGGTCACGCATCACACATCAAGAAACAAATTGATGAACTTGTAGTTGCATTCCTACCATTAGTATTGTGCCTAGAGCAAACTGTAAGTCTATCAAACCCCAAAATGACCCAACTTTTCATGAACATGTCATACAAGGCCTTCATGTTGTTCTAGGCGAGCTACTACCCACATCTGTCCATTTGTTCACACCCCTAAGGAGGAATTGCCTTCCCATTTGAACTAATTGACCCCATGCATGATTTTATCACATTCTTTAAATATTGGTCCAACTCGGACTTCACAAGTTCACATGCTTACAAATATGTAATAATAGGTGCATCTTCATGTATGTATAGGCCACCATCGCCCTTTAATTTAATGTCCATGTCATGGGAATCCCTGTTAACCATGTTAATTTGAAGTATATCCCCAAAACATGCTAACAAAATACATAAGTATGTTGAGGCGTGCCATCTTGGTACAATGTCCAATTTTATATACCATGCCAATGAGCTTCCATGTCTTCCTTGTTGGAACTTGGGTTATAACTTAATCCATTGACATTTTCATTAACCCTACCAACCATAAAACCTATGTCAAAGTCATATTCTTATATGATAAATGCCCATCTTGACAACGTTCCTACAAGATGATATGATTTGATCAAAAACTTAAGTGATACATATGCAATGTGAATGAGTTACCATATAAATAGTATTAGAATGATGAAATTGCCTAAACAACAATAAAACAATTCCCTTCATAAAAGTTGTATTTTGCATCTGTTTTATTATTGGATTGACTTGCATATGCCACCACAAAGTTTTGACCACCATTGCCAAGTTGGGTAACATGACCCCTAACCTTAACATATTCTAATCAATGTGTAGTTAAAAAGGTCATTTTCACACGTGTTGTTGCAAAATGGGAGTTCAAGTGAATTGGGCCTTCATATTACTTTGGTGTTTCACTTTAGATGTGCATTATTGGTCAATCTTCATCAACTAGGTTAAAGGTGTAACAATGTTGTTAAATTTTTTAACAAACCTTCAATAATAATTAAAATGGCTTCTAAAAGCTCACAATTGGTTAACATTTTATGGTTAGGGCATTAATGAAATGGCTTCAACCTTGGCTTTTAAAACCTTTAATCCATTAAAATAAAAATGTGACCCAAGTATTCCACTTGAATTTGGAAAATTAGCACTTATCAAGATTCAATTTAAAGTTATGTTCTTTAAGTCAATTAAACATCTCTTGCAAATGATGCATGTGATCCTTTAAAATTAAATTAAAGATAATAATATTGTTGATGTAGCACAACAAAAATATAAAGCCAACCAGAATACGATCCATATATAACCTTATAATATTTTACAATGGCATTTTTCAAACCAAATGGCAGAGGCCACCATTGGTACAAACAATCTTTGCATTATGATTAATCCCTTATAATGTCATCTTGACCTTGTCACCCTCCTTCAACAGCAAATGATGGTAACCAAAATGCAAATCCAAGGTGTTAAAAACCTTGTCCTACCCAAGGGCATCAAAGATTTTCTCTAGTAAGGGCATGGCATACTTGTTAAAACACATATGCTTGTTCACCAACATATAATTTCCACATAGGCAACATTCAATCCAATCACCAAAAATGTTGTTTTTGGTTGGCATCATTATTATTGAAACATATTCATCCTTGAATAATTCTACCAAAACAATTTCTAACAATTTTGATGTCCGAGCTTGAACTAAGGCCCTCTCTACTTCATTAAGCTTGTAAGGTTGTTTAAAAATTATATTGACATACTCAAGTATGATGCAAATAGTTTGTCTTTTCAATTGGCCTAATTCTTTCAAATTGAACATAAAACATCCAATATAACTATGCAATAACCAATGTACTTCATGCACTTCACCTCCTATATTGTTGGACCAATATCCAATTCCCATGTTTTCATTATCATTGGTACTTTGGGTTTGGGTAATGAAATATCCCTAATATTTGAAATTAAAGGCATGGATTATGATTGTTACACAAAATGTGGGGGATTTTCTAATTAACTTGGCATCCTCACATTAGAAACCTTTGTCCACAACATGATCCAATTATTGCCAAAAATGTATAATTTGATTTTTCGTAACATTGACCCCCTTTCCATTGACATGGTTGTCCCAACTATGGGTGTAATAATAGAAGTGGGGTAGGTGGGTGGGTGTAATTAAGCAAAACATCATTGTTTTGTCAAGCACAAACTAAATTTCCATGTGAGGCAATTTAGGTCCATGACCTACCCCAAAATTGCCTTAGATTGTTTACATGTATGCACCTTTTGAAAGATTTTAAATATCATAATGCCCATGCGAATCCCATGGTATATTTATTTTCATCCGTATTGGGTTCCTCCATGTGAAAATATTGAACATCCCAAACCATGCCTAATATTGCATTTCAAAATGGAAGCAAGTTATTGCATGAACCTAAAGCTTGAACTTAAAGCGTAAAGTTGGAACTTGGGATGGTAAAATGTATTTTCCCCTATACACATGCAAGTAAAACCCAAAAATTTAACCTCAAAATCAATGTTATATAGGTAATCACTATACATTTGTGAAAAACTTATTAATTAATTAGTGTCCCAACCCTAAACTTAAACAATAATCCAATAGGGCATACTTATAATAATTACATGAAAAGATGTATTGTAATGTCCATTCAATAATAAATTAGGTAAACAAAATTTAGTAAAATATGCATTAACTAAACCAAAATGGTTGCAATTATGGCATTGTTTCCACTATAATTTGTTTTTAATATTTACATGAAAAGATGTATTGTAATGTCCATTCAATAATAAATTAGGTAAACAAAATTTAGTAAAATATGCATTAACTAAACCAAAATGGTTGCAATTATGGCATTGTTTCCACTATAAATTGTTTTTAATATTTACATATTGGGACCCATGTTCATCATCCATGAATTAGGGCGAACCTTAATAAATTGATAGGTAGGATTGATGGGGTGAGGGGTGGGGGTGGAAAAAAATGAGTAGGTAATTAATTAAGTATTTGACTATGTAAAAAACATAGATAGATAGGTAATTAGGTAGATAAGCAAGTTAATACATAAAAAAAATTGCCTTATCAAGGTCATTAAGTTTGTAAAATACTTATGTCAATAAGATGGTCGTGTATGAAGGGTAGCTAGGTCAGTAGGGTAGGTAGTTAATACAATGGTTAAGTTAGTAGGGTATGTAATGAATAGGGTAGCTAGGTTAGTAGGGTAGGTGGTTAGTATAGTAGCTAGGTCAATAGGATAATTAGTTATTAGGGTAATTATGTCAGTAGGGGATAATAAATAAGGTACCAAGGTTGGTGCAATGCTTATGAGGGTAGGAAAATGAGCACGGTGGTAGGTCATGTCTAGGGGAAAAACGACCAAGAACCAAAAAAAAGAGAAAAATACAATGGTCAATAATAAAAAGAAATGGACTATGATGAATTGCATTTGGTGCTGAATGAAAAAACGCAGTCCATCCAGTGGACAAAACGACCAACTGGTGCATTGGTGGCTGCTAGTTCATTATTTGGGATGTTCCATATCATGTTCATAGCAAGACCAAAATAGAAGGTGATGGCAACGACGGCAACATCGCTAGTGTTGTTGTTGTCACCTTTCGCACTGTAACAAAAAAAAATAGAAGGCTTGCTGCAGCAAAGAAAGCAATGACAACTTTGTCGTTGCCTTCTTTGTTGCAATAAGACCAAAATAGAAGGCGACGACAGCCTTGTTGCCATTGCCTTCTGCGTTGTAATAAAAAAAGAAAAGAAAGCTTGTTGTAACATAAAAGGTGATGACAACTCTGCCATCGCCTGGTTTGCTACAACAAGACCAAAACAGAACGTTGCCATCACCTTTCACGTTGCAAAAAAAAAGAGAAAAAACTTGCTGCAACAAAACCAAAATAGAAGGTAACGATAGCTCTGTCGTGCCCTTCTTTGCTGTAATAAGACCAAAATAGAAGGCGGTGGCAATGTTGTTGCTATCGCCTTCTGTGTTGCAAAAAAGAAAAAGAAAAAACGGCTTATCATAGCAAAAACCAAAACAAAAGGCGATGGCAACATTGCTGCTATCACCTTCTGTGTTGCAACAAAAAAAGAAAAAAGAAGGCTTGTCGTAGCAAAAACCAAAACAGAAGGTGGCAACAACAAAAAAAAGAAAAAGAAGGCTTGCTACAACAAAACCAAAACAACAAAGAGAAGAGAAGGGCTTAAGGGAAGGAACTTACTTTCAAGCTCTCACTTTGAGTCCCACCTAGGTCCCGTTTCAATCGTTTCAAAGTTCTGACGATCGAAGCTCTCATGATGGAGTTCGTGGGCTTGCTTCA
>Ga0209208_10008323_pt1 | contig 13833 bp, 8 predicted proteins | sample S1TSphfallax_3_FD_187694 | JGI IMG/M metagenome (GOLD analysis project Ga0209208, IMG submission 187694) | Host-associated microbial communities from peat moss isolated from Minnesota, USA - S1T2_Fd - Sphagnum fallax MG (SPAdes) (version 2) | ecosystem: Host-associated > Plants > Peat moss >...
ATCACCACCACCACCACCACTTGCTGCAAGTGTACTAAGAATCTTCCAATAGCTAAGAAAATAATTTCTCTCTGTAGTTTTCGATCAGGCGCTCTTCAGACGACAACCTAAGAAACTCTAGATTCGCAACTGGCTGTTAATACTTATGACATACACATAAATAAATAAAAACCTCTCGGGACGATACTTGTCCTCTAAAATATGCGCCGGCCTGATCTTGGGCATAACACCGTCGACTTGTTTGCAACGTATCTAGTTAGCTAGGTTTGTCAACGCCGGAAGCTGGGCACCGGATTTACAGCAATCAATACACACAGCTGATTTGCACGATTTAAAGCTGGAGCCTCGCACTTACTCTGACTAATAATGTGCATGCAAAGGAGGTGCCGGAAGTTATGGTCGGAGGATCGATGGGGCAATAAGTAGAGATAGCAGCTGAGGAATTGTGAGCCGGCTGCTGCTGCCCAGTGCCGGTGGTTACTGGAAGATGGAAGAAGGTTGAAGAAAGAAGAAGAAGATGAGCAATCCGAGCGCTGCTACTAAATTCATTCATGTGCGTTTTATAAAATTCTGTCAGCGTCAATCATGGCCTAGATTTGCGTCAAGTTGGCCTGCACGCTCCATCATCAACATTCCCGCATCGTCTCAGCCTCTTCTTTCTTTTGCCATTCCTGCGGCGCTGCGGGCGCACATGGACGGAATCCTTTGTGCTTCCCATCCATTTTCCCTCCACTAAATTTCCATCCAGTTAGCCTTCCTCTTCCAGTGTTTCTTTCTTTCTTTCAGGGGGGTTTCTGTTTGTAGCTGAATTAATTGGCGATCATTAAATTGGAAATTGTAGAAAATTTAGTGGTGTGATGATCATCCCCTACCAAAATTTTAGCCAAATCTGACTGGCTATTTATTTATTTATCAGAAAATAATAAAAATCATATCAGATACTCCACAGGGAACTCCACAGGGAACGAGCAGTGATTGCAAGAATCTTCTAGGCATTGCCCAATTTTGTCCACACAGACAGACAGACACACACAGACAGACACGTTCAAGAAGGCACGTTGAACACGAAAACCACACCTTGTTCACACAAATTCAAAATATACCGTCTTGGACAAATTGACAGACTTACTGAATTAATATATAAAATTTACCAAAAAATAATAAAAATACAAATCTTTTAATCATCCTTCTATATGTTTAGTTACATAAATGAAAAACCACATACATGAATCCGGGCGATTTTTTTACTTAATTTTTTTTCCCCCAATAATGTAACCTATTAAATACCGTAATACTTTGGTAGCTTCGGCACGAATGTGTTGAATAATTAATATAATTTAAAGTTTCTGATTCGGCACTTCAGAGTTTTTGATCTTGAAATTTTTTGCATACAAGGAATAAATACAATATGTAATCAATAAATATTTCACAAGTTTCTTGTTGTCCTTGTTATTTGGGTTCAAGTTTGGCTGCCCAAATATTTGATTTGAATTACATTTTTGATTGAATTTTTCAAAATTTTCAACATTAAAAACTTTTTTTTTTTTGAAAATTTTGACAAAATGAAAGAAATATCATTTGTGCTTGAAGCTGCCCAGGTATTACCATATGTACATTCTTGTCAAGTACATTAAAATACCCTAAACCCTAAAATGTACCCATAAATAGATAGAAATAGCTACAAAAATTGTTTCAGGAGGGTGGATTGGATTTGTTTATGTAGAGAATGGTGTAGGACTTATACCTAAGTTCTATTTATCGGTAGAGCCTCGGTCCACTATGCTAGGTAAGAGTAGGGTAACACCCTCATAGTGGGTTGTTCCATAAATAAGTGCCCACTTGATGTGGAGCTGAGGGGTGCTTATTTTGGGAACATCCCACTTTAAAGTTGGATGATGATTCACAAATCATGGTCTTTGTTGAATTGCCTTGCATTGAATCCATTCCCCACTTAGTGTCGGCCAAGCTTGAATCCAATTACAATTTACAAGGTATGCTACTTCTTTTGAATTTGGATTCAATCACTTATAGGCTAAGAGACTTGATTCTTGAGTCATGAGTTTTATGAGTTGAAATTTGAAAGAACTTGAATGTGTTTTGACTCCTGAGTTTAATGAGATGTGAAAATTTCATGTTTGTTTGTGGATTAAATGTTTGGGAGCTTGTTGTTTAAGAATTTTGTGTGTGTTTGTTGTTGATAGATCGTTTAAAAACATTTGAAAGCTTTCGCTTTTGCTAGAACATGTCATTTACAATTTTATAATACTTTAATTACTCTAAAAACTCTAAACTCATAATGCCCCTTTGTCTTGTGTCTGATTCCACAATGTTCCCAAGATCATATAATTCGTTTTGTGGGTCGAAATTGCTTTTAAGTGGAGCATGGTGGCTTGAGTCTATAATTAGTCCAACTAAATCATGGATGTAACAAAGATGGGAAATCCTCTAATAAATTTGGATGCATCAAAATGCAAAAAAAAAATTGTGCTAGAAATCTTGCCTAAACTCCCTCATGAATTCTCATTTGAGTGAATAAATCTTAAAGAGATTATGGAATTGTCTAATCCACAATTTGACCCATAATTTAAACCCACCTATGAAGAAATGAAATCAAGTTCTAATGATCAAGGGAAGAAATAGAAGACATCTTACAATAACACTAGAAAAATCCAAATAGAGTGAGCAATTAAGTTACCATGGGCAAAAGGTGTAATGGGTGAATGCAAGTTATGGTCACCCACTTTTGCAACATTTTGTATTGTTTTAGTTTCCTAATATCTTTTGTTCAAATGCATCTAAATATTTATATATTTTCAATACACTAATTGGGACTTGCTTCTAGACTAATAACTTCATTTTGAGAAGCCTATGTAATTATTTTTAATAACAATGAACTTTTGAAAAGAGATTGTATGGACTAGTTAGTTGGCTAGGACATTAAAAAGTGGATAGAATTGTTTTGATTTCCACTTTAAATTCTTATTAGTGATTTAGTATGTGTTATAAGATGAAGTTATAAACTCATATCAAGAGCCTTAACCTTGACTACCGTAGCCAAGAGATAGATAGGGACTTTTGAATCATCAAAATTAGACCATATTTTCAAAAGTCCTTATGAGATGCAATATTTATTGTTTTTCAAAATTTTCCCTCTCAGAAGGGCTTTTTTTACATACTTTTACTTGGGGCATTATTAATAAGGAATATACTACTTTACTTGGAAAAATCCCAAAAACCAAGGTTGAAAAAGGTGACATCATCACTTACAAAACGTAGGTTATTTGAAGCTCAGGTTTGGGGGGGAAAATGTAGCTTGTTTGAACCCCATTTTTGGAAGGGAAGGCAATTTCCTAGGGTAGCAAGTTTATTACCATTATGCATTGTCTTGTTAGTCTAGTTTTTTTGTGAAGGTCATGGATGTGTTGATTTTTGGAAGTCATGGGTAACATAAGAAACGAGGAAAGGAGATTAAGGGTGAGAATAGGAGGTGCTAGAGAGAGAGCTAAGTTTGCAGAGTATCAATGAGAATATTGAGATCAAAGAAGAAGAGCTCAAAGAATCGTGGAACATGTTGAAGAAAGTGGGGACGTTGATATGGGTGATTAGAAGGTTAGAAAGGTGGCAAATGCCATAATAAAGATAATCGAGAAAACCCTTGTTGCATTAATGAACATTCTCACTAACTTGGGGCTTATGATGCAAAAGGTGATGGTTGACCCCATTGTGAGAGATGTCATTCCAAACCCTATCAACATGGTGAAGGATGCATTCAAGCGTAAAGAGAGTTGATGTCAGGGGTAGTGCAATCCTTGTTTGACGTGAAAAGACCACATAACAATGTGATGTTGGTTACAAAACATGCGATTGTGATGGCCTAGATGAATAGTGGTTCAATAACTTCGGTGAAACGAAAAACACAATTGCTTAAAGTCCATTCTTGGAACATCACCATGGTAGTTTGATGTAGGGAATCCATGCCCTCTATTGGAAATTTTTTATGGTCATTGGTTATATGGAAGAAGAGGGTAGACATATTGGCTCTTACAATTAAGGCCATTGTTTTGGCATGGTGGGCTTCTAAAATCTGAGTGAATCCCAATCAAAAGGAGGTTATGAGGAAAAGACTACAACCGCATTTGTATGAACTTAATATTTCATGGGAATTCAGGTTCTTTTCTTCATTTCAACTTTTGTCGTGTTGCATCAATTTCTCCTTCAATGCCAACTTGTTTGAATTTGTGGCATGAACTCTAGGTCCTAAATCTTGATATGTTTAGAAGATGTGAATTAATTTGAAAAAATCCAATGAATAAAAATTTCTCAAAAACATTCATTAAGCGCTATAACAATTGCTTTTAAACAAAAAAACATTTGTAAAAGGATTTCAAAACTTTTGAAAATGACATATTTCTTGAAATCTTTTAAATAATAGTATAAAGACAAATTTCAAGATTTAAAATATTTTTTTGAGGAATATTTTCAAAAAGTAGTGTCCTAAGTAGGTAGGTTTAGTTCATGTTATCCTATTGGCACTTATAAATAATAACCATTAAGAATAAAAAATCCATTTGTGTTTTTCCATTTGAAACATTAGTAATTATGGCGAGTTGTTCTTTTTGAGTCATATGAATATCAACAAACTCAAATTAAAAATCCATTTGATCGAATTTTAAGTTTTTTAAAAAATTTAAAATGTTTGAAAATAAACAATTATTATGTTATAAAGAGACACTTTTGCAAAGGACTTTCAAAATGATTCATATAATAATTTTTTTTTATGGTTTTTATAAAAAATGATAAAAATGTATTAGCCAAAAAACATGCTTAAAAATGTGAAATTCTAAAATTGCAAAAAAACACTAAAAATTCTAGTAATTATTTTGAAAATTTAAAATTTTAAAAGTCATTTATCACATATCATTTTTCTATGATCTATACATGATGCATTAAATAAATTTGTAATTTATGATTAAAAAATCTAAAAATTATGAAAAATAATTTTTTGGTATGATTTGAAATTGTGATCATTTTTCAAAATAAAACATTGAATTTTGAAAGGCATTTACACATTTTAAAAATTCGTATTTATTCCACAATGATTAACACAAAAAATCTATATATTGAGACAAATATAAATATTAAAAAAATAAGTTGCAAAATATTTCATTAAAAAGAAATTATGAATTTTTGTTTTGACAAAAGAACTATAGTCCTTGGAGCAAAAGTAAACACTTTGGCTCATGTTAATTAATTTTGACCTTTAAGTATACGATAACCTAGATGTCTCCCTAGGTAGTCCTTATGTAATCTTTTATGTAACTTTTGATAACTCATATCATAGATAGCCCTTGGGTAGGCCTATGTATCCCTCTTTTGCATATGAATCAACCTTAAGTAGACCTTTCAGGTTCCTCTAAAGATCCTATAACTTAAAAAATTCCCAACTAATCCCTTTAGGTAGGTTTTGTGTAGTCTCTTAAATACCTTTTAGTTATCCCATAACCTAGGTAGGCCCTTGTGTAGACACAAGCAAAACATAAGAGACAAAAATTAACTCAAATCATCTTGGTTTGAGTGAAAAATTTGAGTTTCCTCCTCTATCATTTTCTTTTGGTGCAAACCCATCCTGCATTTTGACCATTACCTTCCAAACTTTAATAGTGAAACCAATGGTTTTGCTCCTGAGTTTGATTATCTTTGCAGACAATACATTAGTTAAGATCAGCCCACTTGAAAATTTCTGATCTTTAACATTCATTTGGGCTCTTGAATGCAAAAAGAACAACAAGCAGCTCATTGTGGAATGCAGAACAGCATTGCCCTTTAGGGTGGGTTGAAACAAAATCACTAGGGATGATAAAACCATGTAACTTGGTTAGGTCAAATAAATGCAAAATAAATTTGATAAAAAATTAAAAAACAGCAACCTAAACATTACATGAGCCAAACCTCAAGTTCCCAATTGTTGGGGAAAAAGAAAAAAAATCCCCAAATCTTATACCCTAAACCCTAAGTCTCTTCCCTTTGAAGAGCTAACAAAGCTTTGAAGTTAAGGATTGTATAATGTTCACTCTCTTATATGATTTTTTTTTGCATTAAAACCAAATCTTGGGCATTATCAATTGTGCAGAAGAAAGGAAGCAAAAGAGGAATGTAGGAGCTCCTAAGTTTGATAAACATGTGCTTTAGTATTTATGAGAAGTACTAATATATGGTTTTAGCACTCAGGCTAAAATGTAAAGGGAGAAAATCATTGAAGATTCAATCAGCCTGTAAATCAAGGATTTTACAAAGTTTGTGCTCTCATAAAATTGTTGCAGAATTCAACCAAACTTGTGCATGTTCAATTGTGCAGAAAAGATAAGAGGAAGAAGAGAAGGAAGAGGAGCACCTGCTATTACTATCCTGTGCAAGCTTGGTAGTCATGGGAAATATGAACACTGTCTGGTGTTAACACCCAAATCTCAAATGCAAAAGAAACAAAACTATAGATTGACAAGTGAGCAAGCTTTTCAGTCAAGGATTTCTGTATAACCTTAGAACTCATAAAATTTGTTGGAACAAACCCAAATACTTTTGGCATCAAATGTACCAAAAAAGAATAATCTGAAGAAGAAGATGATCATGTCAAAAAGAAGAAGAAGAAGAGGAAGAAGACAGATTCAGTTCAAGCATGATTAAGCTCTGCTTGGATTTTTATGACAAATTACATGAATACATATGATCTCAACACCCTTGTCAAAGTCTCCAATTTTGCAAAAGAAAACAAAATTATTTTGATTGAAGATTCAACAAGCTTGCTTCTTAGTTAAGGATTTTGCATAACCCTAAAAAGTCTGTGGTGCACTGGTACATCATGATCTGTACAAGAAGAAGAATTGAATCCGCCAGGCATATACATGTGCACATTTGAATCCCGGATGTGCAGATCTGCAGCTGCAATCTCTCTCAACTTGATGAGAATTTATAGAGCAATTAGTTGGTGCAGAAGGTGGTACAAGCTTTTTTCGCTCAAGTAGCTTCTACAAATCATTCGAGTATCTCGAGTCACGAAGTTGTCTCAAGTTGGACATATGGTCGATGACGAAACTGTTCGTCAAGATCTCACATGAGTAACTAGTGCCGCACGTCAACATAGGTTTTTGCAGAAGGGACATAACCACATGGCATAGAGCTTGCAGGACAGCTCAAGAGACTCTGGCATCTATATTCAACACATGAGTGGTGCCATTTGTAGACGCAAGTTTTTGCAAAATGGACGTAACTGGACAGCTTGCAGGCTGCTGCAAGTGGACTTTCCGGTACGCAGGTTTTTGCAGAATCGAAGGAGCCATCTTGGAGGAGAAAGTTTCTAGCTTCAAGCTGAATTTGATCAGCTACAATTAGTTGTTAACAAAGTGTCCAGGAAGAAACGGCAATGATGGGAGTATCATGCCATCCCAGAGTCAAGACTCCAGAGTCCGTGAGTTGAGCCAGCTTGTAGGGCGTACTGACATTAGTACTAGTGCTGCAGGAGGTGACCCATTGTTGTTGTTGTTGCTGCTGCTGCTGCTGCTGCTTGTGGAGAGCTAACAACAGATGTGCTTGCTCTATAGCATAGGAGCTGGGAAGCAGGAGCCTGAAACCAGCGTTTTGGAAATGAGATTGCCAGGAGTGTGATCTCAGATGGCGAGCTTGTCGATCCCATCCCTCGGCTGCAACGATGTCCTTGATCTGTGCTGCAAAAGTGGTGTTCTCGATCTGGTTTCTCTGGGGACTGTCTCTGGGCAGAGTTGCTTCCAGAGTATCGAAAAGTGCACAGAAATAGTGAAGAGCTTCCACAAATCTGGACATGAAGAAGTTCACATCATGGTTTGCTTCCACTTCCAGTAAACACACAACCGTCGGTCCCATGCTTCGGATCATGAGGAGCATGTTCTCAAGAGCTGCTACTGCTCCTGTTGCTGCCGAGGTCGTAGTAGTGAGCGTCTCCTCATTCTTCGCCAACAGCTTGTGCAAGATGTGTGAGCAGTTGACCACAAGAGTTTCGTCAGAGCGGAGATTGATCAATCCTGGGTGGAAGTCTTGGATTTTCTCTACTGTAACAGGGTTGTACTCGAATTGCAAGCTCTTCTGCTGCTGCTGCTGCTCCATGTGGTTGTCGACTACTAGTGTTCCAGCAACAAACTGTGTAAGACGCCTCCCTGTTTGTTGCAAGGTGGAAGAGCTTGAACCCACTGCTGTCATTCTGAGATGTGCAGGAGGTCCACCTGGTCTCAGCACTAGAGATTGAAAGAAAGCAGGCCATTGCAAGCCTTGTCCGATTTCTAGATCCACGACATGCACCCTGGAGCTGCTCGCTACTGCTTCCAAGATTGCTTGATTCCCTGTGAAATGAGCAAACTTCGCAAACGGAAGAACTTCGTAGAATGCCTGGTACGCCTGCAGATCCGAATATTCATCAAGCTGCTGCACTGGTAGCTGCTGTACTAGGGCTGCTGCAGCTGCTGGCCTGCTGCATGCAGAGGCCGCCGCATTTCTACTAGTGCTGTTTGTCGCGGGCCTGACAAGATCACAATACGAGGCTTTGTGACGATACTGATCATATTGAGAATTCGACAAGTTGGTGTTGTTGTTGTTGTGCCGCCGTCTGCGATCACTTAAAGCTTCCGCGAAGTGGAACGCAATTCGTTGCATGGGATCTCCTTGTGGTGACGAGATTGCTCTCAAGTGGCAAAGCAAATCTCCGGCACGCTCGTACTCACTAGCATCGATTGCCTCCGCACAGCCCAACAACAGATGCACAAGCTGAAGTCCACCACTCGTGCTATTGTCTGCTTGATCCAGGTGCTGCTGCTGCCCTGCTGAGGGTATGAAGATCTGGGACCCATGATGATCAGTACTAGTGTATGTCGAAGATCTGCCGGATTGATCACCGCTGCAGCTGATTGCAACATTGCTCAGGTTGTAATTCAAATTCTGTGAACGTCCTAAGAGACTTATGGACTGATCATCTGTCGTCAATACGGGCTGCTGCTGGTCTGCATGAAGAATATTCATGATTTGCGAGGAGCCTGCTGCAGCTGGGGACAACAGCTGCTCAGTTGTAAACATGAGCGTAGAAGCTGAGAACGGGTCAGCCGCGATCACTGTCGTCGTCGTCGTCGACCCTTGCTCCGCGACTGATGCATGATCATTGCTCAGCTCATGCAGGGGTCCTGCTGCTGCTGCTGCTGCTGGTACCCTGCAGAGTCTTAGCGATGCAGATGCAGCAGAGTTGAAGAACTTGATCTCATCAAGGTGAGAAAGCCCCGGCTGTTCGGAGTCAAGCATGATATCCGCCTGCTGGTCGCATACCAGGCTGCTGATGCAACTGGGGAAAGAGTTGTTATTTTCAACACTCCTAATGTGTAGCTGCTGGTTCATGCCGTACTCGAACCCCTGCACGTCAACTGCATTCACAAAATCCATGTCGCTGCAGCTGGGGCCGGGCGCAATGGGTCCCTGATCATGATCCAGCAGCTTGACTAGTTGCGATGTCGCGGGACACTCCTGGTCGCCAACATCACATTCTTCGAAGTCTGTAAGCTCCAGATCATGAGCTCCATGCGCGTCCTCCATACAGGAGTCCATCCAGCTAAGAAACGTCTCGCCGGGTCCTGCTGCATAATGCAGCAGCGCTTGCTCCACGCTCGACGCAGCAGCTAATTGCGAATTCTGGAACATAGCTGCTGCTGCAGAGTTACCAGATGAATCAAGAATTCTATGATCCGGCCTGCAGCAGCTGATCATATCTTGAAGCTGCTGCTGATCCTGGGCGATGGTGATGGTCTTATGGGCCGCGCCCACCAGAGCTGGAGAGCTGGAATCCGCGACGTCGTGGCTCCACAAGCTGCTTTGCTGCGACGACAAGGAGCTGACTGTGGAGGAGCAGGAACGTCCAGGACTAGTTTGCAAGTCCAGCACTGATGTGGGCTCGACAGCGTGCAACAGCTGCATCATGGCCGCAGTCCCAGCTTGATGCTCTTTCGCCTGCTTGAAACACGCGGCACTTGGATCTAGGATATCTCCTGCAGCGCCGCCGTGAGTACCGCTGGCCTTCCACCTTAATGCACCTAGTGCGGGTGCACTCCCGACGAGGGCATTGCCCACCGCATGGTGCTGCTGCAAATGAGAGCCCGCCTGTTGCACGGTCCTCTGATGGATTTGAGCACTAGCCATGAGGACTACTCTAGCTGCTGCTCTCGAGCAAACTGTTCTAGAAACAAGTGCTGCCGCAAATTAATCCTCAAATGGCGAAGTTCCCGCGAGCTGCGGTCTCCGGCCAGATGCAGCAGCAGCAGTCGAGCTTCAGAAAGCAGGAGGCAGCTGAGGACAGCATCATGTTTGCGCGGTGCTTGCAGATGCAACCTGCTTCAAATCAAACACACAAAATCATTCACTCTCACATGAATCTTATCTCGAGTGGATCACCCTGGCAACAATTTCAGAACAAAATCCAACACATCTGCAGCAATCCTACGACATCCACCTGCTCGGACAAGAATACTCCATTCCCGAATCCCGAACTATTTCTACAAGTAGTCTCCTCCTGCTTGCGACAAATCTCGGAAGAAACTGTAGCTGAGCTTCTGGTAGCACCTACATCAGCCTGAAGAAGTTCTGGAAGTTCTTCAGCGCAAGTCACCTACTCCGGGAGAGGAAAAGATGGCTCAGGCAAAGAGAAACAAAAACTAGAACAGAAATCGATCATTCTCACGCGGACGAGGATGTAGACTGTAGAATTGTGTTCGGAATTCGATTGTCCTGCAAACAGGCAGCACTAGACTTGCGGCTAATTCTCTCGGACCCGTGAGCATCTCTTGCTGCACTCATTGCAATTCAAGAACAGAAAAGACCAGAGCTTGGTGTAAATGGAGCTCTTGAAATGCATCATGGAAGGAAATTCATGAACTCACCAACAACTGCGACAACGTCGCCGCAAGGAAAAGAGAAAAGCAGCTGGTCAGCAGCAGGTTGATCGATCTAGCAAAATGCCCCGGAGTTTGCGCTTTTGAAGGTCTCAAGACTCTCTCTCTCTCTCTCTCTCTCTCGTGCTCACTCGCTGCAACAAAGGAGACAGCAACAGCAGCGTCTTCTTCCTGTCCGTAGTATAATAAAGGAGAGCTCGGCAAGAGGACCACCACAGCACGACTGTTGCTCTGTCGCTCACAAGAGACAAGAAAGCATTAAGATACATGAAATAAACAAACTGCGGATGTCCGTCCGGGAGCCTAGTACTGTTACAAAAGCACCCGCTGCCTGCATGGGTCCCAGCAGCTAGCTCCTCCTAGCGCTAGCTAGCCGGCGGGGCCCAACAAAAGAGATTAGCCAAGCGATTATGAGCGGCGAGCAGCTGCAGGTCCCACCCTGGCCTTTGTCTTTCTGTCCCAGGAACGACAAGGAGACGACGACGATTAGCGGTGGAACAGATACGTACTTTTCTCTTTTCTTCTTTTCTTTTTTGAGCATTTACACAGGAGGACACGAGCTGCGAAAGCTCAATCTGGTCGACGGCCGAACCCACGCCCAGGAGGCAAGGAAACAATAAACACCTGTAGAGACTGACGATGAATCTCTGCCCTAATTTTCTGTTGCAACTCCGCTACTGCTGCACCCGCGTACTTCCTTTCTCTTTCTCTCTCTGTCTGTGTCTGTGTCTGTGTCTGTCTTTCTCTCTCTTTGTGCTCTGTCTGTCTGTCTCTCTCTGCTCACTTTCTCACCATCGCCATTCTTGGATTCATAAGGTTACAATTGCACAATAACGTCTGAAACAAAACAAAACTACTCTCAAATTTTTTTTCCTGCTGCATGAGACGGCGCTTATCACCCAAACTTCCGAAAGCAAAAGGGAACGTGTATAGGTAAATTGTCACGACGATGTCGACAAAGATCGTTGGAACTCGACCTAAATGAAACCAGCTGAATGGAAAACCTATTTATAATCAGCTGCAGCTTCATGGTTCCTCATGGGAAACTCAGCTGACGAACGAAGCTAGTTGCTACTAGCTGCTGCAGTGGATCAAACATGGCTACAACAAACTCGCGGCCGACATCGATCATGATCACGAGTCATGTGTTTGCAGTTAGCTGCATGCAGCACGCGACACATGAGGTCCAGTACTGTTAGTACTTGCAACTCAACTGTTGGTACTACTGCGCCTGCCGGCAGGCACTGCTACTCCTAACCCTGAATGGTTCATCACTCACTCATGATCTCTCCATCCCTCCTGATCAGCTAGCTACCTGCAACAACAGCCCGCCAGCCAACCGGCCAGCAGCAACAAGCCAGCCAGCCAGCCAGCCAGCCAGAAGCAGCAGCAACAAGAGAATGGATCGATCCATCGATGGAGGCAGCAGTGCAGGCAAAGGGCAGCTGCGAGTACTTGCCCTCGGCGTGCGTGCGCGCGCCTGGACACTAGCAGAAGTGCAGCGTAGCGTGGGGTACGAAGGACGGGAAAAACACACCCACCGGAAATTTACTGCAACCAACGTACACTGTGTACTTCACCATTCCCCGCTGTACTTTCCAATAATTCCCCCCAACTTTCCTTATTTACCTTACTTTCTTCTAAGCAGGGTTTCTTTGGAGGATTTTGTAATGTATCCAAAAGTTTATTTATAGCCAGATTTAGCCAATAATAAAAATAATAATAATTTGCCCAAATTTACCCAAATTTACCCAAATTTGGTTACATACTAGATAATGAAAGTAGGAAAAAAGAAACCAAATCTTTCTATATTTTGGCTACCTACTGGACATTATGGTTAAAATCTGGTGATTTTTTGAAAAAAAATTCTTTAACATCTGGCAAATTAGGTTCCTTTTTTTCCCATGAAGAATCCTTTGTATAGGTTGAAATCATATTTTTGAGGTCGAAAATTTGTCAGTAAAAGAAACACTGGTTCTAAGCCAGTGTTTTTTTTTTTTTTTTTTTTTTTTTCTCCCCAATTTTGTGATGTAGGTAAAGTGGCAATCATCCATAAGATCATTTAGCCAAATTTGGGCTACATACTAACTACATAATGAAATAGAAAATAAAAATAAAAATCCTTCTTTATTTCTTTCTTGGCTACCCACTGGAACTTATCATAAAAATCTGGCAATTTGGAATTTTTCTCTGAAATCTGGCGAATTTAGATCATTTTTTTTCCATGAAAGATCCTTTGTATAGGTAGAAATCATATTTTTCAGGTCAAAATTTGGCGAAAATTCGCCAGTAAAAAGAAACACTGCTTTGTAGCCAAAGTGGCCTTTATCCATAGGAAGTGGTGATCATCCCTAGGAAGGTTTAGCCAAATCTGGCTATAAACCAGAAATAAAGTAAAAAAAATTCATCCTCCTTTTTAAAATTTTTGGCTACAAAAAGAAAACCCAAATATGCAAATTTGGTGATTTTTTTCACCCTTTTTTTTCCCTCACTTTTAGGGACTGAAAACCTTCAAAATCATTCTTTTTTCAAAAAAAAATTAATCTCGTTTGTTGGCGAAATTTCGCCAGTTAAAAAAAAATGTTGCTTCTAAGGTAGATTAAGTGGCGATCATCGAAAAACAATTCTCCAGTTTATTAACCCTCCAAATTCCAACGTCATTTCATTTTCGAATTTTTAATTTTTAATTTTTAATTTCTGTTTTTTGGCGAAACTTCGCCAGTAAAACAAGGGGCGGAGAAGGGAACCAACAGAAGAGTGTACTTTGATTATTAAACCCAAAAAAAAACTTTCATTTAAAATATATGAACCATTAGGGCCGTCGAGGGGGGTTACTTTGGTACTTTCTGACGAATCAGGCCACTGGCTACATCACCCTCCACCT
>Ga0209208_10008324_pt1 | contig 13832 bp, 13 predicted proteins | sample S1TSphfallax_3_FD_187694 | JGI IMG/M metagenome (GOLD analysis project Ga0209208, IMG submission 187694) | Host-associated microbial communities from peat moss isolated from Minnesota, USA - S1T2_Fd - Sphagnum fallax MG (SPAdes) (version 2) | ecosystem: Host-associated > Plants > Peat moss >...
GTGGTGAAATTTTCAAAACTGGAAGTTTGTAGTAAAATTCTTATTCTTCTTCTTTTTCTTCTTGTTCTTGTTCTTACTTGTGCTATATTGAACAGCACCTTGTGTTGAGCCTTCTGTATCACCATCGCTTTCATATCACTGTCTCCTTGCAAACTGACTTCTTTCTAGGAAGTGGAAAGATGGTGTCTTTAATGGTGTTGTTTTTTGGGAGGATGATGGTTGCTGCCAGAACGATGCAGCTCTCCTCTAGTTACGCAGATCATGAGCATGATGTTGCCATTCATCCAAACCCTCTTGCAGCAGCAGTTGTGGGTCAAAGGAGATTGGGTTGACTGTAGCAGCAGCTGCTGAAGAAAGTCGCAAGGGCTGAATTCTTTGTGATGAACTAGATGATCTTCTCTGTAATGCTGGACCAGTTCCACCACCATCTATTCTGCCAGATCCAGCCATTCCATCTCTGGTAATCTCTTGATGCTGGACCACCACCCTGCTGCATCACCGGCCAAGTTACTTGTTGATCTGCTCACATCGGTGCCTCCTGTAGCAGTGGCTACCGAGCTCGGGACTCGGGCTGGCGCAGGCCTTACTTCATCACCACCACCTGCCTCTCTAGTAAGCCTGCATCTGAGCTCTCACTCTCTGTCATGGTGGTGTCAACTGATCTGCCTCTTCCAGAAGCTGCACTAGTGCTATTGCCAGTTGCTCACAAGCAGCTGCCCCACCTGGAGCTTAAGAATACATCACTACAACCTCCTCCTGCCACAGATCACAAATCAGGTGATCAATTTTCTTTGATCAGGAAAAAATAAAAATAAATTACTTCCACAAATCCAAAGCCTAACAAGCTTACAACTGTGTAAACACTTCGAAGGGTAAAATGAGTTGCAGTCAAAGAAGCCCATTGCAGCATTGTTCATGTCCACTCACTTCCTAACCCTTCCTCCCTCAACAGCAGCTGTTTCACAAGAAAACTGTGACATACTTTTGACCACAGCAACAACACTGATAGGTCAAGCTTTCTGCATCATCATCATCCTCCTCCTTACCCAAGTTTTTCATTACTCTAATTCAGTGTTTCTTCAAGCTCCCAAGTGTGTCATGACTTGATAAGATATGACAGGGGACTCACCTTGAATGTACCCAGAATCCCAGTTCTTTCTTTTCAGCTTCTAGAGTTTGTTGTCCAAAAAATCAAAATTTGGGCATAATACTACATGGCCACATTGAAAAACATACTGGAGGGAGATGATGACAAGGCTGCATACAAAAACAAATTTTATATTGTAGAGTCCAACTGATTTCTTCATTCCTCAGAATCAGTTAGACTCTACCATAGCCCCAAGTTCAAATTGCTTCAGCTCTCCTTCAATCTGACATGAAAACAACAACACACCCCAAACCCATAACCAAAGTTCCCAATTATTTCAGCTCTCCTTCAATCTGACATGAAAACAACAACACGCCCTAAACCCAAAACCCAAAACCCAATTCCTCATAATGCAAGTTCTCAATTTCTTCAGCTCTCCTTCAATCTGACATGAAAACAACACACCACTTACCCATGAGAACCCAAATTCCTCATAACCCAAGTTCCAATTTCTTCACCTCTCCTTTCAATCTGACATGAAAACAACACACCACTTACCCATGATAACCCAAATTCCTCATAACCCAAGTTCCAATTTCTTCACCTCTCCTTTCTTCAGCTGCTGGAAATTTATAAAGAAAAAAATAGAACTGAATGAAGTGATCAAACCCATTGCCATTGATCTGAATATCAAGAACTCTCTCTAGACTGAAATGCAGAATGCAAAAAACCAGCAAAGTAGTTCAACTGATCTCTAAACCCACAACCAAAAACAAAAACCCAAAACCATTTTGTTTTTGTGGATGCTTGGGGACAGCATTGCAAAGAGAAACAATATGATAGGTATATTGGGTTTTAGTAGTATACCCTATTACCTTGGCAGCTTAACACACTAATTATATTACTTTCTGAAATGTTGAAAATTTCAAATTTTAAAATACACAAGAATGTTTCATATAAATATAATTTTAATTTTAATGAGATTCCATTTAATTTGTAATCCTTGATTTAAAATAGCAATCTCCCATCTAGAGAGATATCAATTGTTGATCCATAAAATGTATTTGATTACATGCCCAACTTGATCTCCTCCATACCACTTGTTACAACTGGTAAATTATTTCTTTTGAGGAGTTGGTGGGTTTTCTTTTTATCCCATGAGTCGTTTGTTGTCACATGTGTCTAGAAATATCGTCTTAACTCAAAGCCATATATGGAGCTTCTTCTCATTGGGCCTAAGAGCAATTGAAGCCATGTATAGAGCTTCATCTTGTTGGGCCTAAGAGCAATTTTTACTACTAGTAAATTATTCTTTTTGATGGGTTGGTGTTTTCTTTTATCCTATGGGTTGTTGTTGTTGTCACATGTGTTTAGAAATCTGCTCCTTACTTAACTCAATTGAAGGCATATAGGGAGTTTCTTCTCATTGGGCCTAAAGAGCAATTGTTACTAGTATTAAATTATTCCTTTTGACGGGTTAGTGTTTTCTTTTATCACAAGGGTGGTTGTTGTCACATGTGTTTAGAAATGTTCTTTTACTTAACTTGATTGCATCCATATACGGATTTTCTTCTCATTGGACCTAAGAGCATTTGATACTACTCGTAAATTATTCCTTTTAATGTGTTGATTTTTTTTTTGGTTTGTTCCCAATGTGTTCTCATAAAGTTCCCAAGATGTTTTCATCAGGTTCTCAAAATGTTCCTCAAGTTCCAATATTTCTTTAAGATTCCAAGATGAACTAAAATCATCACTACTAAAAAAACGAGGAGCCATGGCCAAAGTTTGAGAAGACATTTCTTATTTTCAAATGAAAATGAAAAGAAAAAGTTTTTGGGAAAAGGTTCGCCCAATATGATCACCACTATAATTTTTATTTACATCCTAGATTTTTACCTTCTACCTACCCTACACCTAAACCCATCTCTTTGGGGTTAACTTTTAGCTTGATCATTCTACATACACAAAACATAATCCTAAAACCATCATTTTAAGCATAAAAAAATTTCGCAACTAAAACTCAACCTTAAAACTTCAAGTCCCAAAACCTTAAAACCCCAACCCCAAAATCTAATTTTAAAACAAAACTTTAAAACCCAAAAAATCTTAAACCCTAAAATATAAACCTGAAAACTCAACTTATTATGTAATTAAACATTTAAAAAACTTTTGAGATTTCTTTGTGCATCTTATTATTTACGAATGCATATTCACACTCAAATGCATTTTTGTTTCACCTTTTCATTAAACAACAAAACAATAAATTTTTAATGGCTTATTAAATAATATATTATTTATGTTTTGAAATATGAATTAAAAATTAGAATTAAAAAAATAAATTGGCCTACATACATGATTGTAAATTATTTTAATGCATTTAAAACGTTAAATCACGCTTTACATCCATACATTTTTTTATGAACTTGATATTGATTAATTTTCATGATATTCATAAATTGATAAAATTGAATTTAATATGATGGTACCTTTTGGTTTGCATTTAAAATCAAAATTACAAATGAATCAATGTGAAATTTCATTATGATCATAATTTTAAAACTAAATTATTAATATTTCAATAATGATTTTTAGATATTTTCAATTTAATAATTATTTAAATGAAATTTAAGAATAGAATAAAAATGACATTAACCATTTTGTTAATTAAATAAAATATAAAGACATAAAACCATTATATTTCAACTTAAATTTTTTGTAATATTTTAATGGACACCTTTTAATCATAATTAAAAACATTGGAAATCAACATTAAAAATGAAATATCCATTATAACATGTTGTCAAAACTGGACAAATCTACATTATTCTTCTATCAATGTTATGTTTATGATTAGTTAGACTTAATTAACTCATTCTAAACACATAAATTTATTAATATTTAGCATGGAAGTGGCATTTGACAGTCTTTTAATATATTTTGCACACATGATTTTGGGGTGGAAATTTTATTTTCTCGTTGTTGACCACCTTTTCCTTGGAATGGGTAAACATTTTTTCCCATTCTAATCATTTTTCTTTTGAAATGAAAAGAATATATTTTTCCCTTTCAACTTTGATCTCTTTTTAAATTAATGAGAACTTCAGCCATGTTTTCAAAAAAAAAAAAAAAAAACTTTAAATCGTTATGATTGTTATTGCCTCAAAGTCATAAAAAGACATTTCAACATAGGATGTCAAACTAATAAGCATTCCCTAAATCAGAACATCCCTATTCAAAATTCATCTTAGTGAGGTGTTTTGGTTCAAGAATGACCTAAGTTTGATCAACAACAAAAACACACCCAAACAACACCCAAAAAAAATTGAAAGATGAATAACAATAAAAATATGAGAATGCCAACAAGGAATCACAAAATAGCAAAAAGCAATAAGATGGATGTTGAAAAGCATGCTATAAACATTAGGGGCATAAGGTTAGAAATGATTTTTTTTTCTTTTTTTACTATAAGGGCCAATAAGAAAGGGTTAATAGGCATTGGATACAATGTTAAAGGACACCAATAAATACATAGTGGACATTGCAAGCACTAGGATAAAAAATAGTTTATACTTTTTTCAAACTCATTGGGAAACATGATAATAGACACATTGGAGGATGTTGAAAAGGCCTTAAAATAAATTCTTTTGAGACAACAAGGGCACCAAATAGGAGATCATGGATGTTAAAAAATACCAATGCTTTTAACATGTGAAAATTAAAATTCATATTCTAAAATTAATGAAAGTAGAAATGACTTCATGGACAATTTATACAATCATGGATTACGAATGTCTCGTGACTAATTATTATTTTTAAATAGTATATTTAAAGACATCTAAAATTCTGACCTTATGTCAATTGATCATCACTAATAGTGTGAAACAATGTGAAGTCCAAATTGCATAACTATTTAGATTGGAATGGATTGTTTTGGTGTTCAGAGTGTGGACACACTAGGTAGATGTACAACATCATCTTATCTATTGGCAGGGCCAGCGTATTTGTGATGCCTTGTTGTGTAAAGCTCTAGACTTTACAAAAATTAGGCTTGTCGTCAACTTTGCATCATTGGGGCCCTTTGCCTCATCGGGCCCTAATTCCCATAAAGCTCACCCCCTTAGGCTTTACCCTACACATATTTTTCCCTCCTAACACGAGAGGTCATTTTATGTTTTTGGGTCTTACGTTTTTGTGTGAGCTCTTGCATTTTCATAATGATCTATCATTCTTTCTTTGCATGATGAATAGGATCTTGGTTGTTAGATATGGAAATTTTTTTTGCCATTTCATTATGCAAAATAAGGCTCTCAAATGGGAGGCATTACCAAAATTCAATGTTTGCCTTCAACTACTGCCCTTGTCCACACCTTCAAAACTCAGTTCTTGCTCTCAAAATTTGGTAATGACCCCATTCATAGGCCTTACCTATGAAGGGGGCTTTTCAAGGAATTACTTTAGTAACCAAATTGGCTATCATTGATAGTGATTTACAAAAGTAATGGCAACCATGCATAAGCTTTAGGAAAATGTGGCTACAGACCATATATGAAGCATAAGTATTTAACCACATATTTGTGTTTTCCTTACACCTACAAAATCAAAATAGAAATATGGTGATTTTTTAAAATTTTCTCTTTCATTTGGCAACCAATTTTTTCCACCATCTTGATCAAATTTGTGAAACATGATATTTTATAAATACATTTTGTGGATAAATTAAAGGACATGTGTCACCAAAAAAGGAGAAGGGCCAAACAACAACCAGACCCCTCTGTTGTACTCACTCTGACAGAGTGAGCATGGGCAATTGCATGTCAAAGAAACAGCATGCCACTAGCACTGGTCTAGATCCCAAAGCTTCTGTTTCCCAACTCTGCTAAACCCCAAATGAGAAGCTCATATTACTGGTGCAAAATCACCTCACCCGAACCTCTGCAGATACAGCTCCTACTCACACGAATCAGCCAAACAGAACCTCAAGGACCAAAATTCATAGTTCATATTTCACAAAGATCCTCGACAGCACAAGCGTCCTTATCTTGCCTGTTCATCAAAAACTGAGCGATCCTGCTTAGCTAAGTCGCTGGCACAGCGGAAATCTTCAACAACTCAACTAAGCTCTCCCTGAAACAAAAATACACGGGCTACACATCTGGACTCTTCCGCACTCATCTGCTACCTGCAGCTCCATCTTCACCCCCTTTCTGCTCTTCTTGCTCACCCCCTTGGCTTCCTCCACAAGCCTTCCTCGTCCTACCTTTTTCCGTCGCCACTTCTTCCTCCATAACTCATCAATGCAGCGCCGCTCCACTCTATCAATTACGCCGCCATCTTCCTGCTATCCCATCCCACACAGCCAGATAGCATTCCCTCCATGCATCCCATGCACAACCAAGTCTACTTTCTCCCAAAAGAAGATAAAATCCGCCGCTCTCATCAATAAAGGAGGCGGCTGGATTAACCCTGATTAGCGATTCTGGCGTTCACACAAAATGCACAACCACAGGACTTTTGTTCGGTCACTCCTTGTTCGGTTACACATGGTTATAAAATGTTTTACTAGGATGTTGTTACTCTCTTGTGATGTGGATATAACAAAATAACTAAGAATATTGTGAGAATCCAGGCTATTGAACAAGCTTGGGCTCCTAGATCATTCCCTAAACCCTCCACCAATATTCCACAGGTGCAAGGTTCAACTCTACCCCCCAAACACTAAAATTTTTTACTAGTATTTTCACAATTACAAAACTGAATTGTTTTTAAATTTTTTTCCTTTTAAATGTGATTGGATGTAATTCTTTTCTAGTTAGAAATCTTGATATATACATATCATATTGTGATTTTTTCTTCTCTAATTGGAAATGATTTTGTACCAAAAATTATAATATGTACAATTTTTATTTTTTTTGGGGGTCTTGTATATTTCTATACAATTTAGATAGATATTTCATCATGATAAATTATATTTGGATAATTTAATTTTCATTAAATTAGTCAATAAATATATGAAAAAAAATATTGATTGATCATTCTTGTTAATAATTATATACAAGTCATAATGATTAATAGATATTTAACTTGTTAAAAATTCTAATTGGTAAGAAAATATATCACTATTGTCATGTAATTTTAACTTTGCTTAATCATGTAGTAATAATCTAGACCAAAAATAGGACATAATCATGTACAAAGGTAACATAGTCATTCAAAACATTAAATATGGTTCATGGGTAGGACAAAATGGTTTTCATGACTACGTGACTAAGTTTGGGACATTGTTCCACATTGTTATAGTCATGAAAGCTATGTTTTGGTGTAGTGTTTCAAGTAATTTTTCTAAGTTTTTCTACCAAGCTCTCATCGTTCATTCTAATCTATAACAATGTTGGAAGATTGGAATAGGTTAGAAAAAACAATTGTTCACAATCGACATCATGCTAAGTTAATGCCACTACCTCCTGCACCCCTTGATGTGTCATTGTACCTATTAGGGTTTCAAGATTTGAAATGGTACGCCTTGTGCTACCACTTGTCATTGAATTCGAATAATGTTCATCCAAATCTACCTTCACATAAAATTTTGTCATCTATTGCATGGAATTTCCATTGATTAATATCATATATACCATAAACATAAATTCATCTTAATGATTGTTGTCCTTATCATCCATCTCCATATATTTCTATCCTTCCCAATACATTGGTTCAGGTCAATCTACAATCTATGCTTCTTCATGCAAAAACTAGTAGGATTTCAACTTGTTCACATTAACAAGCACATGGTTTGGGTCAAACTTATTTAAAGTGACCAAAAGCACAATGTTATTTTGGAGATAGAACTATACTTTGTACAAACCAAACCACTTTTTGGTAAATTTCCCAATATGTGTTTTTAGTCCTTTTAAAAACCAAAATACATGATCTCTAAATGTGAAATTCTTTTTTGTGTATTTCTATTGACTCCACAAAGCACAACTCCGCTACTGACTCCTAGCAATTTGTCATTACGTAGTTTCTCTAACTTTGTTAGTCTACCATTAAGTACTTTAACATGATTTGCATATTTGTGGTCCCCACAAAATGCCAACAAAATATATCATGTGGGCATAAAAGGATGTAATCCATATACCAATTGATATGGAGTATACCTTGTAGCTATTTTGTAAGTTAATTATGTGTGAGAAAAACATAGTGGGTAAATTTTCATCCCAATCTACCTTGTTTTCACTAACTAATTTTGTAACTAAGATTGACAATGAACTTGTTAATTGACTATGCCTACCCATTTCCTTATGGATAATAGGTAGTAGAATTCATATGTTTCATCAAAAAATGATCTTTAAGATACTTAATAACATCATTAATGAAATGAATTCCTTGGTTTGATACTAAGGTTAATGGACAACCAAACTTAGTTAGAATATACTCATATAAAAACTTTGTTATGACAACAATAATGTTGGTTTTGAGTGCCTTAGCCTCCACCAATTTAGTAACATAATTTGTGGCTACAAAAATGTATTTGTTATTTGTAAATCGTCTTGCAGGTTTGATTGGTCCAACAAAATCCAATCCCCATTTTATAAATGGTTCTTTTAGTAAAGTTGTAACTAATTTAGCCAAATTTTGTGTTGTTAAACTTCCAGTTCTTTGACATGCATTATAAGATTTACATAATTCAAAAGCATCATGAAATGACTTGGGCCACCAATATCTTGCATCAAAAATCTTATTGGCATTGATGTCTGTTGCAAAATGTCTTCCACCACATCCTTCATGAAGCTTTTGTAGTATTTGTTACATTCATATGTGGTTACAAAATGTCTAAATCTATTATTTTGACCCATGCGATATAGTTATACCCTTCTATAAAGTAAAAGGTTTTGCTCTTCTTACCAATCATTGTTTATGAATGTTAGTTAAAATCCTAGGCATCTGTCTTGTCTACAAATAATTTTCGACCTCTTCTAACCATATTGGGTGTAATATGAACAATGTTGCATCTATGGTTTGATCAAGTACCCCTATTGGCTTTGTAGTATTTGGGACTAAACTAGATAATGCATCGGTGATTACATGTGTATAGCTTAATTTATATACTACAATAGACTCATATTTTAAAAACAACAATAACCATCTAATAATACATCTTAAAACTTGTGGTTTGTTTACTAGATAGACCAAAACCATATGATCAACATAAAATACAAACTTGTTACCCAAAAGGTAATGTCTGAATTTATGGAGTGCAAATACCATTACTAATGCTTCACATTCTAAATTCCTATTAACATTGTTCAATAATCTAGAGGCATGAATAATAGGTTGATCATGTTTTCCAATTATATTTTATGCTAACATAACACTTGCAACTATTAAGAATGCATATGTACACACATGGAACTCTGCATCCCAGTTAAGAAATATTATAATAGGTGCTTCTACATACTTCTATTTAATTAACTCCCATGCTACCGAACATTTTGAACTCCACAAAAATTGTTTTGTCTTTTTCATGAGTTTGGTAATTGGGGCCATTATGACATGAATGCAAAAATTTTAATGAAACATGTATTGATTTGCATCATTATGTTGAACACTTTAATTTATTATGGATTCATGGGTACAAACATCTAAACTATGGCTTGGATTTTCTTAGGATCTAGTAGTTTACCTTCTTTGGAACAATAAACTTTAATATCATCCTTGAAAATACCATAAAGGCACACTACATGGGTTCAGACTATTCCCAAACTCCCTAGACTTCTAAAAACATAATCTGAGTTTTTGCAAATGAATGTCCATATCATTGCAGACAATGAAATCATCTAGAAAAAAATACATGAATTTGTTTAGATAATTTCTAAAAGCTCAGCTGATTACCTTCTAATAAGTAGGAGGTCCATTCTTCACTCCAAAAGGCATTACTACCCAAGTAAAGGGTGAAACCATGATTGGGGGAGGCAAAATATTGTCCCAAATCATAGTTTTCCATACTATCACTAACAAAGTATTTAATGCCACAATGATATAAGAATATAATGCAAATTAAACGGTAAAATCGTAATGGTTATGAAGATACCTTTCTATTTCTAAAAACATTTTGAATTTGGATATAATCACATTGTACTTTGATTGTTTTTTTATTTATTAACGAATGTCCCAAAGTATAAATTACCAAATCACATGGAGTTAGTACTATAAAAAATTAATAATTTTAAGAGATTATTATTTTCCACTAACCAAGACATCTTAATGTATGAAAAAACCTAAAAAACATGCTTATAAAATGTCATATTAATTTGGGATAATTTGGCAAAAATAAAGTATTAAAAGGAGTAAAACAAAAATCAATATTTTCAATTAGAAGTTTGAAGCTGAAATGTTTTTATAATTATGTTTTAGGGAATCATGTTGCTCGATTTTTAAAAACTTCAAATCCATTGGTTGAAATGACATTTCCAATTCATAAGCATAATATACTAATTATTTTAAAAAATTCATGTGTCTTGACACTTACACCAAATTAACCAAAATTTTGACATGCCTTAAGTCATGATCTAAAAAAATCATGTACATAAATATGTATCTAGATTCATTGAAAAATGATGCATAAGTACAATGGACAAATTAATAACTTGAAATTTTTAGAATGAATTTGGTTTGGAGCTCCAAATTATGCATTCATTTAGGTAAATCAATGTAAATTTCATTACAAATCCAAGTCAACATGGTACAAAATGAGGTTAAATTCAACATGGATGTGTTATAGCATCTTAGTCATTTTATTTGAAAATAAAATTACATTGGTGCAAGGGACTTTTAGTACTACAAGTGTGTCCAAAATTGCAATGTCTTAACATGCTTTCACCTGAAAGCTTTTTAATATGTTACAAAATGATGTTTTGTATATGTCCTTTGGTGCTATAGATATTTATGGATATCCAAAGTATCCATTTGAAAAGGAATAAACATCATGCCTTGCAACTATATTAAGAACTTCATCTTTGAAAGGTAAAGGGTATGGATCATCTTTTTTTGCAGTTGCATTAGTTTTCTAAAGTCTACATAGATTTTGAGTTTTCCATTTTTCTTAAGTATTACCACAATTGGTGATAACAAGGTGGCTTCTTCTACATGCTGTAAAAATCATGTTGTTAATATTTTATTTATATCTTGTTTAATAACTACAACATAGTTTGGATTCATTTTGTACCTAGCTTGAGGTGCTAGTGGAATCAATGTATCCAACTCAATACAATGTTGTGCCAATTTTGGAGGTATACCTTTTAGGTCTTTATAAGTCCATGCAAATAGGTCTTTGTACTCCAACAATAACTTTTTTAAAGAATTCATATTTTCCTTAATCAATTGAGGATTGACCTTGATTGTTTGAAGGATTTTTTTTTGTTCCCAACTTGATCTATAACAACTATTGTTATTTAGTTAACTTCCAACCCATAATATGTAATTATTGTACTTGAACTTTTGCTAGTGTCTTGTCAATCTGCACTTGACCCAACATGTGGTGATAGTAGGTCTCAGGATACACCTTGTTTTTTAAATTAACCTTAAGTTTTTTATCAAAAACAATTTTTGCACTACCTTTGAAATTACAATGAAGTTGTACTTTAAAATATGTAATTTTTATAGTTATTTTAGGTTGTATTATATTAGCTACAATTGTTTCCAAAATTTCTAATGGTAAACTAATTGTACCAATAGAAAATAATTCAAGTTCACTAACAAATATTAAATCTTTTTCCTCATATGTGATGCCATTTTCATAATCAAAGCACAATAAAACCTTTGGTCTTTTCATGTTAGTGCACGAATGTTTAATCATAGCTATGGTTCAGACTACACCATTTCTTTGTATGGTGATCATGTGTTATTCCCCCAATCACGTGGTACTTTAACATCTTTGAACCAAGGTCTACCAAACAACATGGAATAACTGGAATTTACAACAATGTTTTGTAGGATTATAAATGTAGCTATGTATGGTATTCGATGGACATACATCCTCAACTTTTTGATCAATCCCATTATTTTGGTTATGGTTTGATCTACCATCCACAAATTGTAAAGAGCAAGTTTTGGCTTAAGTAGTCTTAACCAAGATCTTAATTATTCTATGATAATATTTACCTTAGACCCCCCATCTAAAATTACATCATCAATTGTGTTTTTGCCTATTTGTACTTGGATTACAACCATGTGATTGTCTATAACAATTGTTGTTATGCCAATGTCAAGTACTACAAACTTGGTTACTTTTTCATTGACTGATTTGGTATTAATCTATGGTTTATCATCATTTACTTTCTACCACATGTATTTTTTTAGATTTGGTATTATCTTAATCAATTGTCCAAAATTCATGGTATAACTAGTTTCTAGCATTTGCTTACTTATATCTTGAAAAATCTCTTCCACATAAATGGTTTTACTTGGAAAGGTAAAAGGAAATTCCTAAAGTTTTGTTGGTTTTGTAAGTTTTGATGAGCTTCGCATACTGGCTTTTCTATTGAAAGATTCTATAAGTGTAGTGGCAGATTAACTACCTACATATGTTGTATGGTTTCCACCATAGACCTCCCCACCCTTTCTTTAACTTCCCAATTTGTTGCAGATTTGTTTTTCCTTAGCTTTCGGTTGTTGAACACTTATTTTTCACTTCCCTTACTCTAAGTGGTAACATTGACATCCACCATATTAACTCAAGCAGTAATTACTTTGACTTCATTTGTTGGTTTGGATTTTGTGGTTTGACTTTCTTTATCCTTGAACATGTTTTGCATTTCACCAGATTTTAGGTTCTTCATCAATTTGTGACCCACTATTCCACAAATGTGACAAGGACAATTTAATGGTCTTGGAGCTTTACTAGCTTGGATAATAGCTGTAGTAATAGCTATAGTGGGTTCCTCCCTCTTCTTACTTCTACAAGTCTCCACGTTGTGGTTTGTGCGATGATAGTTAATACAATACAAATTTGGCTTTGCAACTATCTGGTTCCCCATAACTACATTCCTCGTCCCTATAGTTTGTGGTACATAGAGTGTACTTTGTGTTTCAAGCACATAAATACCTTCTTCACATATCAACACATACTCCTTCTATAGTTGCAAAGTCTCCCACTTCATGCTCGTAGTACTAATACATAAGTAAGACTATAATCCAAATAAGAACATTATGGTTAAAAAATTGTCGGTAGTACATGTTTGTAAGCTTTTGGTCAATTTCAATAATCTTTCATAATATACCTCTATTTTTCTATGGATCATTGTATCAAGTTTTTCAATTCACTACTAGGAGATGTGGCCAAGTTCACCTTGTATTTCACTAAGATTTGAGTGAACTAGGACAGATTCACTATAGGAAATCATGGTAAAACATGTTAACCCCCCAGTGACCGGGGACCAGTTGCTACGGACAGGTCAATTAAGCTAGTGAAATAAGATGGAAACAAGTGATACCCAAATTTAGGTGGAAATTACACCTCTTAGTTAAATCAACCTACAACACTAATCAATTAAGAGGGTTTTTTCACCTAGTGTGATTAATTAATTTAATTTTTTTTTTCATATTGTGTTTGGTTAATTTAGGAGAGTTATTTCACAAATTATGGTTGGTTGATTTAGGGAGATTTTTCCATCTGTTAACCGTTAAATATGGGTAATTAACTCCATAATATTTTCATCTTGTAATTTCCATGTGTCCATCTAAGAACTCAAGA
>Ga0209208_10008325_pt1 | contig 13830 bp, 8 predicted proteins | sample S1TSphfallax_3_FD_187694 | JGI IMG/M metagenome (GOLD analysis project Ga0209208, IMG submission 187694) | Host-associated microbial communities from peat moss isolated from Minnesota, USA - S1T2_Fd - Sphagnum fallax MG (SPAdes) (version 2) | ecosystem: Host-associated > Plants > Peat moss >...
CCCTTATAGTTTACTCTATGCATGGCCACGGGATCAACACTCAAATGTCATTTTGTCCCAAGACTCCCAAGTGGGAGTCCCGAAATTCCCATAACTGGGACCTTTGTGACTTTAAGGGCCCATAACTTTGTGTGTAGACTTCTGATTGAAATGAAGTCTTAAGAAAAATTGTAGGCCTCATCAAGATCTTTCCAATGGTATGTCGCACACCACTTGCACGTGAGGAAATTGAGGCGATTCTCGACTTTTAGTGGTTGAGAATCAAATTGTCAATTTGACTCATGGCCTTTCTTTTGGCCATAGCTTGTGTTTGAAATGTCCAAATGGGTCATGCAAGCCCATTTTATACATCTAATTTCCAATAGCATTCCTATGATATAATGAACTTTTCAATCCATTGGGTTTTGACCTTTGCATTCGCTCTCTAAAAATTTGGGAATCCACCAAGATTCCAACTCCCAAAGTGGGAACTCACTTTGGAGTGTGAAGGTTCATTCCCTCACACTATTTTACACTCCTGGGAGCATGAGGTGCAACTTTCGGGCTTCCCTTTTGGCCCACAACCTTGCAAGCCCTTGCTTTGTTTGTGAGCCTAAAATTAGGGTTGCAACAATGTTAATATTTTTTTTTAACGTGTTTTAACTTTTGTTATAGAAAGGAAGATTATGTTAATGGGTGATGTTTGTTCTAGACCTCCCATTATTATTAAATTTCACAATTTGCATACAAGTGGACATTAGAAGGGCCATGGTGAAATAGCTTCCTACCACAAGAGGACTAGTTTTTTCTCTTTTCTTTAAATTTTTTTTTTTGTTTTAGGTTCTCATGGTTTGTGTCTTTTAGCCTTTATTTGGCCTTCCCTTTTTGTCTCCCTTATGATGGTTTTGGTCATCAATCTTTTATTGGATTTTTGTGTTAAATGCAATTAGTAAACAACCTTAATGAGCTTGGAAAATTTTCCTTTGTAATTTGGGGGACTTGCTTAAGTACAATTGGGTTGATTTTAATCGATCTCAACCATACAAGCTATGAATCTAACTAAAAAGCCCATATTATCATGGCATTAGGCCCTAGGAACAAAGGTTCAATTAATAAATAAACAAACAAATAAATTTTATTTCTCAGTCCTTCAAAATCAGATCTAAATTTTTCCTTAGATAAAGTTCGAACCAAACCCTAATTAGGTTGGTATCTGGTAAATGGAAGACCCTGGTTTAAGTACGTACCCTGCCCTGCCCACCAGTCCCCCTGGGCACTATCTCCCACCTGGTTTTGGGCTTTTGATGGTTTGGGCAACCAAAAAAATTGTGCCCTGAAATTTTCTAATTAAAAAAAACCCTAAATCTTACTCAATAACACTCATTTTTAAAAATCCATATGTTTTGAATCATGTGGATTAATATTCCTGCAAATGCAATAAATACACTTTGAATAGAAATATGGATATATAAAACAGAATTTGGCAACAATTTTTTTGGTTGCCCGGGTGCAGTGGAAACCCAAAATCGCCTGGGAGATACTGCCCGAGTCAGAAAGCCCGTGGCGGTAAACGTGAAAAAAATACACAGTAACTAGATACTAGGTAAATGGCGGAGGGGCAGAAATTGTTCGTAGGGTAAAAACGTAAAACGTAAAAACCCAAGTTTTCACCACGGCCCTCACCCCAACCCCCGTTTCCTCCGGTTTCCCCTCCGCCCCGCCTTGCCGGTGGCGCGTGCAGGCGGTAAAGACGCACGTGCCGACAGGACAGGCGCGGCGCAAGTGTGCCGGGCGGGGGCCGGGGTGTAGGCGGGAAACCGGCCGGGTAAATGATGGGTTGGATATGTACTAAACGGAAAGGGGGGGGGAGGGGGACCCGGGGAAAGAACGGTCGTCCTCTTCCCCGTTTTGTCAGCTCCTTCTTTGCTTTCCGCGTTCCGAGCAGTTCCGTCTTCTGTGTACTACAACAGCGTCTTTTATTCCTCTTCCTCTCCTCCGCTTCTTGCGATTCTCGTCTCCGTCTCCATCTCGTAGTTACTCTCTGCTTCTGTGGCTTTCGTTTGAACCATTTTTTGTTCCTTCTTGTTGAGTTTCCATGGAGAACTTCAAGCTTTTGTAGAATTCCGTTCATTACTCCGTTTTTTGTGCGCCTGGCGCCCTTTTTGCGAGCATTTGGCTAGCGCCTAACGCTTTCTGGCCACTTCTTCCTTGTGTTAGAAATTTGGCTTTCTGTTGCTTTCGGGATAGGTCGTTAACGGGGGTTATTGTATGGGATTTTGTACCCTGTTTGCAGTTTAGTTTTTTTTTTGATGCTGTCGAGCCTCGAGGAAGCCCGTGAGAAGGCGTAAGTGTCGCTTAGTGTCTCGGCTGTGTTTGTTTGGAAGCAAATTCGGAACACTAGCTATCGAGGAGGAGGAGTCACTGTTTATTTTTTACAACTGGGACTCTGCTTTCTCCGTGTTGCGGCGGCAGGCTTTGGAGATTCGGCGCAGCGAAGAGAGGTAGCGCTGTGAGGGTTTTGTCAAAGCGGAGGACGAGGCTATTGGCGAAATTATCGTGGAGGCTTAGGGTAGTCTGGTTAAGAGAGAGAGAGAGGAGGAGGAGCGGGAACGGGAGAAATGGAAGAACGTACACACGTACGCTACTCTGCGTTGTCTATGCAAGATGACCACAGAGATCGTCCACTGAAAGGGCGTCCAACATCGGCTCATGAAGACCTACGTTACAGGTTCGAGCTTCATGAGGATGTGCCGTGGAAGTCCATAGCACTTGCCTTGTTCCTGTTAGCTTTCGGCTCTTTGTTTCTTGTTATTTCGCATTTCATCTACACGGAGCATATGGGAGGCGACTCGTCCCAGGCCTACGGCTTCCTGGTTCTCGGAGTGCTACTTTTTCTTCCTGGTAAGCAGATCATCCTTATGCTGATGTCAATGCTGCTGACTTCTTGTTTTTGGTTCAGTGATTTTTCGCTCCTCTACTGGTCGGCCCGGGATTCGAGGTTTTGCTTGCATTCGCAAAGCATCGTTTTCTGTAGCCTTAAAAATTCGATTAAGCACTAGAGAAGTAGATTTCTAGGATGCATAGCTCTCTGGCAATTGCCTATGCATCCCAGGCCTTGCTGCAGCAAGTGTGTAAAACATATGGGTAGTCAGAAACAGATGGGACTTTTACAATGCATTGCAAAAGGCTCTCCCCAGCTCAATTACACCGTTCAGTTTTATTGGCTACATCAGGTTTTAACTCTAATCTCTCCTTGTTGTTGCAATCTATCTTCTCCAATAATTGTAGCTGCAGTGTCTTTTGCTCATGATGTTGTGCTGTGCACCCTGACAGGTTTCTATGAGACTAGAATAGCATACTACTCTTGGCGGGGATACAAAGGGTATTCTTACTCTCGCATTCCAGCATACTGATTGTTTGCTAAAGAAAGCTTGAAGTTTTTCCCTGCGGTACACAGCCAGCCAGCCAGCCATTCAGTGGAATCGACAGATGGACATCTTCTACCATGGGACAAGAGGCTAGGACTGGGTGGGTGTCTTGATGACAAAATACATTATGTAGTATGGGCCAGTCAGGCAATTTGCACCCAGACCAGGAAGATTGGGAATGTCAGAACATATCTGTGTATTTCCTCTGCTCCCAAGAAAACAGTTTTGATTGCTATCTTGTATGAAATACTCAGGAACCCTTTTTTTGGTTGGCCCCGGTTGTTGAACTAGGGTTGGTATGCTTTGAACAGTAAAAGCTGTAATTGCAATTAGGCTCAGTATGCTTGAACAGTTAAAGCTGTATTTAGTCATGGTTTTCAAGGTGAGAACTAAATTTTGGTTGAAGTTGACAAGAAAATATGGTTCTTATTGCAGATGATGGTTCCATTTTCAATTGCTAGATTGTGTTGGAAGTTTTAATTTGGTGCCACAGATGTTGAGTTGAGAAATTTTGCTACTTCTTCAACTATTTTGTCAATGATCTTCATGTGCTAAAAACTTGGTTGACATGGTATGCATTCTGTTTTCACCAGAGAAGTTTCATGCACTAGAAAGCATTTCTTTATCTGGTCAATCTTGTGAAAGCAAAATTTCTCTTCTTTCTGGTATAATACCTAATAGCATCTCTTCATAAACTACCCATGACTGGTAATTGTCAGTTCATTGTTAAATCCTTTGATTCAGACTCCCATTCCATAGAAGCTTTTTCTAGTAGTTGTTGCAGTTGGTCAAACTGCCTGCTCGTCCATCATAATTTAATGGCATGTGAATACTCAGTTGATGTGAGACATTAGAAGTACTTACAGAACATTTTATGAAGCTTGCCAGCAACACAGATTCAACGATGCCATTAGAAATCTTCAGTGGCTGAGTGCTTCATATTTCTTGAAACTAAACATCTATAGTTTTTAGACTGCAAAAAACCCAAATGAGAAAACGTCTTGTTTACTCCACTGATGACTGGGGAACAGCAATGGGAAGAAGATCCAAAGCATGGCTGACAAACAATTAGATGTACAGTTGTGGGTACCTCGTTACACCAGTTACCACTACTTCTGTGGCTCTTCTTCCACACATGGTTGGACAAAGTCTGCATAGGGAAATGGGAAAGACTGTCATTCACCTTCACCAACAAAATCTTGCTCCAATTGACAGACTGGTCCTCAGATGATATCTTGAATGTGAGTGTCTTACCAACAAGTTAGCTGGTGGCGAGTGGATGATGAACACTACTTACAGATCTTTTGATCCAAAACTTTTATAAGAGTGAGACACCTGTGTTGTACTGGTAAATGGGGTGCCTGGGTATATGGTAATGGTATGAGTACTGATATTGTAGAACACAGCAATCAGGTATAAGCTGAGGCAATACCGACCTTAGAGCATCTCCACCGATGTCCAGTATGTGAACATACTGCAAAAATATTTCTCTGATCCAAGTTTTAGTTACAAACTTTTTTCAAACCCCACCCATAAAACTGAAACTGGGACTGCAAGTAGGTGGGAGGCTACTAATAGCAAACCATTGAGACCAATCAAACTATCTAAGCTGAAGAGAAACAAGGAGTGGTCAATAAATATGATTTGACCCCGTTCCAAGTCTCGTCCAGGGGTCTGAAAGCTGTGCAATTTTTCAGGGTCGCAGTAGTCTTCCAGTGGATTCACTGAAGTCGGCTCATGAACCTCATCCAAGATTTCCAGTGCAGAGTCACGTACTGAGCGTTGGTGGACATGCTCTTCCATACTAGTACCAGTCTGTGATATGGGACCTGAGGCAATCTGAAGTACATACTTGCCTTCTACGAGTGCCAATACCAGGTTTCTACCTGCCCTATGCAACGCCAAAATCAGCCTTTGGACCTAATACCAGTTCCAGACTGATATGAAAGTATAGGGTGGCGGCCAAACAGCAGGGTGTACCCAAAAGAAGCACCTCATCCTGAGGCCGAGCCTAAGGGTTAATTCATAGGTAGGTATGCATTTTGTTGCCAAATGTGAAAGTTTGATTCATAAGCACCAGAAGCAAATGAATGTATCATGTAGATCATGTATTCTACCTCTTACATGATATCATGTGTTTTCTTACATGTTCATTAGTATGGGTGTACTGAAAAACAATGTGTAAACACCCATGAGATCGGTGGGTTGATAACAAACAAAATGCACAAGAGCAATTAATCATTCATCAATAGGGGAATAAGATTTAACTTTGATTCAAAAGTTTGCAACTATATTTTGTACATCCAACCATGGAAATTAGCAACATCACCCACATGAGAGTTTGGACCCAGGATGAGAGTTTGATAAGCTTAAAGTAAAAATAAGGAGGAATATAATGTGATTATGTTGCAAACTTTCTGGATTAATACCTCATGTGTTGAAACAATCCAACGCTTTACTATAGTAATTTTATTGAAGAGAAACGATCACAAACCAAAGGGTTGTAGGAGATTGCAAAAATGCCTTAAGAAGAGACAGAACAAAGCAGCTCATGGTGTACCAGGGGCTCCTCTACCCTTATGGTGAGTTAATTCCCCCATGAAGTTCCCCAAAAATGAGCTCATAGTTCATAGTGATAACAAACAACACCCACCGAACATTCCTCAAAATGTGGGACCAAATGAAAACTACATCAGTTCAAAGTCCAAACCAGTGTTGAGCAGTTCTTTAGTCTTATGAAGAACCTCCACTTTGGTTCCAAAACCTAAATTAGAACCATCACAGTTCCAGTTTCAACTCCAAACAGGAATCAATTCCCCAGATTCCAGACCCAGTTCTTCCCAGAAAAAATAATTTGATTCCAATTCTGATTCTGAAAATCAGATCCAGCTCTGGTCCAGTTCTTACTAATCCAGATGGGAACCAACAGTTAACTCTGGCTCTAGTCACTTTCTTTTTTCAAATACATATATTTCAAACCAGTGAAATAAGAAATGTCTTGCGAAATTCTCAAAAAATGAACTCATAGTTCATAGTAACAACAAACAATATACAAAATGTCTCATGAAATTCCCAAAAAATGAACTCATAGTTCAGAGTAACGACAGATTATGTATATACCTGCTGAACAATTCCTCAAAATGGGGGAGCACATGAAAATTTACATCATTGGAGTTCAGTAGGCTCTCCAGGACAGGCAGAGCCAACAAACCAATCTTATGAAATCAGACCAATCTTACTAAATTAGAGCAATCTTGCAAATCCTCAACATGTGGGACTAAATGAAAATTTACATCGTCAGTTCTGTAGTCTCTCCAGGACAGGCAGAGCCAACAAACCAATCTTATGAAATCAGACCAATCTTACAAACTTAGACCAATCTTATGAAATCAGGCCAATCTTACAAACTTAGACCAATCTTATGAAATCAGACCCATCTTAGAAACTTCGACCAATCTTATGAAATCAGACCAATCTTATAAACTTAGACCAATCCCATGAAATCAGACCAATCCTACAAACTTAGGCCAACCTTATGAGATCAGAGAAATCTTACAAACTTAGACCAACCTTATGAAATCAGACAGATCTTAGGAAATCAGGCATGTTGAAGGACAGACACTGCTTCTTTGCTTTTCTTTGGCAAAGATTGTGAAAAAAAATTGCATTTTGGGGATTCCAAATCGGAATTTGGAACAAAAAACCTACCTATAGGTATAGGTACTCTTAGGCAGATCATGTAAATCTCAAAGGAAAAATATAAGAAAAGATATGGTGGTCGTCGGCTAGGGACAAGCAAGAAGATATTGTTCTTGACAATTACAGATCTTGAGAAGTGACAGCAGCTTTTGTTTGTATGTCTGCTTGCCTATGTTTCCTTCTTTACTTGGAGGCCAGAGTAAGCCCACCGCACCCACTGTTGCACCATCCACTGGATGCCCGTTATGACTCAGTTGTGAATGAACATCAACTGAGTTAATATGATCGGGTTTCACCTTGGTAACCCATTGTGTAAGAAGTGTTCCCCTATTTAGGTCAGTGTAATTTTTTTAGGAATTTTTTTTGTAGCCAAAATGGCTATCATGCAGAGCAAGATGTAAAAAAAGTGACAATCGTCCCTAGGAAGATTTAGCCAAACTTGGCTAAAATTCAGAAATAAAATACAAATCTTTAATCGTCCTAATGTATTTTTTTGGGCTACACAATGAAAACCAAATATAAAAATCTGGTGACTTCCACTTTTTTTTTCCCTCACTTCCAGTGACTGAAAACCTTCAAAATCACTTTTTTCAAATCCTTAATTTTTAATTTCTCTTTTTGGCACAATTTTGCTAGTTAAAAATTTGTTGATCCAGGTAGATATGTCGGAAAATAGGTAGGTGACTACTAGGCAAGTAGATGGTTTATATATAGGTAAGGGCTATCTTTACTACCTACCTACCTACCTACTAACAACCCACAAGGCAAAAACCATCATGGTTAGGTTAGCTAGGGAAAAATTGAACCCAACAGAAAAACTGTTTGCTAACCATGTAAAGCACTCCAAGAAATTTCCCAGTGTATTTGGAGTGCACCTCAAGAACATAAGATCACTTGACTACATCAGAAAGATCTTACATTGTAAGGATGCACATTTTGTTTTGAAACATTTGTCCATACAAATCAATCAGGGGAGGCAGTTGCTTTACACGCGATAGCACTCTTGACCAAGGGCATAACCAGAATGTGGGCATCATCTTGACTGCTGCCTTAAGCGATACTCTTATTCTGGTAACGCCCTTGACCTCAGGCCTTACTTACCACTTACCATCCATTCTTCATGGTGCCCACTGGTGGGTGCTGGTTCATGAATCACTCTGACCCTTTCTTTCTTTAGCAACCAGAAAAGCAAGCAAGAATTATGAGGGTCGAAACAGGTAGGGAAATAACAGAAGCAATCTGGGACGGCTGGCTGGCTGGCTACCTGGAGAAATGAGGAAGTGGGTGGTCATTGGGGGGTTAATCTTGCAGCGCTAGAAGTGGAAAAATACTTGGGATAGATCTGACATCCCCCAAACTAAACTGGGAGTTTGTGCGCTGTGGTGGTTTTCATTTGCAAATTGCCAAGCTGCAGCTGAAACCTAACTAGTACTTACTACTACTGTGTGCATAGATAGAGAGCAGTCTACTTACTTACCGCCAGCCAGCCCCAGCCCAGCCCGGCCGGACAGCCAGCACTGAGCAGTCGTCCAGCAGGCAAATAGCAGCCGGCTAAAACTCTGCAACAACAACAGTAGCAGCACAACTTCCCAAACAAAAGCTGACTGCCGCTTTCATAAACTCCAAATCCACTACGATTTTTAACTCCTATGATTTCTTTCTTTCTTGCTTTGCTTTGCATCAAGTTCTATATTTACAAATTACTGGACATTCTAGACACTCTGCACACAACTAGCCGAGTAAGGACATCTTTACATTATGCTGATGTGATCACAAGAGCTTTTTCCATTAGGTTTTTAACCATATCTGTGAACTGATACAGACAGATATAGACAAGGGTTGTAATATGAATGTACTAGTAAATAGAGGGCTTGAATTATTTATTTTACAGAAATTTCAAGCCAGTGGGATTGCTGGATTTGGTGGTCTGAATTGTTTATGTCAGCTAACTTGAGTGATCTAACAGTTCGATGTGTAATAGCCATTTACAGAGACAGGGTTCTAGCACATTACTTGTACACTGTGTTTCATTATGGACCTGCACATCTAACTACAGTATGTAAGTACCCATCCATCAACACTGAACAGTTGAAATTTCTTTCAGTTGCTGTACAAACCTCGAATATTTTTTAATAATTCTAATTATTATAGTATGTGCTTCTTTGGCAATGTCCTTTACTAATTTCTAGGTGTGCGGAGCTTCAACTGTGAGGTGCAAGTTTGAGCATTAACATCAGCACACCCCAGATTGTAACAGTCGATAGATCACTAATTGTCCTTAGACTTGTACATGCAAAATATTGTAATATAATGCATCCACCAGATTGTTGTTGCTTTGGATCATATTACTATGGTTGGTGATGGATGAACTCTCAGGGTCAAGAAACCAGGCCAAGAAAAAAAAGAAGAGAAAGGAGGTCTTGGGTCTAGGTAACTGGCAAGAGGTTGCTGGTTACAGGAAATAGCTGAGATGCTAATGTAGCAAGGAAGATATTTTTGAGTAACCAGCAACCTCAAGCTGGTGATGAGACATAAATCTACCAATTAGTGGTTCAAGATCTACTTACCAAAATCATAACTCTCATGTCAATGGATGGCTAACTGAGTGAATCCAGTAGGTATCAGATGGACAGGTTCAAATGTTTTTTTTATTTTTTTAAATGGATTGATCCAACACTTCTAGTAACAAAATCAATAAGTAACAGGGGCTCTCTCAAGATCTTCCTCCTCAGCAGCCTACTTACTGATGAGGTTATTGAGGACAAGACATTCTTCAAAATCAGGTCTGAAATAAAGGGCTTGTGCTTTCTTTTTGTTTTGGGTTTCTATTTTCCAGGGCAGTGTATTTGTGGTTATTGGCATCTTTGACAATTCATCTTTGACTCACAGCACTCAAACACCTCTCTCTCTCCAAAATGGGTGTTCCCCATCTCCAGCTCTAGAGGTCCAAGCTCAAACATTATCCTCAATCCCTGAAGCAAGGTGTTAACTTGGAATCATTGAAAGAAAAACAACCCAATAGGCTTCTTTTTTGGCTCTTTCAGTGAAGGGCTCCCTCTTGGTCCTTAGTCCTTACCAAGTTTTTCTGACGATGTTTTAGGTCTTATTGATCGCATTTTAGGTCTCTTATTAGATAGTATAGGGTAACTTATTCATGCTTCTATTAAATAGTGAGGGGGTGTTTTTTATTTTTTTATTTTCAGGAGGAGCCATTTGATTGACTTTTTCATGGTTTGAAAATATTAAGTTATCCATAAACTAATCCTTCAATTTATTCTAACTATACCATGCTCATACTCTTTTTTAATGTTATCAGTAAAGCCTAGCAAAGTGAGGACCATGCCTCAAAACTAAGGATGAAGTCCGCAAAAGTGGTTATCGTAATCATTTTTCTAACCACACTATGGTTTACTTACATTAAACTAAGGGGCTACCTAATAGGGGTTCACTAGGTTTGGCTTACCTACTTACCTACATGGGCTACTTAGTTACCTACCCACTTATTCATGTCTACCTACCTATCTATCTACCTATCAATGGATTATCTACCTATTTATCTATTGGTCGCCTACCTACCTATGGGTTACCTACCTACTCGTGGGTTACTTACCTAGGTTAGGTGCTATCAAAAGCCCAAAACGGGAGCTATTTAGGGTCATCTTAAAGGCTACCTAGGGACTACCTATGGGCTATTTATAAAGCTACATGAGGCTTACATAGGGTTATAAAAGGACTTCCTAAATGAAGGGATATTTAGGGGTTACTTATGGGGTTACATAAAGAGTTATTCAAGGGATATTTAAGGGTTAATTTATGAGGTTACATAAAGGACTACTTAGGGACTAACTCAAAAGTTGACTAGGGGATACTTAGGGACTACCTAAGGGCCTACTTTGGTTAGGGGATACTTTTAGACTATGTAGGAGGTTACATAGAGCTTATCTAAAAAGATTACTTAGGAACTTCTTGAGTTAAGGGATACTTAGGGCATTGCTTTTGAAGCTATTTAGGGTATATATATGGACATATTTAAGATGCTAACTAGGGGCTTCCTAAGTTAGTGAATACCTAGCGGCCTATTTATGAAGTTACATAAGGGGCTATTTAAAAGCTTCCAAAGGGAATACTTAAACACTATGTAGGAGTTATATATAACCACCAAAATAACCTTTAGTTATTTCATAACCTATGTAGGTCCTTATGTGTTTCCTTAGGTAGTCCTAAGTAGGTCCTAGGTAGTTTCCTAAGTAGCCCTTTGATATACCATAACCCAAGTAGGCCCCTAGGTGTCTCTATAAATAACCTTTTAAGTAGGCCTTATGTAGCCCCCTAGGTAAGCACTATGTAATCCCTTAAATAACCCTTAGGTATCCCATAGCTTAGGTAAAACTTTAGGTGTCTCCTTGAATTCTTTCAATAGGCCCTAAATAGTTCCTTGAATAGTTTTTAAGTTTCCCAAAACATAGGTAGATTCTTAAGTGTCTCTTTAATTTAGATAGGCCCTAGGTACAACCCTTTAAATAATCCCTAGGTATCCACTAATTTTAAAAATCCCTAGTTAACCCATAGGTAGCTAGCTTTGTGTAATTCCACTAGGAAAAAAATGGTCATTTCTTACCAATTAGTTTTTTACTATATGTCGTCCTTGACTTTGTTTCAACTACATAATTATATTTATGTCAAAAAAAATCCATGTGGATGGCTTAGCACTTCAAACAAGTTGAACTACCAACTAATTTGATAATTGTGTAGCATTGACCACTAGTGGGGGTTGACCACCTAAATATTTTATGAAATAAAGAATGGCATTGTTGAACTATGGTTGAAATTTTCACTTTGTGATGATGGACCATATTTCAGGTGATGATACCTTTCTATGTAATTGAAATGACTTATATTGTGTAGGAAATTTTGGTTTTCTTTTTTATATCTTAGTATTGATGATTGGATACTCTCCTTCTTTTGGTTATTCAATCTACATGTAGTCATTTAAGGATTGGTAGGGGTACCAAATTGTAAAAGATATGTCCTTTTAAAACCCTATGAGTTGCGTTTTGTGAATAATCTTGAAATTACCGGATGTTGGAATATTTGTAAGTAATGTTTGCTTGGATCACCTTCAATGGGTCATTGAACAAGTGGCATGGGTAAGGTGATAAAAGGTCAATCATCTCAAAGTTTTTGGGCCATTGAATTCACTTGACACCTTTGTTTTTTAAGAAGTTTTAAGTGATTTTGAAAGCATAGGGTTTTGACCCAAAAGGAATGTTTGTTTTGGTGAAAATGCATTACTTTTGTGAACCAATTAATGGTAGTTTTGAAAATACCCCTTGCTAACATGAGCAATGTTTGCTTAGAACAAGTGGTGGGGTACATGCAATAATAGCTCAGTCCTACAAAGTATGTAGTCCCTTAAATTGAAGGTGTTTTGCTTTAAAAAGAAATTCCAAGTGATTTTGAAAGTATAGGTTGTTGATTGACAAAGAATGTTTGTTCAGGTCAAGGTGCAAGTGGGTAAATACACAATAAAAGGAGCCACTAAGGGGTGTGGACAATGCTTAAAACCGTATTATTTAATTTTTGAAAAATCATAATTGAAGCACAACAATTTGGATTGTCAAACTTCCTTTTGGAGTAGGTTCCATTAATTGCAAAGTTTCAATGATCAAAGATTGAAAAAAATTGATGATGTTTGAAGAGTCCTTTTACATGTTTAAAGCACTCAAAACTTGTTTATGAACAGTCATTTTATTTTTTCCAAATGTCCTTTTTCCATATGAATTGTGCACCATTTCTTCTAAAAATTGGAGAGGATATGCATAATGAACATTGAAAGCACAACATAATTTGAAATTGGTGCAATTCATGTTTTCAACACATTTTGGTGCTTTTGGCTCAAAAGTGTTTTTAACTTTAAAAATTATGAATTTTGAGATTGTGTCTTGAACAAAAGTTATTCATTTTTAGGTGATAAAAGCATGGATGCATAATCTATATGATACATTATCAAGATGTAGCCAATTTATTTTTTTAATCTAACACACAATTGTAAACTGGGTATGCAAAATGCAATATTTAAAGTAATAAAGCAACACAAGAATGCCACATGCCCAATTTAGTCCTTTGAAAACGACTACAACCTTGGCTCAACTAGTTCATTATATCATGTTTTCACCCAAGTGTAATTTGAAAGTATCTCTTACTAACAAGAGCTAGAAGGCCAAGAAATTTTGATTCCCCTTACTCAATTTGTTTTTCAAAATCTTTTCTTTTTTTCAAATATTCCTAAGTACATCTACAAAAGAGCTAGAAGCTTGATTTTTTTTATTCCCCCATACTCAATTTGTTCTTCAAAATCTTTTCCTTTCCCAAATATTCCCAACTACATTTACAAAAGAGCTAGAAGGCTAAGAAAATTTGATCCCCCCTTATTCAATTTGTTCTTCAAAGTTTTTTCCTTTCCCAAGTACATATAGAAAAGAGCTAGACGGAGAATAAACTTGGTTCCCTTTTAACCAATTATTTCTTCAAATACTTTTCATTATGAATGGTCATCCCATGTGCCATGGATATCATTAATGTTTGATTTAAGAATTATATAACATTTCAAGCACTTGCACAAACATAAAACTTGTGCATGTTATTATTCCTAAACTGACCTATATGTTAGTTACAAGTTAATAGTGGAGGAAATTATTAGAGAATCATAATGGTTTAATTGAGG
>Ga0209208_10008326_pt1 | contig 13829 bp, 14 predicted proteins | sample S1TSphfallax_3_FD_187694 | JGI IMG/M metagenome (GOLD analysis project Ga0209208, IMG submission 187694) | Host-associated microbial communities from peat moss isolated from Minnesota, USA - S1T2_Fd - Sphagnum fallax MG (SPAdes) (version 2) | ecosystem: Host-associated > Plants > Peat moss >...
CGAACGATCAAACCCTAAAACACCGGACGCGGGAGGAAACCCTAGCTACTATACTCTATAATGAATGTAAACACAATATCCTTAAGGGCCTTGGTCCTTCCCCTTGGTCACTACCCATTTACATGGACATGAAAAAGGCACATTAACCACATGTTAATGTAAAATCAAAAATTGAGATTGACATAAATAATGATGAAATATGGAGACCCATATGGGAATATAGAAGAGAAATCTTAAAAAGGGAGAGGGAGAGAGGGATATTATAAAATTTAAATAATATGTTAATATTTTTTACAAATTATGAATTTTATCTAATTATATAATTTTTTAATTGACATTATATAAGTTATAACCTTGGATTAATCCAAAGCTTTTTCCCCGGTCGTAGGGTTGAAGTGTACCTTTCATAAGTAACTAAAACAATTTACATGTGCAGTAAACTCCATTAGATTCTAATGTTATTCATGGATTTAATTTTTAGAAATCTTGTAGACCTTGCTAGAAGGTTAAGGTTTTGAAGCAACATGGTTAGCTTGGGTTTTAAATGATTGAGGGTTTATTTACAACAATGGGGGAAGATAAGTTTACAAAACAATAAAGTTTACAAACCAAATGGTTACCACTTGTTATACAAAGGGTGTTGAATAGGCTTGTTTGCAAATGTGTAGAAAAAATGTTATGGCCAATGAAATTGCTGAATTTGAATATTTTTTCTTAGTTATCTTGAGTGAACTAACAATCAATTGATGTATACGTTAACTTAGGGTCAGTTTCATCATTAAATAAAATTTAAAATATTGCAAAATGAATTTTTATGAAAATATGAAGATGAGGTGTTGAAATGTCACAAAGGTGCGATTGGTTCCAATTCCAATCTTTCCCTCAAGATTTGAACTCCCATGTACCCTTTGCACACAAGCACAATCAATGATACAAAGTTCAATACAAAAATTGCCTTTAAGAAATAATTTCCATATTGTGAAGTTGATTCAACAATCCTCATTCATCACACAAACCTTTGTAGGTAATGAAAATCAAAATAATTATTCAAACATAGAGAGCCATCAAAGATTGAGAGTTCTTTGAAACAAGTTAGTTCGCCACAACTCTTTGATGCGCATGGAAAAAAGATCTTGAAGTTTTGAAAGAAACATCATCATTGATGGACCTTTGAAATATTTTTGCAGGGTCGCATACTGAGCGTTGGTGGAGATGCTGCTCTTGGACTGTTCCAGGACTCCTTGTGGGCTCTGAAATCTGTGCAATTTTTCGGGTTCAGTGGATCCACTGGATTGGACTGCTGTACCTCATCCAAGATTTCCAGTTCAGGTTCAGATTCTGAGCGCCAGTGGATATTCCCGATGGTGTTTGTACATCGTCTTGTGCACTTCTGGTTGATGTAGTAAGAGAGCCTTAGGCCTCATGTTTTATGAGCAGCAGCTCGTTAAGTATCCGACTTCGAATCTCGAGCTCCTCTGAACTCTTCACCTTCGTAAACTACAAACAGAAATTGGGTCCAAAAACTACGTCCGGGAACTCATGGGTCCGAGTACTGCATTACTTTTGTTGAAGAGCACGCGCTGAGTGTTGGCCCAAAGAAGAAGAACGGTGATCCGATCAGGATTTGCATACTGAAGAAGATCAGCAGCAGTGTGACCCCGACTGGTGTCGTCGAAGGGAGAACCACCGATATTGGTACCGATGAGATGCTTAAAAGTCCCTCCATTGTCAGGCACAGGTGGTGCACCCGCCGACGACGATGTAGTCGTAGCATGCTACACTCTGCAGCGGAGCTTCAGTCGCATTCAACAGAAATGGGTACTGCGGATCTACAGCCTTCAACCAAAAAAAACACAATGGACATATCAAAATGCCAATCTAGAAATGCGATCCTTGCTTGCACGGATCTCATGTATGCAATGCAACAATGCAAGACAAAAGACCTCATTTTCTCAACAGCATGATGTCCAGCAGAAGTTCTTGTCATAGAGTAGCTCACCCGTGTAAAGACGCGATCCGGCAGCAGTGGCGAGCTGCTCCATGCAGCAGAAGCAGGTTACAAGCACGATCGTTATGCACACTGCACCAATCAAATGGTACATCTTCGATGCAACGAGTACCCATTCTTGGGATTTTGTATCCTCCGATCTTTTCCCATTCTCCTGCATCTTCGTCATCCCCAAACTATCTCGGACGCTAGTTCTCATGAAGTCCACAACTTCAACCAAAAGGCCCATTGCAACCACACTACTCTCTCTTCAACCCCCCCATCCAGTCCACATCTTCAACCAAAAGCCTGGATTGCAACTACGCACTCTCTTTCAACCCATCCTCAATTTCAACTAAAACCCCAAGTTGCAACATTGAATTATCTTTCAAACCATCGAGTTCTCAATTTCAATCCAAGCCCATTGCAACCAAACTTTCTTGCAACCCATGTCCGGTGCTCAAATCCAACCAAAGCCCTTTGCAACAAACTTCTTTTTCAATCCATCCAGTCCTCAATTTCAACCAAAGCCCAAGTTTCCAATACACTTTCTCTCTCTCTCTCTCTCTCTCTCTTCTTTGGTTGTGTATGGAGTTGGAACTTTAGGCTACTGTAGCACTGAGTCCCAGCATCACTCATGCCTTCCACCCTGGGCTTGAATATGTACTAAAACTCAATTCTTGCAGAATTCTCAGGGCAGCTCTTGTACACACCACTTTTTCATGTCCCACCTTCCATGGACGAAGTCCTCATGGAGAGGTCTAGTTAAAAGCTTGATGACAGCACTGACATCAAGTTTGCATGACCAACCAGCCACACACCCTAACCACTACACCAAGCAGTCATAGTTTTGACAACAATTTACACCAGCTCATAATTACATAATTTTTTTTTGACATTTAAGAGTTTTTCATTTGTTGGATTGTAGGTTGGAGGTCATGTTTATTGTTGAGTTTCTTGAAAAGCAGTGACACTATTGTAGCAAATGCCATTATCCTCAGGAGAACCGTCATGGTCAAAAAGCTTGAAACATTCAGAAATGTTTTCAAATTAGAAAGGAAGCTCCAATTCATGAATCCTCAAAAGAAGGCATGCATTTGTGTTCCAAATTTCTGATTTGTATTCAGAAACCTAGTATAATCCTGGTGCTTACCAATGGCATACTAGGTTTAGGCAGACTAGTCACTTAAGACACTCAGTGGAAATGGGCAAGGCTGCACTTGCAAACACACAGAGTCTAGTTGCTTGGAGTTCTGACAGCCTTGACTGCTAAAATCAAGGACAAAAAAGAAAGCCTAGATTTGTGGATTTCCAGGGAGTGTTGCCTGCAAATCCTACAAATGCAGGTTTCCTGCACCCCAGCTCCAACTTAGCAAACATCTCACACACTATACTCTCATGTAGTAGTCGGAAAGGCAGCCCCTGATTATCTTCACCAATCAGCTTTCCTACTGCTGTGCCACTGTCAGTCCTGTGGTTCCACCCTTCCGAAACAGTTGAAATTCTGAAGTATTTCAATTGAGACTGTTGATCCCTTTTTAAATAATTGGACCAAAAAACAATGCCGATTATCATAGCAGGTCCATTATGTAGTCTCTTCACACCCTTGTTATCCTGTGCAACCACAGGTGGAGGTCCAACTGAAATGCAGTTTCCACAGAAAATGCAGACCACAGATCACTTCTGCAAATGCAAAAGGAGCAGATAAATCAGTCCTTGTTGCACTGCCGCAAAGACAACGATGTTACATCAGCCTGCTGACTACTCATCAGATGTCCTCATGCTAGTCTTCCTCCAACTCCAGCAACCAAGGATGGCCTTTAAGACTTCCCTCATCTTAGCAAGGCCTTACAAGATTTACCGATATGATATTGATTCTAGAAACAAGCACAATAATGAAGCCTGGTTCCAAGGCAACAAACCATCCACCTTTAATGAATCACTCCACTAAGAATCTCCAATTGTTGTTCCTTCTTAGAAAAAAAACCAGCAACCTTTCATCTTACATCTTAATCCTCTGAGGAATACCAAATCACACCCCAAATGCTCCAGATTTCAACCCTCAACAAAATCTATCTACGAAACTGCAAAACACAACTATAGTTCCAGCTACCCAGCAGGAAGTTGTAGCTATTAGATTACAGACATATATACAATACAGCCTAAGAAATAGACTACCATCCCCTATCCTGGGACTCAAGTACCAGTCCAGTAGATCAAGGGAGTTGAAGGCCAGTGACTTCTTCCTATGAGTGAAGTGGTGGAGCATGCCTGCTTGAGTCCATGCTCTCTTCCATTGCATCCAACCTTGTGATCATGCCCTATGTTTTCAAATGGCTTAGCAGCACTCTTGAGACTTTCAAATTCCTTATAATTACATGACCTTCAGTGTTTATCCCTCTCCTCATTTCTGTAGAGCTTGGATTGACTGAAAGCTTCACTTAAGCAAAAATGTTTGCATACGCCAACAAATCTTCATCAGCTGGAAACCCAAAATCAGAACACAAGAATTCAAGAAAAGTTCATGAAGAACCACTTTGTTTATATACATTAAATTATCATGTACAAACTAGCAAGAAGAGATACAACAGCAACAAAGCAAAAAGCTCAAAAGCAACAAAGAGGGTTGAAATCAGCTGACAAATTCCAGTGAACACAGGTATAGAACAGAGTATAGAACAGAGTTGCATGTGGTGAAAGGTGATTTGAAAACTGACCTGTGGTTCTCTGAAGTGCCCACTGATTTCACCGCTATCACAGATAACAGTCCTGGCTGGCAGTCCAATCCATCTTCTTATAGTTGTTGCTCATATGGACAGGGCAGAGACAAATGCTCATGCACACATCTGAAAGAAGAACTTCTGCTGGGAATTGTAGTTGAAAGACAATACACCCAGCATCAGAGAGAAAGACATAGTAAGAGGAGAGGAGATACAGTTGAGGAAGGAGGAACACAGGGACAAGGATCATGAGCAGAGAGGCATACTGACAGCTCATTCAATGCACTAGAAGTTCACAGAGAGATTGTTGCAATGAAAAGGATATCTGTTCAATTGCACCATGCTGGGTTTATGGGCTGCAGGAGAGTCTAAAATTGGCCACAGAATTCATCAAGATCAAAAGGGTCAGCGATTACGGGGTGGGGATTGTAAGCCTTCAATTTCCTTCACAAGAAGCTCCTTCTCTTCTTCAAATTGCTCGTCTTCTTTATCCAAGTGGAAGTTATCTAAGAATCTGAGCAGCTTGTCTCGGTTCTTGGACAAAATATTGACAATCTGAGGAGCCTTGTTTGGGTTTGCCACAAACACCTTAAACACATGGAATGCAGAGGACTGGATATTCTTGCTCGGATCCTTGATGAGATTCATCATCATCCGGAGATTCCGGGCATCCGATATATACATCAGCATGATGGTGGAGTTGGATCTCTCCAGCAGAATATCACTCAGCAGCTTCAATGACTGTCGTCTTGTCACATAATTATCAGATTCAAGAAGCTTATCAAAACTTGCGAAGAACTCAGAATAATGGGATGTGAGGTAGGCTACCACAATGGCATTGTGCCTTGTGAGAAGCTCTTTGAAAGTGGCGAAAGCATCAGAAGCAATGTCAAAGTTGGGCATCTGCACGAACTTGAAGAAGAGGTCAAAGCTGGCAGACTCCAGCATGTACTTCACCAAGCTTGGATATCGAGCACATTCCCGCAGCATGTTGCCACAATTCAGAGCTATTTCTTTGTTCTCGTAGCATGAAACAAGAGAATCCAAAAGCTCGCCGTGATTCTCCAGATACTCCAGCCCACATTGTCCTCCTCCTCCTCCTGCAGAGGCAGCAGGCAACTGTTGCCGTAACACCGCACCCCACACATGAACCGCATCTTTCCTTGCTTCCCATCCTAGGGCTGCAAGCTTGTGCACAAAAAGCTCCAGAATGTCCAGTTTACAAACCTCCATGGTAACCTCAGCCACGTTCTCTAAGCTAGGTTCTGTGTCACTATCTCCTAGAAGCATATCCTTCATCGCCTTGATATTCTTCTCCGCCTCCTCCAGGGCTTTCTCAAGAAGCCGCACATCTGCGACCGTTGTCTTTGTGTCCAACGACAGCAAGGAGTCCCTCGCTTGACGCACCAGTTCCGCCGCCGTCTTCGGCTTCAGCTGCTTGAAAAACGAAAAAGACATATCCTTCTTCTTCTTCTTCTTCACAATCGCAATTCTTCTGGAATTCTTCCGGAAATCTTCTCCTCTTCCGAATTCCTTCAAAATGCAAACTCAAATCTGCCGCAAACGATTTCTCTCCGCAGCTCCGTTTGTCTGTCTGTTCCGAAACCCTAATCAGCAAGCGGAATAGAAAAGAAGAGCAGCGCGCTCGGGTGCCTGTTGAATCATCCATTTCAAGATGAATGAAAAGAAAATGATATCCATGAACCCAGCATTGAATAATGATAAAGTTTTGCTCGTGTGGGTAATCATCTGTATTACGGAAGAATGTGCGCTCGTATTCATCCACTAAGTGGATGAAGGAGCAAGAGCTTCAATGAAGGGGCGCGTACGCAAGCTCAAGGAAGACGAAGAGGCTTCTCTTCTTCGACAACAACAAACTCGTTCTTCCTGCTCGTCTTCGCTGTCTGTTTGCTCGTCTTCTCCTTGATATTAGACGCGGGCTATTTCTTGCAAGCTTGCGTTTCCTTCTGTGCTGCAAATCGATCTATTAATTGTGAAGTCTTGTTCTGTTTTGGATTTTTTTTCTTCCCGTTTTGGTGGTGGGAGTGGGGAGAGCGGGAGTGAATTTTTGTTGTTGTTGTTGTGTGGCGGGATGATTGCGGGATCCAGCGGTAGTGATCTCGCAGAATTTGAGAGAGAGACACAGTACCCATTATGGAGAATTTTATTTCGATGTGGTTTTTCAGTGAATGGCATTTGCGAAAAGGGTAGGAATGATGGCGAGACTGTGTAGGGGAGAAGGAGGAGGAGCGTAGGAGGAGATGGAGCTTGTTGGTGGCCACAAGCGAGACGAGATGGTTTTGCAGCTATTGTCTATGGGGTTTGAACTCAGTTCAGCTATGGATGCTGTGATTGACAAGGGTTTGCATTCCATTGATGATGCAGTAGAGTACTTGCTGGCCATCAAGACAAAGCCTTTGTCAGCGGAGGAGAATGCTGCTGACAAGTGTAGAATCAAGGGGAAGAAGAAGGTAGTTGTCAGCCCCTGTGATTCCAGCGGCTTGTGGGATATCAAGGAGAAGGTGGTCGATAACCAAGGAGTCAGAGGCAATTGGTTTCCTGCCAAGACCAGGGTAATGGAAGCTTCTGGCAAACGAGGAGGAGAACTGCGAGAAATGTCTGTTGCAGCAGTGCCCAGTAGGTTGGGGGAGGAGGAGGACACCATTGCCAAGAAGCAATGTCCTTCCAGGCTGGAGGAAGAAGGAGCAGCACATCAAAGCTTTTGGGTCCAAGAAGCGGCATGGGCAGGTTTTGGCATTGACTTCTGCTGTGAAGGTATAGCTATGTCTTCAGAAGGTGGTGATTCCATGGAGGTAAACCATTCCCACACTGCCGGTGTCCCCCCTTCTTTGGTCAAGAAAAAGCTGGTAATTGGTGACATTAGCCCTATTCCTCAGGCAGAGGAAGAAGTTTCCCAAGCACCTTGGGATTCAATGGATGGCAATGAAAGTATCATTGCCCACTCAAGTGGATGCAGCATTGATTCACGCAGAAATTCTCTACGGGAATCTATTGATCTTGATGCCTGGCAACCTTCTCAAGATTTGGAGCTTCCATGCCAGAAAGTCAGAGTTGCTGGAAGTACTTCATGGAAGAAAGTGGCACAACTCTTGATCACAGAGAGCTTTAAACCATCTGGAGGCATCAAGCGTGCTTTTGAGGCCAACCCATATGTCAGCTGTGAGACACCAGAGTCTCCTGACAAGCGACGAGCAGCTCCATCACAGACACAAACCTTGCAACCCAACAAGTTTGTCAGTAGCTCAATTGGTGATGAAGTGCATGGAATGGAGACAAAATTTATTCTTCCGGAATCAAAACCAGGTCCTTCAACTTCAATGATGATCAAGCCAGTCGGAGATGGTCAGTCCAATTCAAATGGAAAAGCCCGGACCATTGACCTTAAGAGGTGCTTGATTAGCTATGTTTTGCTAAACCTTAAAGTCCTGTTGTCAATGCCACTGTGCATCTGGCTGTGTCTCCTAATCATTTGGGCCACTCCAACAACATGAGCCAAATCATTTAGTCTTAAAACTGCAGATCTCAGTTTTGCAATGGGTGTTTGTCTAAGGATGTTGGAGCGAAATCATTTCCCAATGCAGCAATTGAGCATGCCTGCTGAATGAAAGTGTGCTTGGATGATGATGTTGATTAGGGTTTGTGGTATGTCCAGGGCTTTTGGTTCAAAAAATGATAGATTCTTACCATTCTATTCTCACATGAATACTCCAAGAACAGTTGAGACAGAGCAAATGGTCGTGAAACCAGAACGGGAATCAGATTCCTGGGCTGTGCCTGGAGGAGTGTTGAATGAAAGATTGACTTCAGGAAATGAGCCAACAGTGCTGTTAAGAAAGCACATTGTTCTTCCAGAAAGAGAGGGGATGGAATTACAAGTGAAATCAGAATTAGTGGAAGCTTCAGGATTGGAATCGAAAGAGTCCAGACTGCCTGTTGGCAAGGAGTTGCATGGAAGTCAGGTATCAGCTTCTTGCAAGGATCCCATCTCTGGAAGTTTGGTCCATTCATGTTGACAGATGTGAGGGACTCTTTTGCTGTAGAATCAGATGTGAGCATACCAGTTACTTGATTTATCAATGGGTTCTGAATCCCAGCTCTTCTGTTAGATATTTTAGGAATTGTCCTAAATGTGTGTAATGCAACAGGTATGCCCTGTTTCAATCATGAAGATAGTGCCACCAGTGATGAAGGCAGTATCCAAAAGCTCAAAGGGCACAGATGTCTTGAAGGCAGATACCCAAAGTGCAAAGAAAATGGAAGGTAGCAGTAGTATGGGAAAAATGGCAGAATGGGAGAAGAGAGCTCTGTCAGCTCTGCAAAAGCACTTTGCATACAAGAAGCTGAAGGCTTTTCAAAGGGATGCTTTGGAAGCATGGGCAGAAAATCGGGACTGCTTTGTTCTTGCTGCTACTGGTTCAGGTATTTCCTCTTCTGTGGATTTGCTTTGTAAAGAAATCAAAACTGGAGATTCCACCGTTTATTTCATCTTCATTTTTTTGAATTCTGCATGTAGAGCAAGATCTTAGTGGACATATGAATTTTCTCTTTCCTTTTGCTAGTTCAGTCTTCAAATTGGATTTCAGGATGTGGGTTGTTTTGCTTTCCTATCTGTGAATCACTTTCTGATCTGCTGAACAGTTTTCATTCCTTGTGTTACTCTTAGTGACAATCCTGTCAACATGTAGGTAAATCATTGTGCTTCCAACTGCCAGCTTTGATGACTGGGAAGGTGGTGGTGGTGGTCTCCCCTCTCATCAGCCTTATGCATGACCAGTGCTTACAGCTTGCGCAGCAAGGTGTTTCAGCCTGTTTCCTTGGGTCTGGCCAAATCGACAAGAGCATCGAGCTTAAGGCCATGGCAGGCATGTATGACATTGTGTATCTGTGCCCTGAGACTCTTCCCCGGTGAGAGCCCTTGTCTTCAGAAAAGAACTTCTTTTCATTCGTTAAGTTTCCATCTTTTTGGATAGCAGAAAAATTGTACAGCAGGACACAAAGTTAACATAGAGGAGAATGAGACACAGAGAGAGGAAACAAATTAATGAAGGTTCCAGCAGGTTGGAGAAATATCTGCAGGGATTGGCCCGGGGGAAGGGGATTGCGCTCTTTGCTGTAGACGAGGCTCATTGTGTTTCCAAATGGGGCCATGACTTTCGTCCTTCCTACAGGTAATATTCTAACCTTCAGGTTCTAAGAAATTTCTGAAATCTCTCTAGTTTTGTTTCTTTTGTGTCATCAACAAGGAGCTTTTAACAAACTGAAATTGTTAGCACAGCAGGCCAGGAACACTCTTCATCTCATACTGACTAGAGTGACTTGGCTGGTATAGGCAGTTGTCGATTCTGAGGGAGAAGTTCAAAGTCGGGGATCTGCCAGGTATGAAGAGACAGATTCCTATCATGGCCCTCACAGCAACTGCAACTCATCGTGTCCGTGCTGATATACTGAAGTCTTTAGGGATTGCCTCTGGAAATCCCAAGATTGTCCTCACCTCTTTCTTGAGGCCAAATCTCCACTTTTCTGTAAGTCCCAACTCCAATCTGCAAAGAAAACTACAAAGAAAATTATTCCTTACCTTGTTTGCACATGTATACAGAACTGCAGAATAGCAGGCTTTTGCTTTTGACATATCAAGTTTAAAGCAGGGAAATAAATAGTATATCAACCAAGGGATTGGGTGCAATTTTCTCCTGATATTGGGCTGTGCTCTTCACCAGGTGCAGCACAGCAAAACAACACGGCCTCTATCATACAGAGAGGATTTCAAATCACTGGTTGATATTTACACAAAAAAGGAGCTTTTAGTTGATAGCAGTGCCAAAGACAGCAAGCAAAACTCAAGTCTAAAAACTAGCCAAGTCCCCAATATTCTGGAGGCAGAGATCTCAGAATTGGTATACAGTAATCAAAGCAGTTCAAGCAACATGGCTGGAATTGATGGAAATAAAGCTTTTGGAAAAGCAAAAGTTTTGGATGAAGAAGAAGAAGAAGATATTGATGGGGATATGGCTGACAATGAGGATCATGATGAAGTATTGGATATTGATGATGACAGTGATGATGAGGGACTTACAGTGAAGAGTTTGGAAGAGGAGGAAGATGAGGAGCGGCTGGGTGGTGATTGTTTTGGTATTCTTTTTCCTATTTCACTTTCTTACATGGCAGATTATAGCCCCCCTGCAGTAGTGAACGGAATTACCTATTTCTGAGATCAGTAAGAAGGTCTTCAGATTGTCTATTTCCCATTGGTAAAGGTTAAGAAAAGGTTTTGACAAATGCAATGATGACACTGAGTATGGTATGATGGTACGGATACTCTGCACAGATTTTTCTGGACACTGTGATCCGTAGGTTGAGATGGCTTCTAGGGTCTTGGTTGGTGCTAGAGTAGGACTTTGATCAACATTTGAAAAGCTGTTAAGATTGCTTCCAAGCAACCTGTAGGATCTTTTTGTCTAGTTTGGCAAAAGTGTATACAGTTGTATTAGATTTATTACTTGTGACTGACAATATATATAATTGCAGTGAAGGGTGGAGAGTTCAGTGGCCGCAACTCCTTTGAAGGATTATCCTGTAATGAAGAACCTCCATGCAGCAATCCTGGTATGGGAACAGGAGAGGGACCAACCATTGTGTACATGCCCACAAGGAAGGAGACTGAGAAACTGGCTCAATTCCTTTGCAAACATGGGGTCCTAGCAGCTGCTTACCATGCCAAGGTGGGGAGCTTAGAAGGCTCATAAACAATGTTGATGTACAATACAAATTCAGGCCATGTTACTAGAGAACTTGTGCAAACTGCTTCCTGGAATTTGGGTTTCCCAGATTAGAAGTTCGGATTGTGTGGGTTGAAGCTTGATGCTGTTTGCATTCTTGAATTTGTTTTCTCTGGTTCTAATTCATGTCAGATACAAGAATCACTTAAAATGGTAACCACTGGGGGATTTGTTTGTAGCTGCCTAAATCTCAGTTGAGACAAGTTCACGAAGGTTTTCATGCTGGTACTTTACAGGTGGGTTCCTGTTCATGCAATTTTCTATTGCTTGCGCCATTGGAAATATTAGGATCTGGCTGATTAGTTAAGACTGAACTTGGTGTTGAATCTTTCTTCTAAAAGACTTTGTACAATCATGGGCAGGTTGTGGTAGCCACTATTGCATTTGGAATGGGAATTGACAAACCCAACGTGAGGCGTGTCATTCATTATGGTTGGCCTCAGGTTTTTCTTCTCCTTCCCCAACTCGCACCTTGAGAGCCCTGAAACCTCCTTACTTCCCCTTTCTTGGTGTGAGGTGATTTTGCAGGACAGTTTTTGTTTTTCTGTTTCTTTTTTGCTAGACATTATCAAATGGGTGGCGTTCTCTATGCCTAGCTTTCTGCAAGAATTTTGTGTTCTTGCCAAACTTTTGTTTTGCATGGAACAGAGTTTGGAGGCATACTACCAAGAGGCAGGGAGGGCAGGAAGGGATGGTCTTCCTTCAGACTGCCGTACATGCTTCTCCTTTATGTTTCTAATTTCAATACTTTCAATTCCCTCCGTCGTGGTTACCTGTTCTTCAATGCTGTATAGTCTGGATTCTCTCCACCATCAAGTCATATATTTGTGTGAGCCTTCAACGTTCTTGTGGATCTTTTTGTAAGCTTCTACTGTCTTATATCACCTCCTACTGAAAGCATTTAATGCATGAATCTAATAGAGTTTTGTGGTGTTTTTTGGTACAGAACTCTTTGTTGATATGACAGTCTTACCTTCGTTGCTACCAAGCCGCAGAGAAGCAGGACAGACAAAGCATGCCCTTGACATGCTTTCCCAATGTTTCAGGCATGCCTATTTGCCTTGTCATGTCCTTGTCATATCCACAATTTTAGTTTTCTTATCTTCTTAAAAATTGCCAGGAATCTATTCTTTATTGCAAGCTTTCACCAAGTCCAAGTACAACAACATGACTGCAGTTTTTTGTAATTTGTGTTTGTCTGGTTTCCAACTTTAGTTGAAACATCTTCTTGTGATATGTGCAATGGATTATGTCTTTGGAGGAGATGGAAGTTGCTGATTTTCAGCATATTGGATGGGCAGGTATGCCATCTCAGCAGATCGATGCAGGGTGCAGATTCTGCTTGACTACTTTGGTGAAGACCTTGAGAGTGGAATATGCGATATGTGAGTTCTCTGCTGTTCCTATACTGCCTGATTCTTACATACTCTTGGCTTCTAGAAGGTGTTAGTTAACTCAGGGAGTGGATTCCAAGAAACAGTTAAGATTTGCACCTGTCATCTGCGGATATCCAGAGAAGTCAAACGAGTTGTTGCTATGACAGGTGTGATACATGTGTAAAGGGTCCATCTCCCAGTGAGGATCTGACAAATGAGGCATTGTTACTGCTAACTGCTTTGGCATCCCCACAGGTAACCTCACACACAGGCTCCACAAATTGCAGCATAGTATGCATGTGCCTCTAGCACCTCATCTTCCTGGATATTCAATTCTTTTGTAGAATTTTAAATTGGGTATTTTCAATAGGGTTGGATCCTTGTCATTTGATCAGTTTAAGAATCTCTACAGAACTTTGGGTATGTTCTGAATGGCTATCCAGCCATTGTTTTCAACACAGATGGCTGTGTCTTCCGTCACTCCTGTACAAGTAAAGAACCCAAGACAGCAACCAGCAGGAGCAAATGCGGAAAACAGAGGACTCTCAGTCAAAGATATATTTGAGCAGCTTGAGAAGAAGGTAATCATCTCAAATCCCAACTATTTTGTTGTTGTTTTTAAGAAGTTGCTGCTGCTTTGATGCAATCTCTATATCACTGGACAAAATCCTTTATGCTGGCACCTATCACTGGGAAAAATCCTGTAACGGGACTGTCTAGAAGCCTTAAGTGACCCAGTCTACACTGACTTCTGGACACCTTTCCAGATGTGGTTATATTGGTTCTTACATAATGGGAGCCCTATGGTCTGACATTAGCTTTTACATGGTCAATAGGGTCAAGCTTCTAACATATCGTTATGTTTGAACTAGTGGTCCTGTCAATCATCAGTATGTGGCATTCCTTAACCAAAACTGTTCAGTTTAACTTGTGTCTGAAGGCTAGTGTT
>Ga0209208_10008327_pt1 | contig 13828 bp, 13 predicted proteins | sample S1TSphfallax_3_FD_187694 | JGI IMG/M metagenome (GOLD analysis project Ga0209208, IMG submission 187694) | Host-associated microbial communities from peat moss isolated from Minnesota, USA - S1T2_Fd - Sphagnum fallax MG (SPAdes) (version 2) | ecosystem: Host-associated > Plants > Peat moss >...
AAGGGTGTTCTCGAATGTGAACTAACCACTTTGTGGTTTGTTTTGGATGCAGATTCAAGCTTGAACCTCTAGTCCCTCTTCCTAGTCTAATCCCGGGACTTCTAGCACGCCCCTCTACCCCTCTATAATGCTGGAAGTCGGGAGCACCTTCCGAGTCCCAACTTTCCGCAACTACACATAGGTGAACCTTCAAGTGGGTTCACCTCGGGACTTGGGAGTGCGTCATGTATGTAGATGATTTGGCATTGATGTCACAGACCCCACAAGGGTTGCAGAAACAAATAGATGCTCTATCTGAATTCTGTGTTGAACGACAATTGGTCATCAATGTGAGCAAGACCAAGGTGGTGGTGTTTGAGAAACATCGCAGTGCAGCACCAGAGTTCACATACAGAGGGACAACCATTGAGCAGGTTCAATCATTCAGATACCTGGGCCTAGAGTTACATAGTACAAGAGGCATGGCAGTAGCCATAGCCAAACTGATTGCTGCTGGGAAGAAGGCACTGTTTGTATTACGCTGTAAATGCAATGATCTGAACATAACAGATCCGGAAGTAATGTGTCAGTTGTTCGACTCACTGGTATGCCCAGTACTAAGCTATGGATGTGAGGTGTGGATAGGTTGTATAGGGGCGAAAGGTTGCAACAAGCAAAACAAGTACATAGAATGTTCCTGAGAGGAATATTAGGGGTCAATAAAACAACAAGCACTTTTGTTGTGTTGAGGGAGTTTGGAAGGTATCCATTGGAGTATTTCTGGTGGCAACAAACCCTCAAATATTATGATAGACTACGGGAGTCCACACCAAATCGCATGTTGTACTGTGCCTACCAAACCCAAGTCCAAATGCTTAGCGTGCTCAATGATAACCAACAGTGTTGGCTCTGGAACGTGCAGTTGTGGCTTAACGACCATGGTGTTGGGGTTCTCTCTACTAATGTTAGGTGTGCTATAGCAAGTGCATATGCTTCTTATTTAGAATCCACTTATGGTGAACAGTCTAGGGCCAAAAGTAGTAGATTACTTACATACCAGCTGATGAACACGAGCTGTACAACAGAATCTGGGTACTCATATGCACATCAGAGTTATTTGCAAGTGATAAAAAATGTTCAGCTTAGGCAATCTTTGTCAAGGTTCAGATGTTCAAACCATCGTTTAGAGGTAGAGTGTGGCAGGCATGTAAAGCCTAAGAGTGTACCGAGGAGAGATAGGGTTTGTCGCCTGAGTTCCCTAGGTGCTGTTGAGGATGAAGACCACCTGTTGCTAGTGTGCCCAGCTCACCATGACATTCGTTGCAAGTTTGGTCAACAGCTAGGGAAACAGTCGACACCGTGCAGCTTACTGACTGAATTGATGTGTTCGGCTGATCAGAAAGCGGTAGCTTTGTACATAGTTTCTTGCCTAGACAATAGGAGTGTTTTGCTCAAATCAACTATGTAATTGTCCTCAAACGGATCTCTCTGGTCCGGGTATTGACGTTAAATTAAAAGAAAGAAAGAAAGAAAGAAAGAGATACATAATGTACATCTATCGGACAGTCCGAAGCGTGAGAGAGATGGAAGCTGAGAGTATGGAATAAGGCTGCAATCGACGGTCTCTGTCTCTTTCACGCGCCTCCTCGTGCACTCTGGATCTTTAGCTCTGTGATTCTTGGAGCAGCAGCGGCCTCCGTGGCTCGGCACCATGGTAAGCATTCGCTCCGTCTATTCCTTGCCCTGCCTCAATGCTCATGCTCTGTTTTCGCGGAAAAATTAGAAGAAAAGCAAGTAGAAGAAGAGTGAGAATAAGGAAGAGGAGGCGGGGAGGAAGAAAAGGGAAGGTAAGAGTCCTTTTTCTTGGTGACAAGCGTGTTACTGAATGCGTCTGTTGCGTGCTGGCTATTGGTGCAATATTGTCTTTTTCTAGAGCTTTCTGGTTGACGGTCTTTGGTTTTATGTATTCAAGTATGGTTCTTGACTCATGTGTCAAGGTAAGATGCCTGGTGCTTTGCATCGGTAAATTTATAGGAAGGAGATGCCGGAGTGTCATAGATATCGCTGTGTCTTTTTGACTTCCTTCACATTTGCTCGTTGGAGGAAACTCTTAGTTTCTGCTTAAACCCTACTATAATCCAGCCTAAAAATCACTTTGTGTTATCGGAAACCCTAAATCTTCTAATTACCTATTTTCCAGGATCTGAATGTAGTGGCAACTGCATAGAGCTGTAGCTCGAACTCTTCACTGCATAGTGTTCCGCTTTCCTGTGCAGGTGTACGTCAAGTCACACATGACCAAGGCCTACTTCAAATGGTTTCAAGTCAAGTACAGGTGCAGGCGAGGTCAGTTTTCTGTAGGCAATCATGTGTGCAATAACAATGCATATATGGTGATCAAAGATTCACATTTGGAGGGTGGGGAGCAATTTGGAGAACCTGCATGTAGGTACTGTCTGAACCAATCTGTGCATTGCTGTCTTGTTCTGATGTATACTCTCCTATGTGCGTTGTGCAGCTGGGAAAACTGACTATCGGGCCAGGATTCTTCTTACCACTCAGGACAAGAACAAGTACAATACCCCAAAGTACTGCTATGTTGTCCGATTTGTATCCTCTGTTGTTAAGTCCTTGTTTAGATTAGTCTGAGAATCCTGCTTTGCCGTATAATAGCCATATGTGTTTCTTTCTTTCACATTTCATTACCTGAAGTTGTCTGCCTCTTGAATATGAATTCATTTTTTCATGTTTTGTGTGATAACTTGTGTGTGACTGTTGGAATCTGTTAGGGATTCTATTCCTTGTGATCTAGGTGGCACTCTCTGAATTTTGATCGAGACTGACAGTGTCTGCACATAAGTCCAATTTTCTTTGTAATCTCTTCATTAATAGTTGATTTGAGTGGCAGGAAAAAGTGATGTGTAGTGCCCCTGCATGACTGCCTGTCTCCAGTTTTTGAATCCTAATGTGTTATGTCAATTCTGCTTTACTAGTTGTGTATGTTGGAACCTGAATAGTATATGCATCTGTTCCTTGACATTTATTTGTCCAGACCAACAAAGACATTGTGGCGCAAATCACCTATGCCACTCTTGCTGGTGATATTGTGCTGACTACTGCCTATGCCCATGAGCTTCCATGCTATGAAGGGCGGTTTCACCAATTATGCTGCTGGTATGTGTTCTGTGTGCCAGTCCAAAATAATCTTTGAAAGCACCTGGAGCAAGTAGCTATTGGCACTTCTGTGCCTGGCAAGCAATGCTTGTAATGGCCTTCCCCAATCTCCACTTTCATTAATGGATGGGTTGGATGTGTCTTATGGTGGTCCATCACAGCTTACTGCACAGGTCTTCTGCTGGCTCGAGATCACTTGAAGAAGTTTGAGCTTGATGAGGACTACCCAGGCAATGAAACGGTTTGTGATTTATTTGGTTATTGCATGCAAACATTCTGTTATTTGATGTTTGTAGAATTGCTTCTGACTCATGGGCACATTGGGTTCATAGCTGCAATGACAGCTTTTTGAAGTCACTTAATAGTAGTGGCAGCCACAGCAATATCTACCATGTGTAGGGCAGAATTAGGTTGATATTTTGATGTTTTGGTTGTTCCTGTCTGCAGGCTACTGGTGAGGACTTCAATGTTGAGGAGGGTGAGGGCAAATGGCCATTTAGGGCTCTTCTTGATGTGGGTTTGGTCAGGACTACAACTGGAAACAGAGTTTTTGGTGCCCTGAAGGTACCTTTCCACATATGTTTTTGTGCATATTCTCATAGCAAGGTTTACTAGTGTCAGGATTTGTTCATTATTTGGCATCTTATCTAGTCCAGTACTTGTCCAGTCATCCTAGATCTGTATCATAATATGGACGGTCCTTATGTATATCTTTGTGAATTCCCCTAATTCCTCTTTGTTTACTTGAATGCACTCTCTAGGGAAATTGCATATAGCATAATTTATCTTCTAAAAGAGGACTAAAGGATTCTCTGTTTACTCTGAAAATGAGAGAACAAATCTCTGTGGATATTATGTGGTGTGAGCTAATTTATTCTCAATGTTGGGAGTTGATTTATCAGTGGGAATCATCTCATGGGCTTACATTCTTTCTGCTTCTTACATGGCTGGATGTTTATGTATTTTTTTACTGCTTTGCTCAGCTGCTTTTCTATTTCTTCTATTTTTCGTTTTATGTGCTTGTTTTGAAGGGAACCTCTTTGGCTGTAGTGCCAACTCAGTTACTACTTTCCTGATGTCCAGGAAACAAATTTGGAGACATTAGAAGTAGCTTGCCTGGATTCTGATTCTTTTGCAATGTGCACTCTTGGATACCTGGCCACACATGATGTGGATGCTGATGCAGCATCTATGGCTTCATCAGTTTGAACCCTAAACCCTATAATGGACTCTGCTTGAGATTAAGAAATAATTCAGCTTGTTTAGCAGCACTCTGATCACTTTTTTAATACAGGGTGCTTTCGATGGAGGTTTGGACATTCCCCATAGTGAGAAGAGGTTTGCGGGTTTTAGCAAAGAGGACAAGAGTTTGAATGCTGAAACTCACTGCAAGTACATCCTGGGTGGTCACATTGCTGACTACATGAAGGTTCAGTTTCTCTTTCCAAGCTGCCATAACTTCACCTAGCACTACTTTTAGGTGAAATTTTTTACAAATTATATTGTCATTCACCCACAAGAAAGTCTCCAGAGGCAACAATACTGATTCTCTTTGGGGGGATGGGCTACAGCTTTTGAAGGAGGAAGAGCCTGAGAAGTACCAAGCCGATTTCAGTGGGCTGCTGAAAGAAGGCTTGGAGGCTGATGATCTTGCAGAGATGTACAACAGTGTCCATGCGGCCATTCGTGCTGACCCAACTGCCCAGCTAACTGAGAAGAATGCTCCTACTGAGAAGAAAATGTGAGTTGCTGCCTCCTGATATAGCTTTACTAATTTGTGACTACATCTAGTGCCATATTTGTATACACTGGTTGTCTTTTGTTTTTGGGGGTTAAGTGCTGGTCAAGTTCGGTAGGCTCACAAGCTGGATTCTTCTGCTTTTGGTTGTGTAAAAACCTCAAGAACAAGATATAGGAATCAACTCTTGAACCCTTCATATTTTATCCCTCTTGCTATCATTATTCTTCTCACCTTTATTCTTTCAAGTTACACCTAAACCTCACTCACACCATAGTTGCAAAAAACCAGTGTTTTGAAATTTCAAAACCATTAAGATGAACCAGTTTTAATGGTTTTATTTAAAATCAGATTATTAAGGTAAAAATCAGATTTTTTCCTCCATATGCAGTCTGGCTCTGCAACACTGAATTGCGCCACTGAACAGAATCACCATTGCTTGTGTCTTGTGCATAGCTCCAGTCTGACTTCTTTGAGTGCAACTTCTGCATTGGCAATGTGGTTCTCTCTGTGTTCATCATCTTCTTCTCACCCAGTTTGTGCACTACCAGCTCGACACTACTTCTTGGATCTGAATGCATCATCTGCCACTAGACAGAAGAGGTTGTAAGGTACATATATTGTCTTTGAAGTTCAAGCCTTGTTGCAGTTCCTCAATTTCTTTCCACAACTGATTGATGTAGCATGTGGTATATGTAGTTGTGCTTCAAGGTTTGGATAGATTTAAGCAGTAATCAAGTAGTAACCTGGTTTGTGAATTCTGCACTGATCAACACTAATGTTTTTGAAGAACTTGTTCCATCAGGAACTAGAAAGACGCTGCAAAATACCTATACTATCTTCGAAGTTTGAACTTTGTTGGAGTCTTTCTGCAACTGACTGATGCAGCATGCGTTATAAGTAGTAGTGGTTCAAAGAGTGTTGAGGGACTATCCAAACTTGTGGAAGGATGTAAAGGAGCTTTCTCAAGGGGAAATTTCACCATGAACATCAAAAAGGTATATATATTTTTTCAAATTAAGGTAGTTTGAGACAGTCTGACTGTTAGTGAAATGCATGCGTGATGATTAACTGCATTTGAAGATTCCATTTTGTGTAGACAATGGAAGTGGATTTTGAACTTGGAAAATCTTACACTGATATGAGTGAAGCTTTCTAGCAACAACTGATAGGGTATTAGGGGATAGTTGTTGAACCTGCTGGGTGGGCAGAGCTTGTCAAAGTGTCTTCATGCAGTCATGTAACATCAGCTGCATGCTGCCTATTTCCATTTGCTTTACTGCATCCGGCTTTGGTAAGCCGATTTCTATCACTCTTCTTGACTTGCACTCTGACTTTATTGCCCATGGCTCTCTCATTATTCTTGGCTCTTGTTTGTTTCTAGCTTGTAGTGACCAAATGGATGTCAATTGGATATGTACTGCACTGTGTATGAGGTCATCCAATTCAAATCTTGTTGGACCCACTGGTTGAGACGGATTGATGGTAAATAAGTTTTTCTGCCTCAAAAGATCATTCTCTTAAAATGTCTCCATGTTATTTCTATCATCTCTCCACTCTCCTGGTCAGGTTCATGTTTTTGGTTGTTGTCCTCTTTGTCATCTCCTTCTCTTCTATGTTTTGTTGAGCTAACCAGCATCATGACTGAGTCTTCCCATTACTGCCACCATACAGGTTGGTTAATGTATGGTATTGATCTCCATCTACTGCCAAGAGCTTAGGAAGCTTGTGTGGATGTTATGTTCAGTGGTCACTACCATACATGTTGAAGGTCTCTGAACATGCGTGTGACTTTTTCTGTTGTTCAAACCACTCTCTCATTATCTCAGAGTCGTGTCCCTTCTTTTTCCCATTTGCTGATATGCTGTTAGAACTTCAATCTTGATAACCTTATTGTCAGTTCATCTCTCAATTCTATTCAGGTTGACTTAAATTGTAAGTATGGAGATGTTCTCAATGCTTACAGAGATATCTGTTGTGCCTTTTGACAGACAAATGGGGCAAACACACCCAGAGCAACATGGATCACCAGCATGGACATACATTAGCACTATTTCTCTGGCATACATAATTCATTTGTTGAAGACAGGTACTGCTGCTGATCTCTTTATCTGCTGATCTCTGATACTGAGTCTTATAGAAGGGCAAGAGAAACAGACACAGAGCAGCAGGTGGGGCAAATATGCAACTGAGTGTCACCTGAAACTTCCATCTTTCTGTGTTTCTACAGGTCTAATCCACTGGCTCAAGCCTCTTTTTGTATGCAGATTCCAAAGTGTCAACTGTGACATGCAGTTTGTCAAGGTTAAAAGAGTCGTTAAATTGGTGATCGCCCCAATTTTCCATTCCAGTATGGTCTCAGTTGACCACATCCTGATTAAGATTGAAGACCCTGTATTTCTTTAAAAGCAGTGAAGTGGAGATGCAAACTGTTGCTCTCCCTCACTTATTCTTCTCTACTTTTCTTCTTGTCACAGACTAGAGGCATTCAATTCCTTCAAACTTGTCTTCATCATCATTATGCATTTCCTCCTTTCAATTCCAGTATGCAGCTGCCTGGAGTGGGAAATTGAAGTTTGGGATGGGCCCCTAGTTTGCACTACATAATTACTGAGGTTGTTATGTTGATTAATATTCTGTCTTAGCTTCTTACCTACCTATCCTCCTCTCATCACATTAATTGAAAAGATCCATGTGGTTAATGTTGCGTCGTGTTCCGGATGTACAGAGTTCAGCTTGCACTGAGACAAAGAAATTGGTTCAGTCCAGACTACAGCACCTGGAAAACAGCTGAGGCGCCCATCACCAGAAGCCACCTTGCACTGACACAAAGAAATTAGTTCAGTACAGACTGCAGCATCTGGACAACAGCTGAGGTACCCATCACCAGAAGCAAGTCACTTTGCACTGATACAGAAATTAGTTCACTGCAGACTGCAACACCTCAACAAAAGCTGACTTACCAAAATCAGCAGAAATAAGAAGTACCATACCTTCCATTATAAACTACAAGAGGAACGTTCGACTGCTGAACCTAGGTACCCATAGAGCTACTCTCTAATCTGGCATGTTTAGGGCTCAAACAAACACGAGCAGCACTGCTCTCACTCTGGAACACTCTTCATTTTTCCACCCCACCTGAAATACTTATGCTGGCCTTATTGTCACCCTGGAATAAATCCTCCAAACCTGAGAAAGGCCCTACCTTTATCATGGCCTTCAGTGGAGCTGAATAGCCAATGGGTCCACTTGTATCGCATCCATATATCAAATGCACAGCTAGAGTAGTGGCTGCATTGTCATCGCTCTTTTCACCTGAGACCAGCGTATGAAGGCAGATGTTTTAACACAGAAATTGGAGTCAATACATATGAGTGAGTACGTTTCAGTCCTTGAATCTGGACTACTAGTTGCATTTCCAATTAGGTAACGAGACAAGCTGCAGGGATGGCGCACTGGAGAAACTTTCAACTACATAGTTAGCCAAACTGCCACTCTACCCCAGGCATTTTTCACATTTGTCCATTCCTTTTACAACACGAACAGAATGTTTTTTTGAAGGATAGGATGAGGCTTTGTTCTCGTGTCTAGCCAAAAAATCAAGGGCGATGAGGGCAGCTTGCAGTCCCGTCATTGTTGCAGCGACGCAAGTTACTAATAATCAGGCCCCTGAATTTCTCATTTCTCATTTCTCATTCCTCGCTTCAAATGCAGCCAACAGAAGTGGCGAACAGGCATATGTACGAGAAGGCAAAGCGATCGCTAGCGCATCCGGGTCTGAGGTGGGACCCGCTAAGCGGATTCGCCAGGGTTACCGCTTGCCTCCTAAGAGACAAATATCTGGGGCTACTGTGTCCACATTCAGAACGTGTGGTTCTGCCCTGTTGCTTTACCCGCTCTTTCGCCTCTACTTTTTGCTGCACGAGTAGTCTGCCGGCCCTGCCCTGCGGCGTCGGAGCTGAAGGTGGCTTTTTGCATTTCCTACCGATTGTTCAGCAACATCTCCCATCCTTCTTCTTCTGCTGGTGCACCAAGGTCAGATCGCGCGACCGCCTTCCAAGCTGACGAAGAGGCGAACCACGGCCACTACCCGCCACTGTCTGATGTTTGCGCTCCCATACTGCATCGATCCAGCTAGCACAGTGCACTGCATCCTCTTTTTTTGCATCGAGATCAGGCGCCCGACCTACAAGCTGACGAAGAGACGAAGCGCAAGTGCGACCCCACCGCCTTCTCGTGTGTGCACTACCAAGCTATACCGATGCAGGTAGGCTGCACCTTTTTTCTCATCCAGATTTTTCCGCCCTGCAAGTTGACGAGTAGACTAACCATGACGGCAGACCCCGTCGCCTTCTTGTGTCTATACTACCGAGCTAGACGGCTCCAGCTACGTTGCACCTTCTCTTTCTGCATCGAGATCAGTTCCGTCCCGTAAGCTGACAAAGAGACGAACCACGACCGCAGAACTCACCACCTTCTGGTGTGCGCACCAAGCTACTCCGATCCGGCGAGGTTGGACCTTCCTTTTCCGTGTCGAGATCGGGCGGCCGCCCCTGCAAACTGACGAAGAGATGAACCACGGCCGCAGATCCCATCGCCTTCTGGTGTGTGCGCTACCAATCTAGACTACACCTGGTTTTTCCGCATCGAGATTGGGCGCCCGCCCCTGCAAGCAGACGAAGACACGAACCAGGACCGCAGACCCCACCGCCTTCTGGTGTGCGCGCTACCAAGCTACAACGATCCAGTCCGCACACCGCGCTGCACTTGACGGACCCCGCACCGCACCACGTTTTTCGCACTTGCACCCGCGCATATACTTAGTGAAGGAAGGCGCAGCCTGTGGGCAACGTGCCATCTCTCATCAGTTCCTGTTTCTACCTTACGAATCTAATCTCTGCTGCACGGAGTTGTGCAGCAGTTTCACAACGCGTAATCAGGCCAACTCTTCTACAATCTCGTATATCGTACTCATACCCACGAGTGATGGGGATTTCTTTCCGCCAGATCGTTTTGCTGCATCGATTCTTGAGCGAAACAACACTCCCATCAACAATCCTAACCGTTGCATCGACACTCCTAATCGTTTTTTGCATCCACAGTTTTTTGTTCCGAAAGTGGCGAGGACGATCAATTGTTTGTGAGGGTGAAATTGGGGTTTTCGATGTGCAGATGCGTCCCGTAACACAAGTATGGCCACCCGGTGACTACAAGGGTCCCATTCATTTTGACGTCGTGTTCTTCCACGGCTTCCAATTCGGGCAGGATGCACACAACATGTGGAAAACCACATGGTCGACACGAAATCGCCCAGAAACATGTTGGCCCCAAGAATGGTTGGGACCACAATTGGGCAACAATGTCAGAATCTTGCTCCTCTCCTACGATGCATATGCCACCAAATCCAAGTCGCATGAATTTGGATATACTGAAGATGTTTCACATATTGCAAAGAATTTGGTGCAAAGCGTGGTGACCAGGTTTGATTAAGAACCTATATTTGTCTGCTGCAATATTTCCAACTATTTGTTATAAAGATTGTGTGGATTTAGGATTTAACGCACACAAATTAATTATATTCTAAAATTACAAACTAGGTACTAGAAATATGGGTGCTTCAAATATGTTGTAATTTTTGGAAACATGCCTTTGTGGAAGATAAAGGGGCGAGGGAGTTTAGATCCAAACTGTAAATTCCATTGTAGATTGTTCTTTTTAAGGTCTTTTTGTGCAAGCTGCAAGTGTTGTGGACTTGAACATACAAGAGGCATGTACTTGAACTTGTGGTATGTACCAAATTCGGAGTGAGCATAGATCTTAGCATATTGATTGTTGAAAGAATGCCACACATGGCTATTATGTGATTATTTAATGTTGTCCTTGTTTGATCTTGATCTACAGTTCTGAGTGGAAGTTGGGCCAAGAACACCCCTTTGTGCTTGTAGGGCACAGCTTTGGTGGTATTGTCATCGAGAGCTTGGTCATTGAGATTCATAAGATATCTCAACAACATTATTGTGACAATCTAGAGAAAACAGTTGTTGAAAAGGCAAATGTTTTTTTAAAAAATATGGCAGGGGTGGCCTTTTATGCTGTACCACATGTTGGGTCACGGCAGTTAATTGAATATATTTGTAGACAATGTGCAATCAATTTGCACTCCAAGCAATTGGCCAAAGTGAAAGCAATCATCTTGGAAAATATTGATTCCTCCATATCCAAGGCAGCAGATTTATCAAATGATTTCTTTAATACACTTGCAAGTTGCACAAACATTTATGGTGTTTATGCTGTCATCGAAACCAAACCTATTGATGATAATGTGGTAAGTGATGAGCATTGTCAATTGTGCAATGGATGGCTAGCATTCAAAGACTATTGTATAGAAACTCAATAGGATTGGAAAACATTTGGTTTTGCAGGGTATGATTGTCGAATATGGACCAGCCCAAATTCCAGGACATAGATGTTATAGAGTTGAAGGTTGTGATCATTTCAGTGTTTGCAAGCCACCTGATCAAAACCATCCAAGTTATAATATGCTTTTGCAATTTTTGGAGGGGTGTCGAAAGGTAATAATAGTCATCCAACTTACAATTATTGGAGATTAATATTAGTTGGAACTGAATTTGTTGATTAGCAATTTGTCAAATTGATTAATGTTCATGCTTTCAATGTTCTAGCATAGAAGAAGTTGCAAGGTTCATGTAACATGTTGGAATGCACCAAATGGATAAGGCAAATTAACAATTTCAAATGAGATCAACCCAAATTGAAAGATCTTTGGCAATGTGCATGTTTTTTAGCAAAGCACATTGTACATCTAATGAATTTAAAGAATTTTAAACCTTTTCACACAAAGGCCAACCTTGGGGCAACCTTCATATTTTTATATTTCTTGACTCCTCTTGGGGCTTCATAGATGCTTGTTGTTTTTGTCAATGAAAGTTGATTGTAGCTATAAAAATTTGTGGACGAAGAAAAGATATATTGTAGTTTGTAGTCTTAATGGGCAAAGTTATGGCAATGAAAAGTTTATGTTTTTCTTTGGATTTATCAAAACACATGTTATGGGTTTAGGATTAAATGAATTTGTGTTGATGTAGGATTTTCTATTGAAGCACGCAAGCCTACCAACATTGCCAAAACTTGTGATTGGGCTTGATGAAGCTATTGCCAATGTTAATGGGAAAATTGTGGACAACCATATGCTAGCTGTGGTTGGAATGGGTGGGATTGGGAAGACAACATTGGTGAAGAAACTTTACCATCAAATACATGCTGATTTTAAGAGATCAACTTTCTTGGAAAATGTCAAAGGAAGTGACATTGTGGAAGTTAAAAAAAAAATCATCATGGATTTACGTGGCTTGAAATTAAAGGATCCCACAACTTTTCTTAGATATTTTGAAGAATGTTGGACAGAAATGAAAGTACTTGTGGTCATTGATGATGTTAAGGAGACTCAAATAATTGAGCTATTGGGCATAGACATAGATGGCATCAAAAGAAGTGAAAATGGTAGTAAAATAATTATGACAGGGCGAAATTGGAAAGATTTTGAAAATGTTATACCTAAAGAGGGGAAGTTTGAAATGGATGGACTCAATGAAAAACAAGCAATGGAGCTCTTCTCTTGGAAAGCTTTTAGACAATCAACACCTCCCCATGATTTTGCATCCATCACAAATGAGGTGGTAGATGCATGTCAAGGGTTACCATTATCCCTTGAGGTCACAGGTTCTTGGCTCTCTACCAAAAGAAATCCACAAGAATGGAAAGAGGGTTTATCACGGTTGAAAAATGCAAAACCTTTTGGTGGGGATCGTATTGAAAATGATAAGCTATGGGGGCGACTAAGGATTTGCTATATTGACCTAGCCTATGAAGAACGAGAAATGTTTTTAGATGTTGCTTGTTTCTTTTCAGAATACCACTCAAAATTTAAAACAGGGATCACAATTCAAAAAGCATTGCAAATATGGAAGGTCCCGTCACAATATTCATCGATGACCAGTTTACAAAATTTGAAGGATAGATCACTTGTCAAGGTGAATGACAAAGGTAATTTGGTTATGCATGATCAATTACGTGATATGGGTCGACAAATTGTAAAAGAAGCTTCTGGTTATGAATGTCATAAGCAAAGTAGGATTTGGGACAAAGAAGAAGCAAGAATGGTCCTTTCCAATGAAACGGTAAATATTTCATCCTCAAATCTTCATCAATTTTTCAATTGTACACATTGGTGATTAAATCAACATTGTGTGAAATGTTGAATGTATATATGAAATTTTAATTCAATTCATGGTAATGCATATAAGTTAATGATGAATTCTCCAAATGAATTTGGTATGGTGTTTTGTTGGTTTTTAGGTCACTTCAAATATTCAAGCCATTTGGTTGCCCGAAAATCTAGAACTTCCACAACAAGTAGTAGCATCAAAATTTCACAAAATGAAGAAATTGCGAATGCTCATCATGCAAGGAGCTAGTGAAACACTCATAGAATCTTGTTTCGGACAACATTTTAACCAATTGAAATGGCTCAACATAAGTTTTCACATGAAACAACTTCCTAAATCCATGCGACACCTTGTTGGTTTGACTATTTTACAATTGCAAAATTGTCAAAACCTATTGCTCATACCAGAATTTCTAACAAACATGACTTTGCTAATGCATTTAGACTTATCCAATTGTTCTCTACTTACTTCACTCCCAACAACAATTGGTGATTTTAAGCTTTTGACCGAGTTATTGTTGAATGGATGTGAAAATCTTAAAGAACTTCCTCAAACCATTGGAAGCATCTCCTCATTATCAATATTGGACTTATCTCACTGCAAATCCATTGAATCACTACCAACAACAATTGGTGATTTTAAGCAGTTGACTAAGTTATTATTGAAAGGATGTGAAAATCTTAAAGAACTT
>Ga0209208_10008328_pt1 | contig 13828 bp, 9 predicted proteins | sample S1TSphfallax_3_FD_187694 | JGI IMG/M metagenome (GOLD analysis project Ga0209208, IMG submission 187694) | Host-associated microbial communities from peat moss isolated from Minnesota, USA - S1T2_Fd - Sphagnum fallax MG (SPAdes) (version 2) | ecosystem: Host-associated > Plants > Peat moss >...
AAGAAAGGGTGTGAAATTAACCACAAAAAAGGTGTGAATTTAAATTTTTCCATTATAAAAAAGATTATAGTAACATTCATGTGATCTTAAGCTTGGGTGGAGAGCTCTCACTAAATCCGTGTTTTTTTTCTCAATTTTTTGTTTTCTCATTATTCTGTTATCAATTTTCATCAAATAATACCTGATGATTGTGTAAGCATTCTCTTTTTCTTTTTTTCCTTTTTATTTGAAAAATGGAACTAATTTTTCAAGAACAAGATGAATTGTGAAGGACAAGAACAAGAGAATTGTGAAGAAGATAAGAACAAGAAGAATTGTGAAGAACAAGAACAAGAAGAATCTCTGAAGAAGAACAAGAACAAGATTTGTGAATAACAAGAAGAATTTGTGAAGAATAAGAACGAGAAGATTTGTGAAGAACAAGAATTTTGAATAAGATTTTCGTGAAGAAGAAAATTTCTGGAATGATGGTCTAAGTGGCACTCGTGGAGTTTTGTGGACTCAGTGTCCAAGTTACGTAAGCTTGATGGAGATTTGATTCACAGCTGAATTGTGGACTCGGAAGCTGCTGCTGGAGCTGGAAGAATTACATTTCATCATCTGCAATTACAGCAGAAATTATACATTGTACCCCAATCTGTGTCTGTGTGTCTGTGTCGCTGTGTTGCAGAAGCTGTTGTTGCAGAAGTTCTTTTGAGTTGGCAAATGGTGTAACTACTACAGTAGCAGGGATATGCTATTTGGTAGCGACATGGAAAAATGTGCAGAATCCCAGAGGAAATTGCAATCTCTGGTGCAATCTCTGCAAGTGCAAGAAGAGCAGAATGGGAATTGGATCATCTGTTGAAAAAGTCGAGTCCGCTATTTTTTAGGAGTTTGAGCCTGAGGAAATCGTCGCAGATACCTTTTGATGACGAGGAATCCTCGTGAGTCATGTGGGTCCCCTTCCTTCCTTCCTTCCTTCCTTTGAGCAGCCCAAGTGGCAACGCTTTTTGGCAAACGTTCGTCATTGAGCGTTGCGACAAAAGCGTGAACTGAATCCGGACCGGATTTTCGTGCGCCGCGACAGAAACCAAGCTGCTGTTCTTTTGTTTTGCATGCTCCAACAAGAGAATCAGCATCCCAGACAAATTTGTTCTCAGGTACTCTTCTTCTTCTTCTGCTTCTGTTGCAAACTCCATTTGGTTTGTTTTCAGGAAAGAACCCAACTGACATTTTCTTGCGATCAAGAGAGGAGTGGGGGACACCACAACAGCGATGGAAATAGAAAATTCTTTGGCTTCCTTGAAAATCTCAGCAGCAGCAGCAGCTCCTACAAGATTAGATATGGGAGCGATGGTGGGTGCACCTGTCGCTGCTGCTACAAATGAGTCGCCTGAAGAGGAGGAACTCCAAGCTCAAAGAATTGCATCCGACTCCGCCTTCGATTCCTTTCTCGTTGATGAGCATGAGCAGAATGGGTACCAATTTTTTTTCCCTCTTCGTCTCCATGATTCTCTTCTGTAGCAGCACAACAACATGCAGATTTTTCTTCGTTGATTCACACCCAATTTTTCTGAATCCAAATTGCAGATTTTCTTCCTGGACTTGAGACCCAGTTTCCTTCAAACCCAACCAGCAGAATTTCTTCACTGGTTTGAGACCCAGTTTTCTGAACCCAATAAGCAGATTTTCTTCCCTGAGTTGAGACCCAATCTTGTGAATTTATATTGCAGATTTTCTTCACTGATTTCAGACCCAATTTTCACAATGGAAATTCCATTCATGTCCATGTTTTCTAGGGATAGATTATGTATACATTACAAGATTGTGAGGTTGTTTTGGAAAATACAACTTCTTTTTGTGGGAAGCTAAATTTCGTGAAGAGTGACAGAGAAGAATTATTTAGGAAAATGCCATCTGACATTTTGGGATCTGCAAAAGAGGAGCTTCAAAGTGAATGATTTTCCAAAGTTTTGATCATGGATGGGAGTGTGAGTTGGGGAATATTAGAGCATGTCACATGCTTTGCTTGCTTTGCAGCCATCTTTCAAATATGGGAAATTTTGTTATATGATGGGAGTTTTGAATGTTGTAGGAAATGGGAAGGACATTCGATGTTTGCACCATTTACATCAGGTTGGCAGCAAACAGAAACAGAGCCCTTGATTGTAGCAAAGGGAGAGGTCTGTAACTCTTCATCCTCTCATTCTTCCTGGTCCTGCTTTCCTTCCTTGGTGACTGACTTTCAATTCACTGAATGAGAAAAGTCAACATGAAAGGTACAAAAATGAGCATGATTTATCTGAGGTAATTGATCTTTTCTTGTCCATACCTGTTCCAGATGATGTGCTTTTGACTGCAATCGATTTGAACAGTGCAGTTGTTTTGTAAATGAGAAGTTTGTGGTTGGGTGCACAGGGAGTTTATGTCTGGGATCACAGAGGTAAAAAGTACTTGGATGCTTTGGCTGGTCTGTGGTGCGTCTCTCTTGGTAATTTAATATCTCTTCTCATGTCCACCTGCATTGATTGTCTTGTGATCCTTGGAGCCTTTGTATTTGTACTTGGGTTTTGTATTTCACCCACCCACCCACCAAAAGAATTTCATATATTCACACTGTTTGTGTGTGGTAAATTGATAAGGTTTCTCTTTGAGGTACCAGTTCCATTTGCTGCATTGTAAGGATTTAAACTGATTAGAACTGAGATTAGAAACTGATTAGTTTATGTGATCTTTTTGTTTAGTAAAAGTTTGTGAATTGAAAGTGCTTCCTGCTATGGTCGTCTAATTGACAAGCTCAAGAGTGCAAATGCTGCATGTAGAATGTCCTGGGCTGGTGGGCTCCACAGAGATTCTTCTTCGTCATTGTGTAGCTTCCCTCTAATTCTCATCGTCATCACCTTGTTGGGTGTTTGGACTTGGGACAAATTTTGTTTGAGTTTGATATCTCTTGTAGATGGATGAACTGCAGCTTTGGTTGGTTTTTTTTCCTTCAAGCTGATTAATGACCAGTTTGGTGCTTTGACAGGCTTCAATGAGCAACGGTTAGTGAATGCAGCTAATCGGCAGCTCACAACCTTGCCCTTCTACCATTCCTTTTGGAACCGCACCTCTCAACCTCCTTTGGTTAAATCTCTGAAACACTCTTATTATAATATGATAGAATAGGAAACAAAATAATTTGGCACATTCACAATTGGATATAATGGATTTTCAAATTGAATTTCTCAACACACAATTCCTCAATGACTTGTCATGATTTCCATGACTTTCAAATGGCATCCCATAGGGATTATAATCCTATTTTTTGGAGGCAATTCTCAATGGGATCTGACATTTTTTTTAGTTCCTATGACCATGAATGTGCCCAATTGTGTTCAAAGTTCAGATGAACAATTGATCTTGTCTGACTGAGAACTAAGGAAAGGTTATAGTCAAGGTAGTAGCAGTGACAAGACAAAATGCTTTCAGTAATCCTTTGCAGTTTTGGGATGGAATCAGGACTTGGCAAAGGCATTGATCGAGTTATTCACACCTGTGAAATTGGGCAAGGTCTTCTTTTGCAATAGTGGCTCCGAGGCAAATGACACCCAGGTAAACTATGACCTTGTAACACCATGTAGAATCATTTGCTCTCTCAAAGTATGCATGTTGATGGTTCATGATCTTGTCCCATAGCCCCACTATTTTGTCTGAAGAATAAAGGCAAAATTATATTCAACTAGGAATAGACAATTGAGAACATGGGTGCATGCTATTATTGGCTTATGCTTTGTGCAGGTGAAGCTGGTTTGGTACTACAACAATGCGCTGGGAAGAACCCAGAAAAAGAAATTCATCTCTCGTCTAAAGTCGTAAGAGTCAAACTAGAACTTCTTGCCCTAGACTTTTGGCTCTCATTACTTGTGCCATGATTGATAGAACCCATGGAATTAAAACCTGCTAATGGTTCAATGGTTTATGTTGGGTTTTCTAGATAGAGGAATTATTGATTGATAGACTGTGTTGCCAAATCAATTGTGTGTGCTTGTATTTTGGTTAGGTACCATGGATCAACATTGATTGCCGCAAGTCTTTCAGGGTATGACCTGATCTCCACTTTGAGGTCCTTTGCAGCAAAGTTTGGGAGAAGTATACACTAGATTCAGCTTGGTTATCTCAAGGGGGTTTTTTAAATGAATTGGTTGGTGCTTGCTTAATAATCATGATGGTATTTTGGCAGGTTGACACCACTTCATCAAGGCTTTGATTTGCCAGTTGATTTTGTGTTGAATACGGATTGTCCCAATTACTGGCGCTACCACTTACCAAGTGAGCACTTACTTCCCAATTCTTATTCCGTAAGTACCAGTGCATGCACTTATAACGGGGTTGGCGTCGTGAACTCATGTTATTCCTCAAGACCTTTTGAAGTAGGATTGTAGAGATTGAAAAAATGCTTTAACTATTACACGCAGCAGATGTGTAATAGTAGCACCCAGTGACAGGAAAATAACTCTCATTTGAGGACATAATACATTTAAGTTCCTTCTCCAACCCTTGCCCTCAAAAAGTCTTAAATTGGGTAGTTTCAAGGAGAAATTTTCTGAGGATGTTGGGTTTGATTTCTTTCAGATGAAACTGAAGAGGAATATTCCACAAGACTGGCAGAGAACCTTGAGAAGCTGATTCTCAAAGAAGGCCCTGAAACTGTGAGTATCCTATTTAAATCTTGAAGTAGCTAAATCAGCTGCTTAAAAAATAGCATTTTCACTCATCATCTGTTGAATTTCCAGTTTTGCGGGTTCAATGATTTTGGTTTGACACACAATGTGTTCATTATGAATTTAGATTGCGGCATTTATTGGTGAGCCATTGATGGGAGCTGGTGGAGTGATTCCACCTCCAGCTACCTATTGGGACAAGGTACTCAATTTCATTGAACCTCCTAACTCTTTGCCTTGTAGCTGCTTCTTCCCACAACTTCAAGCTGGAAGGAGAAAATAAACTATTTCTTCAAATTTTTTTGATTGCACTTTTAAACTTGTTGTAGCTACTTTGGATTGTCACAAAAAAAATTTGATTGCTGCAGATTCAGCCAATCTTGAAGAAGTATGACATTCTTTTGATCGCGGATGAGGTACACTAGAGCTTTACCTCTAGTACATGTCACCTATAATAGTCTTATTATTGGTGACTTTGTCTCTTGGGATTGAAGTCATTACTATGGTGGAACTTGTAGCCCCTGAAATTCAAGCTTACAAATTGATGATGGTAATTGACAACAGGTTATTTGTGGCTTTGGACGACTGGGAACTATGTTTGGATGTGAGAAGTATAATATCAAACCCGACCTTGTAACCATTGCCAAGGTAAGAACCAACCTGTTCTCTCTTGAGCTTATTGAACAAGTGCTACGAGTTTTGTTCTTGAACAAATTTTAGGCATGTCCTAAAACCAATTTTGAGCTGCAGTTCAAATGCATCATGATTTTAGTTTTGTGGGTTATATTGATTGGTCCAGGCATTGTCTTCGGGTTATGAGCCAATTGCTGCAGTTCTCATCAGTCAGCACATTGTGGATGCAGTGGGTACTTACAGCAATGGGTTTGGTGAGTTTAATAAGCAAGTTTGCCTCATCTTCTTCACACCTTCATGTGTAAGGACCATCAAACATGTTGGGGCCCAGATTAGTTGTTAGATTGAAGGAAATAAAGAACCTAGTACCTTTGCTAGCCTAGTATTAACACTCAGTAGTAGGTCCTTGGATATACTTAATGAAATGTTTGATTGTATTGGGGAAATGATAGGCACATTTGGGCATGGGTTTACATATGGGGGCCATCCAGTCTCTTGCGCTGTGTCTCTGGAAACACTACGAATCTACAAGTATGCCATCATGTCTATGACTCAAAAACATCATTTGTGGGTTCTTTTAATGTTCAATTGCTTGTACTTGATCCCTATTCAATTGCTTATACATGATCTGGTGGCAGAGAAAGGGACATATTGCAGCATGTGAATGCTGTGGCACCTGCATTCCAAAAAGGCATGAAGGAGTTAGCAAAGAGCCCCATTGTTGGAGAGGTAAATTGGTTTTGGGTTTAGGGGTTTAGGGTTTTGCACTGAGCAATGGGTTGAGGTGCAGTATGATCATCTTGAAAAATTTCAGGCATATTTGTTTGATACTTACATGTTTATTTACCAAGGACTCAATAATGATGGTGATGGTCACTTGAATACTATGCTACAGCAAATCTTTCAACTGTCTTCCATACATTTGTGGGTACTAGAATGCAAAATAGCTGTAGAGTGACCACAATCGTTTCCTATTGAATCAATTTCTTTCCTCTAATGAATGCTGGATTAGAACCCATTTTAGTGCAGATAATTTTGAAGGGAGTTTAGAACTAAATGGAAAACATTGGATTGTGGTTTTTTTGCAGATAAGAGGGGAGGGTTTGGTATTGGGCATTGAATTCATTGGCAACAAAGACACACTTGAAAGCTTCCCTGCTGAGTGGGGTATGTCAAGTACAACCGTAACCTTTTTATATACATGTGGGATATAGTCCTAGGAAGAAATGCACAAGATAACCCAATTGTAAATAAATCAAGTCATCAAATCCATTGTTGGTGAAGACTAGTTGCACTGGAATAATTAGTAAAAAAAGCTAAGCAACATGAGACATGAAAATGTTGCATAGTAATAGCAGAATAGTAGCCAATCTTTTTGGTAATGGCAAAATGTTGCAATGTCACTCTACCTATTGCAGTGACATGGAATATCTCGATAGCATGTCATATCAAGAAGCATTGGTTTTCTGGGCTCCTCATATAAGAAGGGACGTTCACCCCTTGGAGTTCTGAAGAGAATTAGTGGGTTGTGGGTACCAGCGGTGGGAGCTTATTTCGGAGCACAATGTCAAGCTATAGGCATGCTGGTACGCATAGCTGGTGATATAATTATGATCTCACCACCTCTCATCAGTACTGCAGCTGAACTTCAACAGGTAAGGTCTCTAATTGCCTTCGCTTGAAATCTATCATGTTTTTCTCTGTGGCCTTGAGGCAACAGACAACGCAAATAATAATACAGAGAGTTATATTTGTTTACGATATGAATGAAGATTGAGGAGGGTTATGTGCAAAGACTTTGTACTATGGAATGGTCAAGCCCCTGCCCATATGGTGGGTAAGGCACCAAACAAACCCATTAGGGTGTGATGCACCCAACACAATGTGCAATGGAAGTGAGGCCAGTCCATTGCATTAAGGTCTGGAGTCAACAAGTTCTTGAAACACTTTGGTCACTACCTAGTATGAGTGTATGATCTACGATCGTCACTGAAAGATTATGTCATATAATGTCATGAAGAAAACGACATAATCTGCCACCCCAAACCTTAATGTTGGAGTTTCAAATTGGGTCTCATGAAGCTTTGGATCTTGTTACCCCCCTTGTTTTGCAAGACGCACTTTGACTACTAATTGTGCTTTTTTTTTTCTCCCTTTTGCAAGACCCACTTTGGATACTAATCATGCTTTTCTTTGGGGCCAGATTGTGAAATTTGCAGAAGCCGCACTCAAGGGAACAGAGAGATACATTGTTCAACTACAGATGAGTAAACAATGAGTTCAATGCAAGTCTCGTGTTGAAATAAACAGAGGTATTATACTCTACGACCAGATGCAATGCCAAAATTAAATAGCCACATATACTCTTCCAGATCATGAATAATTGGGCATTTTCATACATACTTTGTCGTCCATCAACCAACCAGAGAAGCTCTAGTACTGGAATTTGTAATATCCGCAAATGATTTGTAACCGCATCCATGCATATACGTCTTCTGAGATAATTGGAGAGATGTTGGAAGCAGAAGAAGGCAGATAGACAATGTGTGCAATGACTTGACAAATATGTTTTGAATCTTGTGTAATTGTCAAATTTGCATTTTCATTTCCTCTCAGGTTCTCTTGTTTGAGGTTCTCTTCTTCTATAAAGAGGAACATTTTGCATTGCACATCATCTCATTAGGTATAAGGTAGTATATTTGTGACTCATATTAATTAGTTATGGGGACCCCATTAAGCTAATTTTTCTCCCTTTGTGATGCCCATCTTTGATTGGCCCATCACACAAAATAAGAATAATTTAGCTTTGGATTTTTCAATAATGCATATGTTGTCACATTCTCCTTTGGGCTGCTTTATATAGGTACATTACAAGAGTAAAACTTAGGGCAAAGGATATGGGATAAAGTGAGAGCTATTGGGAACATGTTGAGGAACACATTGGGAACTTGGGGAACATGTCAAGAACTCATTGAGAACTTCATGTGAACAACAAAAATCCAACACCCCCACCCCGCCCCAAATGTTTGCAAAATTACAAACCAAAAGAAACAAAATTGGAATATTTTGTCACAAATACATGATATTTTTACAAAACCTTCACTCAAAAAATGAGGAACTTTTTATATATTTTTGAAGAGATGTTGTCACTTTGCTGATGTTTGGAAAGTTTATTTTGGACAGTTTTTCAAAAAAGAAAATCATCACTAAATGCTAAATCTATCTTGTGATGCACATCACCTCTCCTCCTTCAGAAAATTGGAAAAAAAAAAACATTTGATTTTAGTCAATTCACGAGTTTAATTTATTTTCACAACCTTTTAAGGTGATTACTTTCACAAAAAATAAAATAAAAATTGTATTGATTATTCACTACTTTAACTTAACACACCTAAATAGTGAAATTCAAATGTGTCAAGCAAACTCATTTTGCCATTCTTAATTTAAATTGAACCTACTCTAATTATATGTTTGAATGTTCAATTTTATGTAAGAAAATTAAAAACAATGTGAAAATCATTTGCCATTCTTAATTATAAATTGAACCCACTCTAATTATATGTTTGAATGTTCAATTTTATGTAAGAAAATTAAAAACAATGTGAAAATCATTTGCCATTCTTAATTATAAATTGAACCCACCCTAATTATATGTTTGAATGTTCAATTTTATGTAAGAAAATTACAAACAATGTGAATTTTTTTTACATTGCCATTGATGTCAATGATGATGCAAAAATATGTAGACTACTACTTAATGCACTTTTGGTGCTTATATTTTGGTTCTACAACCACACTAATATCATGAACATATTAATAAGTCTACAAATGTCATTCAAAATATCATTGGGAAATATCTTTTGTGAGAAAAACACACAAAGGAATGGGGGACATTAGTTTGACAACTATGAAGTATAGGGTGATTCTAGAATCTACACCAAGTTTTGGGTGACTAAACATTGACCTTACTAGAGTTAGTTGGCCTTATGTGTCAAGAAGACTTAGGAACATTTTTCTTAAGTAGATATAAAGGTTTAATGAACAAGGTTACCTTACCGTAAGGTCAGTTTTGTCCTTAAATAATCCTCAAAATAGCAAAATGAAATTTTGTGAAAAACATGAAGTTGACATGTTGAAAATCATACTAATTATCATAGGTTACACTCTGCATAATTTCACTACTCATATCACAATATTATAGTAGAAGATGGAAAAATATATAATTTCAAATTTAAAAAAATGGATTTTCTTTTTTTGAAAAAAATAATTATTTATCTTGTTGATGAGAAAACTGATCCTAGGCTACAGTATAGGTTTAGGTGTAGGTCTTGTCCTTTTGAAAGTTTAGTGGGACGAATAAAGTTATAGGTGAAAATTTAGTGAGAGAGAAAAGAGAAGTTTTGAATATTTAATTTCTTTTTCTTTTCAATTGAGTTGTTCTTAAGTGTGAGGATTTGAGTGTATATTAAAAATAAAAATTATCATCAATCAATGTGATAATCTCATATGCAATTTAAGTATCTGAGGATTGTTTTTGGGGGAATGGGCAAAGGGACAGGCCAACCCTAGACAAGAGTCTAGGGACCAAAAGTCCAAGGACCAATTTGAAGCAAATTGAACCTTGCATTGGACCCTTCTTCACATTCAAAAAAACATTTTTTTTTTATAATGAGTGTCTAAAGGTTTGGGGTTCAATTCCAAGGTCCAAATACCAAAAAATTGTGGTTGACATGTGAGAAGATTAGGTTAACCTTTGGTCTCTTTTTTTCCTTTCTTTTTTTTTTCATGGTTTTTTTAATCTTTTGTTTTCATTTTCATCTTGTGCAATTGGAAAAGCTGAAAATGCACTCCTTTTAATTAACCACCTTGTGAGGATCCACAAAATTGACCATATCAATTGTAGAATTGGTCAAAAATGGGGGAGTTGGTGTGCTTTCAATAACATCTTCAATCCATAGCATACTTTCCATTCTCACAAAATTTGAACCACAAGGGAAAAATAAAGCAACGGAAAAAAAGGGTATAAAAACAAAGAAATGAACAACCTTGGACTTTACACTTTGATTCTCTAAATTATAAGCTTTCCTTTAAGCTCTTATTTTTGGTCTGGACTTTAAACCAATTAATTTTCTCTCCAAAATGAAGCCATGTAAGCTAAATCACAATTTGATTTTTCTTGGTCCTAGACCTTTATCTAAAACCTTTGAACCAATTTAAATCTCTCGACCAATAGTAATGCTCAATTTCATTAGACCTTTGTTTAACGTGGCCTTCAAAATGTGTTTTCCCTATGTTTGCAATGAATTCCCAATGTCTTTCCCAAGATGTTTTCAATAAGATATGACTTTTATCTTATATGGGTTATTTTGGGGAAAGGTGGAGGGTCTTCAATTTCTATTGTTCACAATGTGTTCTCATCATGATTTCGTTGAATTCTCAATGAACTTTTAATGTGTTTCTCAACTTCCCAAGGTGTTCCCAATAACAAATGTGTTTTATCCCATATCATTTTTTTAGGGGGGCAAGGTGGAAGGGTTGTGGATTTTTGTTTGTCACAATGTGTTTTTTTTTGTTCCTAATGAATTTTGAATATGTTTTCCAAGTTCCTAGTAGTAAGTCATTTCTATCATACCATTTGTTAATGGGATTATATTTTATCCCATATGTTTTGCCCAAAGTTGAATTCTCGTTTAAGTAACTAGGTTAGTCACCAAATTAAAACACATATCCATGAACATCCTTATGTTGCTTTTGGAGTTGAAAGAAATGTTGTAGCCCTAAACCTCTTGCATCCAATGCCACAAAAATCATTCAAATTTGTCATAAAATGACCAAGATACTTCCTTTGGAAATGAAAGGTGTTAAATGTTCAATGATATTAATTAAAACAATTTATGTGTTGAAGTTTTAAATCTTTGGTCAATACTTTATTGTGGACAAAGTTCAAAAAAAGATTGTACAACTTCAATTGACATACCTATAGCCTTAACTAGGCTACTAGCCAAGGTTAAAACAATAGAGAAAATTTGATTAGCTTCATTTTTTTTTGTTCCCTTGATTGTGATCATCATGAATGTATCGCTTATTACATTGAACAATAAGGTATATATTGTACCTCTTTGATTCCTAAAAAATCTTAATCCAAAGCATGTTGTTTTCTTTCTTTAGACCAATAAATGTTTCCATTTCTTGTATCCTATTCATGTTGCAACATTTTTTAATAGTACACATGCCACAATTTGAATGTGCAAGGTTTTCTAATTCATTATTGGAATTGAAGCTAGTTGTAAAAGTGTGGATAAGTGAAGGTGGTTAGACACAAGGCTTTGCAATGGACAAGTTAAGTTGAAGGTCATGGTATTGCTATTTAACATTTGTATGAAACTTTTATTCATTAGAAACATGATCAACATTTGGAATCATCATTGCATTGTAACAAATTGGTTATCCATAGTGTGTTAAACCTTCCCTTCATATTTAGTTGATTGAACTATGTGTCATAGTCTTTTGTTTACATTTGAAGGTAATTTGGAATCAATGAAGATGTAAATAACTTTAATTGTTTAAACTTGTGTGAGGTTGTTGACAAGTAGGTGACATGGTTGTTTATGTGGCAATATCGCATTTACACTAAAACTTTTAGTGGTAATTCAATTTTTTTTTAAAATGGAACAATGATAAAAATGTCAAAAAAAGTTGTATATTTTGATGTTTAACACCATCATTAAGCTATAATCTCAAATGTTTATGTGATAACTTATATCAATAAGTTTGCCATGGATATTTCCATACCTCAATCATTTCTTTTCATGCCTCCAAGCTCGTAATTTAGACTTTATAAGTTTTGTAAATATCCTAATTTTTATAAGTGTCACAACTTTAGCCTTGGGTTTAGAACCAAAATTAAGGAAAAACAAAGAAAAAACAAGTGAAAAAATTAAAGTAAGAAAAATGTTAAAACATTTATGGAAGTGAAGAGGAATTATTCTTCAAACTCTTGAGATGAAATCCCATTTTGGGAGTTTAAATTTTTTAAATGTCCTAAATATTTGGGACAAATGTGTAAGGGGGTAAACCTTATCCAAATCTAAAGTTCTTTATGCCATTGAAATAAATTCAAAACATAGATATTGAAAATGAATTTGCATTGTCCATTTGGAGTTACATGTTAGAAGTTATGGTCAAAATAATGGTTAGGAATCAAAATTAAATTAGTAATTTGACTCATGAACACAAAGCCCTAGGAAATAAGGTCCATAATACTTGTAATGGAAGTTTGTGACCTAACATTTGAAAGATTTCCTCAAAGGTTCTAAGTTTATAATTAGAAGCTTTTTAATCAAAGTTCATATGAAAAAAATGCTTGCATTTACAAAATTAAAATACTTGCAATTTGAGAATTTCAAGACTCCCACTTTGAAGTTTCGAAAAGAAAACCATTTTAATGTAGTTTCCATAGAGAGCTCCAAAATATTTTATAGGGAGGAAGGTGGTATGTAGGCCATGTGAATACAATGAATCCAAAGCAAATTCATGATTCAATGTTGGTTTTAGTTTCATTAACCACTTATGTTGTTTAGCTTGTGCAATTGATTTGTTTGTGAGGTGTTTATGAACTTGTCATTTTGACCTAGTTTTCATCTTGGAACTCCCACACATTCCTTTTCCCCCAATGTGTGGAATTAAGGAACATACCTCAAAAGATTGTTTTTTACCTTCCTTTTGTTGTTATCCCGTGAAAGTTCATCTCTCAAACTTTAGGAAGAATTTAATGAAGTGTCAACAAGTTTTTGAAATGTTTCGAATTCATCAAATGCCTTAAGTTTTGGATATTTATAAATTCTTCGACAAGTTTTTAGAAAATCTGTAATAAATGATTCAACAAAATTTTATAATCATTTTTTTACATTTGTATTTCACTTAAAATTAGGAGGAGGAAACAAAGAAATGCTCAACCCACCTTTGATTTTTGTACAATGTCATGAAAAAGTGTGAATACCATGTTGTATCCCTTGTTTTGACCAAATTATTGATCTCCTTGCTTATTAAGTTGAAATTGTAATGTAGTTTATATTAACGTAAAATGGTTGTGTTTTTCACTATCTGAAATAACGATTTGCAATTAACCTCTCATCAAATCATTCATCAAATCATTTTCAGTTTCACAATAAAACTTCAAGTTCTTTTACAATTGTAAAACATGTATAAAAAATGAAACAAATATAATATCTTTAACTGAGTCATGGTGAAGAAAAAGAAACACAAGAATGTAAGGAAATTACAAAAAATGTATTTTGACAATGTTGTGACAATGAATTGGCAAAATATAATGAAAGTTCAAAAAAAAAGAAACACTATGAAATATAAAAGCACAAAGAGGGCAACAATTACATTAAGATGCTAACAAAAGCACTATGTGTCACAATAACACTATGAACAAGGTGAAAGCAATTTGAACACCACCAAAACAATTTGAGCATAAGGACAACATCAAAAAACTAAAAGAACTA
>Ga0209208_10008330_pt1 | contig 13826 bp, 12 predicted proteins | sample S1TSphfallax_3_FD_187694 | JGI IMG/M metagenome (GOLD analysis project Ga0209208, IMG submission 187694) | Host-associated microbial communities from peat moss isolated from Minnesota, USA - S1T2_Fd - Sphagnum fallax MG (SPAdes) (version 2) | ecosystem: Host-associated > Plants > Peat moss >...
AACGCGTCATCAAGCTCGACCCGATGGCCCGCCAGCCCGTCGGCTGCGTGCGAGAACGATGTCGAGTTCCCGTTGGAGGGTATGTAGTTGATGGTGCCCGGCGATGCGTTGCTGTTGGTCTGGTCGTACACAAGGTCTTCCCATGCGGCGCCTGAAATACGCAACCCGAAATTCTCATATTTGACATCAAGCCCGGTATCCAGATCGACGCGCTCCGCGGCCACGCCATCCTTGAAATTCTGCGCCACGTCGTCGCCGTTAGGGTCGTTAAACGAATCCGGGCTGCTATCCTCGGTGCGGCCGAGGATGTTGACCTCCACCGTATTATCAAGGGTGATCGTGAGATTTGGATTCGATGTCGGAATTGGAAAGGCGCAAGCCCGATGCGCGCCCAATGCGGTCAGCGAGAGTCCCGCGGCGCTGGCGAGCAGCGATCGCTTCAACAAACCGGCGCGGAAGGGCTTTGAAACTTTCCAGGTGCGGGCGAGATTATCTTGTGCCATTACTTTTATTTCTTCCCCTTAGAACGATTTTTATTGGAGCATTCTCACCCTATCCCTACCGGCTAAATTGCGCGTGGCGCAAATGGAAATTTGGATTGGACGCCATGACTGGAACTCATCTGAAACGGCTGGCTCGCCCCGGTTTCAGCAGGAAATGCGCGAGCGCCGGCAGCAGAACCAAGGCGCCGATCATGTTCCAGATGAACATGAAGGAAAGCAAAAGCCCCATATCGGCCTGGAACCTGATCGGCGAGAACACCCACATCGCCACGCTGGTGGCCAAGGTAAAGCCGGTCAGCAGCACGACACGGCCGGTGAACATCAGCGATTGCCGGTAGGCGCCATACAGCGATTCGCCCGCACGCAGCCGCGCCAGCACGATGGAGAGGACATACAAGGCGTAATCGACACCGATGCCGACGCCCAGCGCCACAACCGGCAAGGTTGCGACCTTCACGCCGATCCCGAGCGCCACCATCAAAGCTTCGGCGAGGATCGATGTCAGGATCAGCGGCAGGACCGCGCACAGCACGGCCCGCCATGACCGGAACGCGATCAGGCAGAGCAGCGTCACCGCGCCATAGACCCAGAACAACATCTCGTTCAGCGCCGATTTGACCGTAGCATTGGTCGCCGCGGCGATTCCCGCACTCCCGCCCGCGAGGAGAATTTGCGTGCCCGCCGGCGGCGTGATCATCGAAATCGCCGTGTTCAGCTGCGCTGTCAGCCGCAGCAGCGTGCCGGCCTTGTGGTCGCCAAGATAGATCAGCAGGGGATTGAGCGTGCAACTGTCATTGGACAATCCCATGGTTCCCGTCGCGGTCACCGAATCCAGGGAATACTGGTTCTTCGGCAGGTCGAACCATTTGAAATTCTGTTCGTTGATTTCGATCATCAGATAGCGCGCCGCGGTCGCCAGCGACTCGGTGGAGACGACGCCCGGCACCTGCGATGCCGCCCATTCCAACTGGTCCATCGTGTGCAGCACGGCATAGGACGTGCATTGTCCGGGCGGCGAGGTGACCATCACGACAAACACATCCGTGCTCGCCCCGTAATGGGTGGCGGCGTAGGCATTGTCGCGGTTATATTGCGAATGGGCGCGCAATTCGGGCGCGCCTTGGCCGAGATCGCCCACCTGCAGGCTCCGGCTCGCCTGATAGCCAACGCCGGCGAGCACGACGGCCACCGCGATGACCGCGATGGCCCAGCGCCGCGTGGTGAGCTTGCCCAGAATATCCCAGAGAAAATGCGAGCCGGTCGCGGCGCGCTCCTCCGCCTGCAATGCGCGCGACGCCGCCGACGCCTTGACGCCGGTATAGCTCAGAAAGATCGGCAGCAGGATCAGATTGGTGAAAATCAGGATCGACACGCCCAGGCTCGCGATGATCGCGAGATGCTGGATCGAGACGATCGGAATGATGCTCAGCACCGCGAAGCCGACGGCATCGCACACCAGCGCCGAGAATCCCGCCATGAACAGCCGGCGGAACGTCATGCGCGCGGCGATCAGCCGCGGCGTTCCGCGGCCGATATCCTGCATGATGCCGTTCATTTTCTGCGCGCCATGGCTCATGCCGATCGCAAAGATCAGAAACGGCACAAGCTCGGTATAGGGGTCGAGCTCGAAGCCGAGCAGCACCACCAGCCCCAGCTGCCACACCACGGCGATCAACGAGCACAGCACGACGAGCGCCGTGCTGCGCAGGCAATGCGTATAGGCAAACAAAAAGCCGGCGGTGATGATGATCGATATCAGGAAGAAAAATGCGATCTCCGGCGTCGCATTGATGATGTCGCCGACCACCTTGGCGAAGCCGGTGATGTGAATGGTGACACCCTGCGCCGCATATTTCTTGCGTATCTGCTCGAGCTGATTGGAGAATGCGCCGTAACTTATCGGCGTGCCCCGCGCGTCGATCACGTCGCGCAGCGGCACCACGATCACGCTGGAGCGGAAATCAGGCGCGACCAGCTTGCCGATCTGGCCGGAGTGAAACAAATTATTCTGCACCGCCTGCACGGACGCGGCGGTTCCGTCATAATCGTCCGGGATCACGGTTCCACCGTCAAAACCGTCTTGCGTCACCGCCGTCCATCGCACCGTCGGCGCCCAAAGCGAGAGCATGTTGCCGCGGTCGACGCCGGGCAGCAGCGAAACATCCGTGTTGATGTTTTCCAAGGTTTGCAGATAGCCAGAGTTCAGAATCGTGCCGTTGTCAGCCTCGACGATGATCCTGACCGTGTTGCCTTGCTGCGACAGATCAGCGTAATGCGCGATGAGATTGACCATGTAGGTGTTCTTGGTCGGGATGCCATCGAAAAAATTCGCGTTGATGCGCACATGTGTCGCTTCCCACCCCAGAACCGCGGTGATCATGAAGCAAATCGCCAGGACCACCGGGCGCCAGTTGAACAGCGCCCGCTCGACCAGCGAGCCTGACTTCGGATCAAAATCCTCCAGCCGTGTCGCGCTCAGCCGGCCGGATTCGGACCCGGATGAAACCTGTATATCCATCAGCTTCCGGCTCCCGGGAGCCCAACGCGCCACATCGTCGCGGCGACGCGCTTCACGCCGCTGATGCCGACCAGGATCAGCGACCGATCCGGCGCCTCCACCATATCAGCGATCGGAAATCCGGCATTGGTGCCGGTCGCCACCACCTTGGCGCCATCGACCAGAGACACATTGCCGCTCCAATCGCCGATCAGAACCTGGCCGTCAGTCGTTAAAGCCGCGCAGTTGATCGTCGATTGCGACGGGTTGGCCGCCTCGGTCCAGGTCGCGCCGAAATCCTTGCTCTCGAAAACGCTGCCCTGCAGGCCATAGGCAACCAGCCCGGCATGCGGCGTCAGCATAACGCCGAAAAAACTGCCGTCATACGGCGATGTCGTCATCGGCTTGATCGGCCCGGCCTCCGGTCCGCTCAACAACATGCCCTGCTCGCCGGCAATCAAAATCGTCCCGGCTTGTTCAACCAGCCCGTAGGGATGCAGGTAGCCAGGGTCGGTGATGTGGCGGCTCCAATCGGCCCAGTGCGCGCCGCCATCAAGCGTTTCAAACGCCATGCCGTAGGCGCCGTAAATCCGCACATGCCGCGCATCAAAAATCTGCACCAGGAAAAACGGCTTGTCGGGACCATCGCTGACAAATAATTTCGCGTGCCGCACATGCTTCGCCGCGATCGGATCGTCGGGATTGGCGGCGGCAATCTGTTCGGCGCTGCTCAGCATCAATTGCGCCGCCTGCACGCCGTCCAGCTGCTTGGTCCAGGTCATGCCGCCATCCTGCGTTTTCAGCACGACGCCAAACTCGCCAACCGCCCAGCCGGTCCGCGCATCGGCGAACCTGATCTGGTCGATCGTGACATCGACGGGTGTGGCCACCTGGCGCCAATGCGCGCCGTCATCGTCCGAGACGATGATGACGCCATGCTCGCCGCCGGCCACCAGACGCGGCCCGGCCATCGTCACGGTCTCAAGCAAAATCCGGTCAGGATACAACACCTTGATGGCCGGGGCGCTTATCGGATCGCTGCTGAAAGATGCGGAATCCAGCGATGTCGCCACGGCCGGCGAAGGCCAGATCACCACTGCAGCCAGAAGAAACGCGGCAAAGGGCGGCAAAACCCGCCCGGGCCTCAGCGGGCGCAAGGTGTCTCCTGGAGCCGCATGTCCCTAGTTCGTTGCATTTTCATCATGGAACGTCCCTTCCCGCGGGCCGCCAGACACCTGGAATCGATCCAGGCGCTCGTGTCAACGGTCTTGGCGCACCCTAGCGCATTTATCACCAGCGCGCAGCAAAAGCCGGCCCGCCCGGCCCTATTTTTTGTTATGCGATACTGACGAAACCGAAGGCGGCGCCTAGCCCGCCTTCGCGCCGATCATGCCCGTCTTGCGCCCGGCTTCGAGCCCCGCGCTGGCACCGTATTTCTCCAGCGTCGCCTTCGCGGCGGCGCCCATCTTGCCGCTATACGAGGCCGAATTGTCCTTCCAGTTGTCATAGGATTTTTCGCGGTTCGCATTCATGCCGTTGAAATGCGGCGCCACGTAGCGGATGTAGAGCTCATAGGAGCGCTTGGTGTTCTCCCAGTTGGCCCAGTCATGCGCCTGCTGCAAAAACGCGCCGAATTCGCCCTGCTTGGCCTGCAGTTTCTTCAGAACATCCACGGCATCGTCCGGCGTCCCGATCACGACATGCCCGGCATCGAGCATCACATCCACCGGATCGCGATCGCCAAAATCGCCGAACCGGCCTGGCGTGATCGTGCGGGCGTATTCGATGTATTTCATCAGGCCCCAGCGCACATTCTCGCGCGCCTGGGCGCGGGTCTCGGCAATGTGCATCGGCCCCATCAGCCGCAGGTTCGAGCGGCTCAGCGCGTGGCCGTGTTCCTTCGCCGTCTCGAGAGCGAAATTCCAGTTGATGTCGAGCACATTATAGCCGCCGGACGGGTCGGTCGCGGCAACGCAGAGCATGCTCAGATTATGCTTGCCGGCCAGCTTGCCGCCTGACGGCGTGGCAGCACTCGCCACCGCAATTTCGGGCCGCGGGCGCGAATAGGGCAGCAGATGCACCATCGCGTTTTTCAGCTCGTACCAGTCGGTCTTTTCCGTCACCGTCTCACCCGCCAGCAGACGCAGGATGGCGTTGAGAGATTGCGCCATCCGGTCGCGCTGGGTATGCGGATCGATGCCCAGCATCTCCGCATCCGATACCAGCAGGCCGGGGCCAAATCCGAACATCACCCGCCCGCGAGTCTGGTGGTCGAGCTGGCAGATGCGGTTCGCGACCATCAGCGGCTGGTGATAGGGCAGCGAGATCACGCCGGTGCCGAACCTGATCCGGCGCGTGCGCTCCGCCGCGGCGGCGATGAAAAGCTCCGGCGACGAAATCGTCTCCCATCCGCCGGAATGATGCTCGCCGATCCAGGCTTCGTCATATCCCAAACGGTCCAGCCACTCCATCAGTTCAAGGTCGCGATGAATCACCGAGTTCGCGTCTTCATCGACCGGATGCAGCGGTGCGACGAACGCACCATGGCGAAGCTTGATTTGTGACATGATGTTCTCCTCAGGATCGTTTTGCACTCTTTGCAGCATCGTTTTCTATTCCTTTGGCATAAAGGGCGGCGGGAGGTAAGGAAGTAAGACCTGCCTCTTCTGACGAAACAGCGGCAGAAAGACTTTTGAGGCCATCAGCTCCGGGGCGTTGAAATCCGCCGCGGCGCAGATGGGCAAAGGTTTTTCCTCACTCCGCCGCTTGCACAATCTCCTCATTCTTCAGCCTGGCATATTCGCGCAAACGCGGCGCCACCTCGGCCGCGAATAGCTGCATCGTATCGACGGTTTCGTCATGCGAGAGATATCCCGCCTGGCTGAGCATCAGCATCCGGCCGATCCCGCCGCAGCGGTCGGAAAACTTCACCATCTGCTCATAAAGCTGATCGGGGGTGCCGGCGAACAGAATGCCGCCTTCAGCCATGTCAGCCAGGCTCGGATTTGCCGGCAGGCCGAAATTGATCCGTCCCGTCACGCCGGAATTCAGGGCGCGGGCATTCATTTCGACATTTTCATAGCCCGGCGGGTTCGACCACGCCTTTGGCGTCCGCGGCTGCACTTCCAGGTACGGCTTCACCTTCTTCACCCGCTCCAGCACTTCCGCCTCGTTGCGGCCGCACACGACCATCGCGAGATAGGCGAACCGGTCGATCGGCGCCGGCCGGCCATGCGTCTTGCGGTATTCATCCTTGTAGGCGTCGTACAGGGGCTTGGTGCCGGCGCCGTTGAAGAATGTCGCCATCACGTAGCCAAGCTGCGCGATTTTGCGCCCGGTCGTGGGCCCCGATGCGGTGATCCACATCGGCGGCATCGGCTGCTGATAGGGCCGCGGCCAGACATTCACGTTGCGGTAGTTGTAGAACTCGCCTTCCCAGCTGAAGGGCGCGCCCTGATGCGTCAGCGCCTTGACGATGAAATCATGCGCCTCCCAGTAGCGGTCCATGATCCGCGCCGGGCTCTGGTTGGACATCGCGAGTTCAAACGGTGAGGCCTTCACCAGACCGATTTCGAGACGGCCGCCGGAAATCACGTCGATCATCGCCAGCTCTTCGGCCACCCGGTACGGGTCGGTCCGGTTGGTCACCGGCACGCCCAGGCATAACAGCCGGGCGTTCTTGGTCTGCCGCGCCAGAATCGCCAATGTGAGCAGGCAGGACGCCGACATGCAGTTGGCCGAGGCGTGGTGCTCATTGACGAAAATGTTGAAGCCGAGCTGGTCGGCGATCATCCATTCGTCGAGATAGCGGTTATAGAGTTTATGGGCGACTTCCGGCTCGCAGAACCGGTTATCGACCAGCACCTTGGTCGGGCCGTCGATCTTTTCCCATGCCGGGTGCATGGATTGTTCGCAGAAATGCCAGAATTCCATTTTATGACTCCTCCTCGGCCCTAGACTTCAACCGGCGATTTTGTTGCGAGAAATTCGGTCACGGCAGCGGCAAATTCAGCGGGTTTTTCGAGATAGCCGTAATGCCCGGCGCCGGCGACCTCACGATACACGCCATGTTCGAAAGCCGCCGCGTATTGCTTGCCATAGCTGGTTGCAACGATTTGATCGTCAGCGCCCCAAAGGACCAGCACAGGCACGTGCACCCGGTACAACCGGCGCAGCAATTTCGGATTGTACAAAGTCGGCGACCAGCCAAACAGCAAGATGGACTCGCGGTTGCGGGCAAAGCGCGTGGTGGAGGCCAGGCTCATCGCCTTGAAATCCAGCCCGCCGAATTGCCGCATCCCGATTTGCTCATCATGAAAGAACAGGCCTGGGATTTGCTCGATCGTGGTGGCGAAGATATCGACGATATCGCGGGTCTCGCGGCCGGAAAATTTCACGCCGACCGCGTCGATCAGCACCAGCTTGGCGATCCGCCCGGTGCCGCGCGTGGCGAGCTCGGCGGCCAGCCAGCCGCCGAATGAAACGCCGACGACGATCAGATCGCGCAGATCGAACTGTTCGATCAGATCAAGATAGAAGAACACAAGGTCTTCGACGCTGTTCAGGTGGTCCGGCCGGTCGGAGGCGCCGAACCCCGGATGCGACGGCGCGTAGACCCGGTAATGCCTGGAAAGTGCCGCGACCAGCGGATCATCCGGCTCAAAACCATGGCCGGCATGCAGGAACAGCAAATTCTGCCCTTCGCCGCGGATGAGCAGTTCCACTTGCTGACCCGCGACGATTTTAGTCTCGGGAAGGGGCGTGATGAACATCGAACGAAACCTCGCTTTTGGCAGCTGACGCAATTCGACGCGGCGGTGTGGCCGCGATTTTTAATTCCACCCGGATTGACCAGTTATGGTCTGCATTACGTTATGTATTCCGTATAGCAGTCCGTTTTGCGGCTAGTCAAACGAAATCGGTCCGGCGCGCCCGGCGGAAATGCCGGCAATCGCCCTGGCGGATCGCGTCTAGAGGTCGAAGAGGCGTTGGATCTCGGGCGGCCTGTCGAAGCAGGCGCTGAGCGCGGCGCGCATCGCCTTGAAATGGTCACTGCCCGTATGCGCCTTCAGCGCATCCTGGTCGGCGAAGGATTCCAGCATCCAGTATTCGCCCGCATCGGCGCCGCGGAACGCCTGATAGAAGCGAATGCCCAGCTCGTTGGCGTGGCTTTCCTCGACCAGCCGGCGGATGATCGCCTCAAATACCGCTTCCTGCCCGGGCTTTATAAATATCTTGACGACAGATGTTGCCAATCTGGCTGCCTTTCCGTTTTTGCCCGATGCAGCGTGATCGCTCCGCGGGGCCCGTCAAACCACCAGTTCTCATCACCGGATAACAATTAATCGCCCGCCTTGGCGCCGCTGAGGGCTAGGACCGCGAAGGTGCCATGGCTATGCAGATGACTCTTGGACAAGGGATTCATGGCAGAACATCTTGATGTGGCTCAAACGGCCCGGGACGCAGCCTATGACGTGATCGTCGTCGGCGCCGGAATCGGCGGTCTGTACGCGCTGCACCGGTTCGGCCAACAGGGACTCTCGGTGCTGGGGCTGGAACAGGCATCCGGCGTCGGCGGCGTGTGGTTCCACAACCGCTATCCCGGCGCGCGCGTCGATGTGGAAAGCCTCGATTACTGCTATTACTTCTCGCCGGAACTCTACCGGGAATGGAAGTGGACCGAACGCTACGCCGCCCAGCCCGAACTGCTCGCCTATTTCAACCATGTCGCGGACCGGTTCGATCTGCGCGCCAAAATCCAGTTTGAAACCGCGCTGTTGCGGGCGCAATGGCTGCCTGAAACCAGCCGCTACGCGGTCGAAACCAGCACGGGGCTGCGCTTGACCTGCCGGTTCCTGGTGATGGCGACCGGCAATCTTTCGGCCGCGCGCGCGCCGGATTTTCCTGGCCTTGCCGACTTCAAGGGCGAATGGGTGCAGGCCTCGCACTGGCCGGAGCGCGATGTCGAACTGGCGGGCCGGCGGATCGCCGTGATCGGCACCGGCTCCACCGGCGTTCAGCTCATCCCCGTTCTGGCGGAACAGGCCCGCCACCTCACGGTTTTTCAACGCTCCCCGAATTTCTCGGTGCCGGCGCGCAACGGCCCGCTCGACCCGGACAAATTCGCCGAGGCGACGGCGGATGTGGCGGGGCGGCGCGGCGACCTGCTGAAAACCCGCGCCGCCATTTCCAGCAATCTAGGGCCGTCTTTGCCCTTTGCCGCCTATAGCGCGCAAGAGCGGCAGGAGCGGCTGGAGCGGCAATGGGGCCTCGGCGGCCAGGGCATGAACCGGGTTTTCGCCGACCAGGGCATCGACCAGAAGGTCAACGACGCGGTCGCCGATTTCGTCCGCGGCAAAATCCGGCACATCGTCAAAGATCCGAAAACCGCCGAGCGCCTCTGCCCGTATGACCACCCGATCGGCTCCCGCCGGCTCTGCGTCGATACCAACTATTACCAAACCTATAACCGGGACAACGTGACACTGGTCGATATCGGGGCCGATCCCATCCTGCGCATCACCGAGACCGGCATCCAGACCGCGACCGGGCATCACGAAATCGACCTGATCGTCTTCGCGATCGGCTTTCACGCCTTCCGCGGCGCGCTCGACCAGGTCGAGATCCGTAACGAGCACGGCGAGACGCCGACGACAAGCTGGAACCGCGGTCCGCGCACGCTGCTCGGGCTGATGCCGGCGGGATTCAAGAACCTGTTTCTGCTCACCGGCCCCGGCAGCCCCTCGGTGCTCGCCAACATGGTGCTGATGAACGAGGAGCATGTGAATTTTACCGCCGGGCTGATCGCGCATATGGACGCGCATGGCTTCGCCACCGTCGAACCCGAACCGGCTGCGGTGACGGCCTGGGGCGGCGCCGTGGCCGAGGCGGCATCCAAATTGCTTCGGCTGGGCGTCAAGAACTATATGGTGCATGTCAATCAGGATGACGGCTCGCGCGTCTTCATGCCCTATATCGGCGGGCTGGACCGCTACGCCGAAATCTGCCGGGAGAACGCCGCCGGCGGCTACCCGGGCTTTGCCTTCGGCCCGGCAAATGCGGCCGGCTAGGTGGAGATGCGCCTTGACCCGGTTCTGGAACAGCAGCTGCGCGCCGAAGGCGCGCTGAGCGCGCCGAAACTCGACGAACTCCCGCTCGCCGAGGCGCTTGCCATCCTGCGCGCCGCCAAGGCGCCCCAGAAGCCGGCCGGCCAGGCCGCTGCGGTCGAGGACCGCACCGTCCCAGGACCTGACGGCAATCCGATCCCGATCCGTCTCTACCGCCCGGCCGCCGGCGGGGTCGCGGGCCTTCTGCTGCATCTGCATGGCGGCGGCTGGGTCGGCGGGTCCATCGGCAATGACGATGCGCGCTGCCACGACATCAGCCAGCGCGCCGGCGTTACGGTCGTCTCCGTCGACTACCGGCTGGCGCCCGAGCATAAATTTCCCGCGGGTCTCGAAGATTCCTACGCCACCCTGCTCTGGGTCCACCGCCATGCCGCCGAAATCGGCGCCAACCCGAACGCCATCGGCATCAGCGGCTCCAGCGCCGGCGGCAACCTCGCCGCCGCGACCACGCTGCTGGCGCGCGACCGCGGCGGCCCGGAGATCAAATGCCAGATCCTCGCCTATCCGATCTGCGACACCACAATGTCCCAGCCCTCTTACGCTGAAAACGCCGAGGGACCGCTGCTGACCGCGCGCATGATGGCGTGGTTCATCGGCCAATACCTGCCCGCCGGCGCCAACCAGCGCGATCCGCTGATCGCCCCCTTGCACGCGCCTGACCTGCGCGGCCTGCCGCCCGCCTTGATCCTGACGGCCGCGTGCGACCCGCTACGCGACGAAGGCACGCAATTCGCCGTTGCACTGCAGGCGGCGGGCGTGAATGCGCTCACCACCTGCTATCCAGGGATGGTGCACGGCTTCCTGACCAGATTTCCCCACCACCCCCAAAGCCGGGCGGCGACGCGCCAGATCGAGGCAACGCTGGCGCAAACATTGGCTTAGAGCCTGGTCGGTTGAAGCGAAGTCAGAAGAAGTTACTTTTTTGGAAAAAAAGTAACCAAAAACTTTCGGTCCTGCGGGCGGTGGCAAAACGATTGCCAGAGCCCCCAGGACCGAAAGTCTTTTTGCTTCTTTTTCTTCAGAAAAAGAAGCGCTTCCTTCTTCTGCCTGACTCAAGCTAACCAATCATCCTATTTCGGGTGACCTGTTAAATCGCCTCCCAGGCGAAGACGTTTTGCGTTTCCTCCAACGGCACCAGGCTGGCGCCCCACGCCGCCGCCAGCTGCGCCCTCCAGCGCCTCGACCGTCCAGCCTTCCGAACGATGCAGCGTTCTGACCGGGCGCGGCTGGCTGTACAAATAAAGCTCATTGCCGCGCATGCCGATGATCTGCCCATTGATCGTCGCGGCCGCGTCGCTGGCCAGAAACAGCACGAGCGGCGCGACCTGGTCGCCGCGCACCCGCGCGCGAAACGCCTCGTCCTTCTCCGCGTTCGCCCGGCGCGGCGTCATGCGCGTCGCCGCCGCGGGCGAAATGCAGTTCGACCGGACGCCATGCGCCGCCATATCAAGCGCGATCGACCGCATCAGCCCGACGATTCCCATTTTTGCCGCCACATAGGCCGAAAGGCCGCGCCGCCCGATCAGGCCGGTGCTCGATGTCATGTGGATATAGGCGCCGGATTTCTGCGCCATGAAATGCGGCGCCGCCGCGCGCGCGACGTAAAAACTCCCGTACAAATGCACTTTCACCGTCCGGTCGAAATCCTCCGGCGACGTCTCCTGAAACGGAATTTCCCTGATGATACCGGCATTGTTGACGACAACATCCAGCCCGCCGAACGACTCCACCGCGGTTGCGACAAGTCGCTGCGCGCCCTGCCAGTCCGCCACGCTGTCCTCATTGGCCACCGCCTGCCCGCCCGCCGCCAGAATCTCCGCCACGGTCTCGCGCGCCGGCGTCTCGCCGCCTGGTTCGCCGGTCAGCGAAACCCCCAGATCATTGACCACCACGCGCGCGCCACGCCGCGCCATCAGCAGCGCGATGTCCCGCCCGATGCCGCGGCCGGCCCCGGTCACGATCACGGTTTTTCCTTCGACATCCGCCTTGGTCATAGAATGGCCTCCCTGCCTGGCGCGCAACCGCGCGGCATTGGCTTTCAATCCGCCGCATATTCCTGTCAAATGAGTGGCGGCGCCAAAACATCCGGAAGCGCGAAGCTGCAAAGCAGCGCCGGCCTGGAATCGCGGCGATATTCATGCGGCGAACTCATCCCACCGCCAGGAAAAATCGCTCGTTGACGACCATTTTTCATAGCAAACACGCAAAGCGTTTGCCGCGTGATGTTGCAAAGCGCGAAAATCATCTATCAGCGTTGCGCCACGTCCCGTCAGCCTCAAAAATCAAATGGATGGAATAATGCCCAAAGTCACCTTCATCGCCTATGACGGCAGCCAGTCAACCGTCGAGATCAAACCCGGCGAAAGCATCATGTTCGGCGCGACGCAAGGCGGCGTCGGCGGCATCGTCGGCGAATGCGGCGGGTTCTGCAGCTGCGCCACGTGCCATGTGTATGTCGACGATGCCTGGATGGACAAACTCACGCCGATGACCGAGCACGAGGACGAAATGCTGGAAGGCACGGTCTCCGAACGCAAGCCCGGCAGCCGGCTGAGCTGCCAGATTTCGATGACCGACGATTTGGATGGCCTGGTCGTCCACACCCCGGAACAGCAAAGCATATAAGCCGCCCAAGGCAAATCCAAAATGCCGGATTTGCTCCGTTCCGCCGAGAATGGCGTCGCGACCCTGACGATCAACCGCCCGGACCACCGCAACGCCATCGACGGCGCCCTTTGTGACGATCTCCTCGCCGCCCTCACAGACATCGCCCAGGACGAGTCGATCGGCGCACTCATCCTCACCGGCGCCGGCCACCAGGCTTTTTGCGCCGGCGGCGACATCAAACGCATGGACCACATCGCCGCCCAGAATTTCGACCACCGCGTCGCCAATCTGCGCCGGTGGGGCGGCATCACCATGCTGCTCCACACGATGCCGAAAATCACCATCGCCATGGTCAACGGCGTCGCCGCCGGCGCCGGATTATCCATTGCCGCCGCCTGCGACTTCCGCCTCGCCGCCCGCTCCGCCCGCTTCACCACCGCCTATGTCAAAGTCGCCCGCTCCGGCGATTTCGGCGGCACCGCCCTCCTCACCCGCCTGCTCGGCGCCGCCCGCGCCCGCGAACTCTACCTCCTCGGCACCATCATCGACTCCGCCCAAGCCGAAGCCTACGGCCTCGTCACCAAAGTCTTCGATGACGACAAACTGCAAGCCGAAACCTGGAACTTCGCCGCCCAGCGCGCCGCCGGCCCCGCCACCGCCTATGGCTACATCAAACAAAACCTGCACGCCGCCGAAACCATGCCCCTGCCCGACCTCATCGACCTCGAAGCCGCCAACCACGCCAAGACCGGCGCCACCGCCGAACACCTCGCCGCCGTCGCGGCGTTCCGGGAGCGCCGGCGGGGCAAGTAATGCCGGGGCTCGCTTAAGGGATTGCAAAGGCGAGCCTTTGCTGGGGGTCCAGGGGGCAAAGCCCCCTGGCCTTACTTTCTAAACCCCCCCCGGCACAACTCGCTTTCCTATCTCCGGAACGACTGCGCCGGGTGGCTCGCGGGTAGTCGCGGCCCGTGGTTGGTGAGTTTCTGGCGCAGGGAGCCTTCGGTGTATTCCAGTTTGTAGCGGCCGCGGCGTTGCAGTTCAGGGACCAGTGTGTTTACCACGTCCTCGAATGTCGCGAAGCTGATCCCGCGG
>Ga0209208_10008331_pt1 | contig 13826 bp, 13 predicted proteins | sample S1TSphfallax_3_FD_187694 | JGI IMG/M metagenome (GOLD analysis project Ga0209208, IMG submission 187694) | Host-associated microbial communities from peat moss isolated from Minnesota, USA - S1T2_Fd - Sphagnum fallax MG (SPAdes) (version 2) | ecosystem: Host-associated > Plants > Peat moss >...
AGACCAGAGAAGAAAAAAAAAAAGTAATGATAGTTTGCTGCCATCGCCTTTTTCACATCATCACAACCATAGAAGAAGGCGACAACATTGTTGTTGTCATTTTCTTCGTAGTATAACCACTAAAAAAGGCTATGACAATTGTCGTTGCCTTTTTTTGCAACAAAGCCATTTAAAAAGGTGATATAAGTTATCATCGTTTTCTTCTTCTTTTCAAACATTGAAAAGAAGGCGATGGTAGCTTGCTTTCATTGTTACAACACCACCATAAAAAAAGGCAACGATAATAATTGCCATGATGACAACAATTACCATGATGGCAATAATTGTTGTTGCCTTCTTCTTCCCTGCAACACCACCACAGAAAAAGGCAATGGCGCATTGCCATTGTTTTTTTATCAAATAAAAAGAAGAAGGCAATGACAATAAGTTGTCATTGTCTTCTTCCTACAACACCACTAAAAAGGATTGGTGTCATCTTCTTCTTTTCAAACACAAAGATGAAGGCGACGATAGCAGCTGATGTCACCTTTTTCACTCCAACAACAATAATTGTCGCAACCCTAACCTTGACCTTGTGATGAAGGCCAAGGGGTTACAAGGTTGTGGGCCAAGAGGAAGCCCGAGAGTCACTCCGCATGCTCTCGGGAATGCAAAAGAGTGTGAGGGAATGAACACACTCCCGAAGGAATTCAACTTTGGGAGTTGGAATCTCGGTGGACTTCCAAATTTTCAGAGGGCAATTTCAGGGGTCAAAACTCAATGACTTGAAAAGGTTTTTATACCATTGGAAAGCTCTTGGAATGTAAATGTCTAAAATGAGCTCACATTGCTCATTTGAACATTTGAATCGCAAGTTATGGTCAAAAGAAAAACCGGGAGTCAAATTGCCAATTTGACTCTCAACCATTAAAAGTCGAGAATCGACCTGATTTACTTAGCTGTAGATGACATGCAACATACTGTTGGAAAGTTCTTGACGAGAGTTATAACTTTGCTTCAGACCTCATTTGAATCAGAGGTCTGCTTGCAAAATTATGGCGCCCCAAAGTCATGGGAACCCCAACTTGGGCAATTTCAGGACTCCCAAGTGACTATTGATTAAATACAACTTGAGCTCATTTGCAAATTTTACTCTTTATTGCAATGCTTAAAATAGTTTAACAAGAGTTGTGATAAAGAATATATAGTTTATTGTGTAATATACACACCTATTATTGATATTGACTTCCAATAAAGTGCAACAATACATTTTGATATTAAAAATTTATTTTCTGCAAATTCATACTATTTCTTTTGTTATTAGTAACATGGATTAAAGCATTATCCATTCATCATTAGGAAAAAGAATCTTTGTGTCATGACTCACAACATGTTTTAAGCTTGGACTTTCATTTCAACATGAAGGAAGTGGTTAGACAGATGCACAATTGAAGAGAGAATGGAATGGAAAAGAGCTTAGGATTGTACTCATGGTGTAACATATGGTACAAATGTTGAAACTTGAACGACTATGCAACTAGTACCCATAAGATTGTATATCCTTCAAGATTCTTCACATCATCCTGCTCGATTGCAAATTACATGATACTAACATGTGGACTAAATCACAAAGAAATCTCAATGACCAATTTGAACATGGTGATTGCAGTCATTATTACCCTATGAGAGTCACTCACAAACTGACAGATGATCACCTGGGGCACCACAAATAGCAGTGGAGACACGGTGCCATGATTGCCCACTGACTTCCATTAGCTCCCAAAATAGCTCCCAGCTTGCATCACTTCTTACATCACTAGTAGGTATTAAGGAGCCAAAATTTTTGGGCAAACCCTTATATGAAAAGCCCCATCCTCAGTTTCTGATTGCATGTCTGGAAGCAATGGAAAGACTTAGTAATTAAATTGGGCAGGTACTCAAGAGACTACCTATGTGTATTTATGAGCCTATTAACACTGAATGTGACAAAGATTTAAAGCAAACCTTCAGCTTATCAAAGGAGAAGAGGTGTTCTTTTTGCTTTGGCAAAACATATGGAAATCATCACATACAACTGACTGCTTTTTGGCGTTACCATGAAATTTAGCAAGTATTCAAGAGGTTAACTGTGTGAGACTATGTGTAATTTGCAAGTGTATTAACACCAAATGTAACAAAGATTTTATGCAAACCTTCAGCTTATCAAAGTAGAAGAGGTTATCTTTCTTTTGCTTTGGCAAAACATGTGAAAAGCATCACATACAACTGACTGTTTTTTTGCTGTTACTAACCAGCTCTATCACATGGTCAATGAGCTAACATAGCTTTTTTTAGCTTGCAGCACACATTACCACCATGACTGAAGTCCTGTACTGATTGTATGATGGACTACAATTTGCTGGTCCCCCACACCCTCAATGATGAATTGACTTGAATCATCCAATGGCACCCCAGTCAGTGCTGGACTTCAAATTACTGACAAATTTACTCCACAAAGGGACTTCTGTTTGAAAATTGGAGTAGCTTCTAACCAACTCTCTCATTGGAGCATGAACACAGCACAAATATATGTTTAGCCACGAAGGGATCCCCAGCTGCGGTGCCTCTGTTGGACCAAGTGATCAAAGCAACCCATCAGCCCAACAAGAAAATGGCACTTCTGCAAATCTGAATCAGACCCAAAAACAAGCCATCTTCATCATAAGACAAAAACATAGGCTACACCCAACATCGCCAAATCAGATACTGCCAGCAGATGAATTACCTGAGAAGTTGGGGTCCCTGAGGACTTTGCAGGAACCACATCATTGTCATCATCTTCCACATCATCATCATCAATGAAACCAGTCCTTGCCACAGAACTTGATCCACGGCCTCGCTTTGCTGTCACTCCTCTGCCCCTCCTTTGAGAAGTAGGTGCTGGTCTCTTCCGATCCTTTGTGCTTACTACAGGCTCCTGCTTCCTCCCAAGTTCCATAGACATTCTACCAAGTGAGATATCAAATCCAGCAGATACAAGGATCACAGTACCATGCAGGTCTTTTGACACTACTCTGCTTGTTCAATTACAACCAAAAACCCCAACTTCCTCTTTCACTGTACAGTCTCATCATGTTCACAAAAACCAAAACCTGTTACTTGGTGTCCACTTCTGAAGTGAAGTCTCATTGTTAAGAACACTCAGAAGGAGGATTGCTTTATGTCTTAGAATTGATAGTAAAAGACTTAGCTGACTTGTCTGTTGCTGAATCAAGGCACAAAAAGTAAATTTCCACCACTGCAAAGAAAACAAAATTGCCTTCTGGAACTAACTGGTTATAGAAGATGAAATTACCGGATCACTTTCCGGCTCCCCGAGCTCTTCATCAGAATCCTTGTCACTGGCTGCCAGAGATGCAGGTTCATCTTCCTCACTCTCACTTATTCTTTGCAAAGCAACTGTAGCAGCTGCAGATGCGGCTCTGCACTCAAGCACTGCAAACTCAGGTGGTCTATAAACAACAAACAGCCTCCTATTCAAAACAGAGTTGTATTCATCAGTAAGTTTCTTAAACTGTCAACCTCACCTCCTAGAAGGACGTGGCTCCCGGAGCACGTCTAAAGTAGTCTGGGTGAGATTACCCCGGGATCCCCGCCCTCGACCTCGAGTTCCTTTTCCACGACCACGAGAGCTGTTGGGTTCATCTTTGGTTTCTTGGCGAGCAGGTTGTTTTTGCTTTGCTGCTGTTGCAGCCTTTGGTGTTGCCTCTCTTTGGCCAACAACTTCATCATCACTAAAAGTTTCAATTTGTTGGATGGATTTGCCACCAGATCTCCCTCCCACAGTCTGCTAGCAGTAAACATCGAGGCAGGTTCAAATTTTTCACACAATAATGATAATTCAAGACAATTGAAAAAACTCTGGTTCTTGAGGTGACAATTACACTGTTGGATGGCAAAGAGATATTCTCCCCAAAAATGATTCTGAACAGATCTAACCTGAGCTTCATGCTGCTGAATTGATGGAACAGGGCTGTTCAAAGGCACTCCCTCTTTATATCTGGGAACTGACTCATTCTCACGTTGCTGCACACCACAGATAAATCAACCCTTCAGACCTCAGTTACAATCCAGCCATAGTTGTATGGAGCAACTTCTAGAATACATTCAAGAGCTATCAATTAAATATCGTATCCAAACTACATTTGACAGGGAACACAAACAGTTCACGAATATATGAAACAAAGAATCAGGGGTTTGAATGTGGGCCCAACCAGCATTGAGACTTAATCCCCATGTCTTAAGGTAATGATTGAGATTACAACTGCACTAGTCAGTAACAAGAAGGAGAAACTCACTTGCATGTGTTCACCAACTTTCACAACTACATCGCTCTCCTCCTGTATTTGTCTTAGGTCAGCTTCCTCAGTGAGCTTGTTCTGTACCAGCACAACCCCATTTTCACCATAGTATACACAAAAGTGCTATTCACAAAAGAGAATTTCCACACAACCCAGTGTCTAGATAGATTTGCAACAACAAATTGCATATAATGTGACCAATATATACAATTGCTTTCACATGCCCAAGACAAGTGAACCAATTTTCCTTGTATCTAAACCAGAGGATTTCAGTACAAAAGAGTATCCATATGACAAAAACAGACACTTCTTGACTTTAGACAGGTTCAACTTATCACCTGTGTGACATCCAGGTTTTGGTGGACACAGGCATAGAAAGCTTGCTTATCATCTTTGTTCACAAAATCATGAAGTGCCATGCCCAGATCTGTAACAGGCAATATCTCCATTTTCTGAAACAGGCAGTAGGCAAGGTTTGAGCTCATAAAACCAAAAAATTCTATTCAACCTCTATTATCACCCACCCAATTCACCAATGCGGCCACTCCAGAGAACACTGCAATGGTTGAAAAAGGAAAATTTACATGATCACTGGGTGTAAAACCATCTGTTCCAATAATACCCAGCATGAGAGATAAAGAACATGTTCCTTAGCAATGTCTCTGTTTCAACAAATGTGCATTGTAGGGAGTGCCTTACCAAATTGCTCTCAGCAACAAGAGCTTCAATGTTTTGCTGATTCAATTCCTCAGGTCGCAACTTTTCCTTTTCATCAATTGGGCCTGAGTCCAGCCCAACTCATTAGGGTGCTTCTTTTTTTGAAAGAAAATTGGACTCAAAATCAATAATGCTAAGAAGAAGATGACCTCAGCAAGTGTGGCAAAGTATAAGAGCACCAGCACAGAAGAACTTATAGAATGTACACATACGAGTTCATTTGCCAAACCCTTGGCCTTTGGAATTGCTAGAGAGGGGCAAGTGAGAGGTAGATGACACAGAGTAGCTGTATCTATGAGATTGCAGAGAAAAACTCCACAACACTTTTGAAGGTAACTGTTTCTGTCCATTTCAGCAAAACCCCCAAAACTAAAAATGACAAGAATGAGTGCAGTCATGACTTTGTGAGTGTTACTCACAAAGTATAGACGATCAATTTCATCATGAACAGCAGTGGCAAGCTGCCATGGCTGCCCACCAACTTCATCCTAAACCCTAAACCCTAAACCTGGGTACTTTGCCAAATTTTGACCAGCTATGGACATCAGAACATAAACCCAGCTGCATTGCCTGATCTGTGCATTGATTAAACCTTGCAGAACGGTCTGCAAGCAATACTAAATGAAGAATTATCATTAGAAGCCACATGCAACCATGCTTTCTATGACCTTATTGTATGTACTACAAGCACCACCTGAGTTTACAATGTCAGAAACATAATAGATACTGAAAAGGAACCAGAACTCCAAACATCCCTACTTCTCCTCTCATCAAGGTAATATCAAACCGGCCATGAAAAGAATCAGACACAGTGTCCCCACCAAATAAGTCCTTTGATGGAAGGTTCCTAAGGGCAGGGAATTACTCTATTTATAAGCCCTAAAGAAAGCTCAAAAGGTTCTTCAAAACTGAGAAGGAAGACCAGGGTCAGAAGAATACCATCAGTTGAAGCTCTCTTCTTTGCTGCTTTCGTAAACAGAAGTATATCATGTGGATTAGCAACCTGCAAGAAATTGGTTTGATTATCTGTACTGTATGTATGCTGAATGATATTACATATCTGAGATTGCAGAAAAATCTTGACAACAACACTTTGAACCACATGCTCAATGATAACCGCATTGTCTCCAATTCAATTCAACCATTAAAATGGAAACTGACCACAGGAAAGCAACCAGTTCACTTTTAGCTGGTTGAGACATAGACAACTGAGACTAGGAGAAGAAATAGGAAATAAAAATAGACTGCACACCTTGCCAACAAATTTCTGGCCAAAGCGTTGTGGATTGATAGTTGTAAACCCTGTGTAGTCCACCTGCATTTGTGTGCAGGGAACTCTTCAGATCATTGTAGCAGAAGCAGCTCAGCCTAGAATGTGCTGACAGCAGCTTTATGTACATCAGTTGCAGTTTCCAACATCAACACCTTTAGGAGAAGGCAGCAAAGAGATATGTTCTAGACAACATTCAACAGGAGTTTGGAACAGAAAGCAAGGGCATCACTACGTGAACTTCACAATTCTGGAGGAAACCATCTATCAAAGTTCAGATGACAATGAACTGGAAGAGAGGATATCACGAAGTGGCATTTGATGCAGGATATTGAACAAGGAAATAGGAGGTAGGCTTGGAACCACATCAGCAAGTGACTGAGGTGAATTTGACTTTTCAACACCAACATACAATAAGCATCATGATCTAATCTGTTCATTTTGTCCAGAATAAGACCAAATGGAATCTTTGACTTCTCACTTACCCGCACTCGAATCAAGGGCACCATAGCTTCTTGATGGCCTGCTTCATTCTCAGCTGCTTTCGAAATCAAGTCATTCACCTAAAGACAGGGAATCTCTAGACAATGGTGAGCCTTTTTGTTGCAACATCAAGAAAATTATGAAACAAATTAACAAATCTTAGAAGGTGCATGGAGCATTTAACACCACAATGAGAGCCCTGGATGAATGGAGCTCTAAACAATAACATTTGAACATCCAACTGCTGTGTATGGTAAAGGAACACTCAATTCTCAAAAGACTGACCTGGATTCCAGTTCGACACAATAAATGACTGGCAATAGCAGACAATATACACAACACTTACCACCTTTCCCAGGTACTCAAGAACAGCTGTTTGATCATTAGGGTCCAGATCAGGCTGATCCTTCAGAGAGACCTACATGTGCACCCACAAGTACTGTCAAATGATAGAACACAATTTTCCTTGGCCTTCTTGTTATGCCTAAAATTGACCCAAATATAAACAACTGCAATGCTGCAACATCTGTCAACTAGGAACATTCCTGCTCACAAATGACACAGGTGCAAGCATAAAAAGATCCATGACCAAAAGTCTGCACATAGTTCATGTCTTAAAACAAAGTTTGGAGCACACAACAAAATTTGCTGTTATTGGCCACATGCACTTACATCCATGAACTCAAAAGGCCTCACTGACCCTAGTGGAATCTTTGTTGGTCGGTACTGGTTCCCCTGCAATGAAAGTTTTTCACAAATCAAAACACCAAGCTGGTCTGGTTGGAGCTCAAAATCACCTCACAGCTAAGCAAATAGAAAACTTGTGAGCATTGTTGTTGAACACACAGCCCGAATTCTGCTTCTCAGCAAAAAGACAAACACCCACAAAGTGTGGTGACAGGAACATTGAGAAGCAGTACAAAGCTCCTATCAACCTTGATCTCGAGAAGTAGCACATGTTTGGGCTTTGCCTCCCCAGCAACCAGTGATGTTGCCACTGATGAACCCGGTTGGGTGACATGGAAGTCCATTCCCAGCACTTCCTGAACAGTACCCCAACAATCCACATTTAGGGTACCGTGACTGTGCTTCAACCCCTAGTCAAAAACCTGATTCTGATCCTTGCTTATCAATCACCATTTAGTAGGTCATTGCCAAAAATGTTGTCAAAGAGCACCTGTGGGTCTATCAAACACTCATGCTCATGGCCCCAAATCACAAAATCCAAGAATCGAGCTAAAAAGTGCTCATTGATGGCATTCTTAGGATTTGTCTTCACCCTGCCATGACAAGAGGTTCAACAATCAAATAATGTAAATTTGGATAGCAGATATGCAGCTAGAGTTGAGAATGACCCAAAACCATCCATCTGTCAAGCCCATTCTTGGGAACAAAATCAGGTCTGTAAACAACATCAATGTACAAATTTCACCACACCATGACAGTCACCACCACATCAAATACAGCAAATCCAAATAACTGCTTTCTTGTAGAAACTGTCTACCAGTCTGACAGCACATTGCAAAGACACACCAAGAAACTACACTTAATACAAGAGTAGCACCTATTTTGATGGAGAACAAAAATGTTGAACCACTCTGAGGTAGGGCAGCCTTCAAGACTCTCAGGTCGAATCCATTGCACTGCATGTGGAGTCTGCACAATAGGACCATGAATCACAGTGAAGAAGAAACCAATTAATACTGTAATAGAAATTTTGAGCTTCCACTTCCCAGAATCAGGTCAACTGTCCCCTCACAAATTTCACAAACAGTGAATTCAAAGTGAAAATGGTCAGTGTTGATAATTTAATCATGCAACAGACCTGGAACATGCGATTCAGACGCTCATCACGAATATTTCCAAGACCGTATAGAGCAACCTTAGTAGAGCCCTGGCCAGACACCACAACTTCATTATAAAAAAATTCCAAAGAAGAGGCACATGGTGAAGGCACAAAAGGCAATACTTTCACATTTTAACAAAAATGACCAACAAGAAGATCCATCCTTTCTCTAAGAGACACAACCTTCTGCAGCAAAACTGGATACATTGATATTTGACCAACTCCATTGCCCCCCAGCACCGCTTTCCCAAAATAGTTGACCAGATTGCATGCAGCCAGAATATCTATTGCTGACAGATGATCCTGCAAAGCACAACTAGCATCAGTATGACAGGATCTCTGTTCTCCTTGCAGAGCATAATAGGAGATATTACAACACTCTTTGTCCCAGGTATCCACTGAAGAAGACAGTAGGGAGAAAGGAAGGTATCAATACCAAGAAACAGGAAGATCAATCTAATGGTTGAAGATGTGAGCATTGATACGCACCACGCCTGCTGGATCATCATGGTTGCCATGGATGGTGAATACAGGCAGGCCAACATTGAAGTGAGGGTCCTCATAGTTGACATGCCCAAATCTACATTGCCACATGACTCAGATGAGATAATATAAGCTCAAAATCTAGGAAACACTTATGCTCCTTTATTGTCAGAAATAGTTTACGAATAATACTGTTCAATAGCAACCATATGAGGTGATCACTCTGTTGACATTTTGCACAAGTATTTCAAACAAGAAACTTCTGCATAAGTACTGAGAGATTCTCCATACTTAAGATTTATGTCAATAGAGGAATGACCCAATAACAAGGTTATGCATGTTTGGACCACATAACAACAACCAATCAGCAAGGCATGGGAAAAACAGAAACCCCACCCTACAGAAAGGAGAAAACAAGACCCAAACCAAAACTGCAGGCATCTTCAGAGACTCAAGAGCAAAATGCATTGTATTGAATACCTACCATATCATCCACACTCCCTTCACCAGCTCTGGGCAATAGGTAGATGTTAAACTCAAACATTAACCAACGTATTCAGTTTCTATCACAAGACTAACAGTAACTGGAAAACTTGCCTGTGATACCATCTAGCTCAACAAAACCTAAAAGAGAAGAAGACCAATAAACCCAAGAAGAAAGAAAATCACAACAAGAATAAGAATAAGAAAAAAGAAAAAAGGTAAGAATAGGGAAAAATCTGACATGAAAGGAGAAGGAAAGCAAAAGAAGTACAGGGAAAACTTTGAGAACCAAATCTTCAGAGAACAACATGGGCTTAGAAAATCTCCTCACTTGGGATTAAGAAACCTGTGAAATGGTCATTTTAAAGATTCCAACAGTAGAAATACCAGACATTTCAAACATGAAGCATGAGAGTCAGGTAATAGAAGAGGAGAGTCTATCTTGTTTCACAAAGATGGTTCTGAGACTGCAGATGAATAACTAGATACTTTCAGTCATTGCTGCTGCTCACAGCACAACAATATTAGACCAGGTCCTCAGCAGACATAAAATCCAAATAAAATTCCAGAATGCCATTGCATTGTCATAGAGAAAAAAACGCTTTGAGAGTGTGTACTTGTTTGGGAAGTTGATAGTCTGATCACTGACAACTTGGAATTGGACTGGACGGTCATTGAGGCAGTATCTTCGCAAAATTTCTATGGTCCTCACAAGGGTGGACCGAGAAGGCTTATTTTCATGGAACAGATCTCCTCCTAAGAGAAGAAAATCCACCTGAAGGAAAACAACAACAGCATGGTTCAAATTTCCATCAGCAGAAAACCTCCCATTTCATACAATCTGCCATGACTCTATCTCCTCACAGAGCTGGTGGTCTGAATAATGCACTGATTTTTTCATATCCAGAGGAAAAGCAAAGCTACCGTCAGCAATGGGTCATGACCACAGATGCAGAAACATCAAAACACAAGCCTCATAGGGGCCAATGAAGCATGTGAAAACACAAACAGGAATTTAAGAAGAGTTTAGGGTTTAGGGTTTAGGGTTTGGAAAAAAAAAGGAGAAATTGCACTACTCACCTGGCACCATCAATGGCATGAACACAGATGCAGAAAAATCAAAACACAAGCATTATAGGGGGCGAACGAAGCATGTGAAAACACAACCAGGAATTTAGAAAAGGTTTAGGGTTTAGAAAAAAAGAAAAAAAAGAGAGATATACTCGCCTGGCGCTGGGAGGCAATAGCACAAATCTCATCAAAAGCATTGAAAGAATCATGACGACGCACTTCATCTTTCTCCATATAACCTAAATGGCAGTCAGTAGCTACCAGTATTCGCAATGTATCAGTATCCACCATCCCCCTGCAACAACGAAAACCCCCCACCCCGCAATGGACTGATGATGAATTGGCGCAGTGCCACACTTTGGCAAAGAAACAAACCAAAAAAAAAAAAACATTTCATACTCAAAGACACCAAGTTTTCTTCAATAATTGAGAAAAATTGTTTACCCAGAGCCCGCAGGCGTCACCATCTTCTTCTCTTAGCCGATGATGATCACCGTGACGCGCAACGATTTTGTGGGTTTTATCATGCTGAAAGCACTAATGTAGTAGACTTGATGGTTCATTCTAGTCTATGATTGCAACTTATTGGCATAACATTCATCATAGTTGGTAAACCTAATTTTGCACCTATTTGGATTTCTTTGGAAATGGGTTGGATAGGTGGTCCAAGTAAGTGTGTGTTCAATTTTTGTAGAATAGAAATGTTGGTTTTTAGCTCATGTTCTAGTACCTACTTTTGAGTTTGAAAATTGAATCCAATATATAAGAGGAAATTGAATCCAATTTATATGTAAGAGATTCATTATTGGGGGAGTGGTGTTACAATTTAAATATATCATCAACACCATTAAAAAGTCCATCATGTGTGGCATAGTTTTTAGCACATAGTTCAACAAACATTCACAATTTCAAACGTATTTGACAATGTATAAACATGCAATATGGTGGGGGATCTTCTTGTAGTTTAAAGTGCAAAAGACATCTATCATGATGATGATATTTTACATTAAAAAAATTATTCTCGTCCACTAATATGTTGAAATACATATTAATTTCGTATGTTTGTGGTTTTATTTGTGTAATAGAAGTAGGGGAATTGGAGATCATTTAGGGGCATTTTAAAACATATTGCATTATGGGTGAATATATCGTTTTTAGTGTGTGTGAAAGTATGATATTTATTAAAATGTTCACAAATTCTTCATCTGTTTGTCGCAAAACTTGATGCAATTCGTATCATTGAATAAAACTGAACCAAAAAATTTCTACTAAATAATCTATGGAGTTTTGTTTTGGTTTAAAAACCCAATAATCATGAATTGGAAGTACTTGTTGCAAATCACTAGTAGAAATGAAATCCAAAGTACCAAAGAAATGGTGGTATGTTTGTTTAATGGTTTTAAATCTATAATCTATGAAAGAAAATATTTTATTCTTAATGAAGGATATTTTATCAAGGACCAATAAATTGAGATCACCATACATTTTTTATTAAATGTCTAAATGTTTAGATGTCAAAGATGGTAAATGCTTGCAATTTAGGGGAATACTTAATGTTGAATGGATTGTGATGCCATCTATATTGAAAGTTGTTTTACCAATGTAGGCCATGAATAATATTTCTTGCTTGAGAGGATCAACATGTAATTGTTTATTGTAATGAGCAATAGGCCTTGTATAATGAAAAATAATGTAAATGTTTTGTCATACCAATTTCACTTGTCAAGAACAAATGAATTGGTTTATCAAATCATGTCCTTTTAAGGTATATGCAATCATCAAAGATTGTTTGTTGTTTTGAATTTAGTTTTTGTACAAAAGAATATAATTTTTTATCTAAAATGATTTTTTACTTTTTTTCAAAGGTGTTTGGAATAGTGGATAAAATTGTTTGTGGTTGAATATGTGTGTCTAGTGTTATATCATAAGCTTCAACATTTGAATTATTTGTAATTAGTGTTGATGTTGTTTGATCATTTACAAAAAGAAATTTTTCTATCCATATGTTTTCATTGTTGACATAAGCTAAATCATGAGCTTCAGTTTTTAAGCAAGACCATTTGTTTCAATTTGGAAATTGACATTATGAACTTTGATCTTGTTTGTATGATGGATTTTTCATGTGTCATCTATGCATAATGCCATGTGGAATGACCATCTAATTGATAATCTTTTAAGTCTATAAATGGATGAAAGAGCAAAAGTTGTTTTCAATAATAATTTTATGGGTCTTTATGTTTATTATAATGAACAAAACAAATAATTTGAAATGTATGATTTTTTTTCTTTTTCAAAATAATAATATGTAGCAAACTCATATAAAGAAAAATTTATATATGATGATGGATAATTCATGTATTTGTCAATGATTAAAAGTGATTTAATGTCTTTAGATTCATGAAGGAGGTTTTGTAATTGTTTATTTGATTTTAGTACAAATGTTTGTTTAAATGGTGGGAATGTGTTTATGAAAAGACATTTGCATAATGAATGGTACAGAGAAATAAAGAACACTATGTAAACTACATGTTCTGCAAACATTTGTCGTGCATTCACAAATGCATTGTTTCATTTTTTTATTTTATTTATTGTATTTGTGTTGTCACGGTGGCAATAGTCAATATGGTTTGAAATTCTTTTGTAATTGTTTTATTTACCTTTGTAACATATGACATGTAGTAATTAGTTGCTACATAAGGGTCCACAATGAATTACACATCAATATTTGCAACCTAAGGTGGGCCAACTTTTATGCCCAAAAATTTGTTCAAACATCTTTTACATTTCTTTTTAAGAATAATGTATAGGTATTTCTAATGAAATTTTTAATGCTTTTATATATGTTGGGAAATCAATGTATAATTTATCTAAAAATCAATCAAACAAATTGGATTATTCATTTCCAGTTTTGATAATGTTGTGAAAAAAAATTGGTAAATTTTTGTAAGAGTTTTACAAAAAATCTTCATGTGTAGACATTGATCAAGGGGTTCCAAATTTTGTGTAAAAGGTAAAGGTGGAAAAGGTTAATGGAAATGACACACATCTTGGTTCAACATATGCGTTTATGTCAATGTATTTGTGAATTTTGAAGGTCTTTTGGAAGTAAACATACATCACATGATGTATATTTGTCAGCAAAAGTTACAATTTC
>Ga0209208_10008332_pt1 | contig 13825 bp, 9 predicted proteins | sample S1TSphfallax_3_FD_187694 | JGI IMG/M metagenome (GOLD analysis project Ga0209208, IMG submission 187694) | Host-associated microbial communities from peat moss isolated from Minnesota, USA - S1T2_Fd - Sphagnum fallax MG (SPAdes) (version 2) | ecosystem: Host-associated > Plants > Peat moss >...
GCCCCCCTATCTACATAGTAACCACCTACATGCCCCCTACCTACCTAGTAAGCACGTACATCCCCCTACCTACGTAGTAGCTTCTAGTTAACCATTTACTAACTAAACATTTATAGGCATCTATCTACCTACTTACATACGTATTTTCCCTTGTAAATATGTTTGAAATAGTTCTGGATTGATTTCAATCATGTAAGCAAAGAGGGTTGTTGGTATTGCTTGAAATTCTACTCATTGCTTTGAATTCTACTCTTACATGCATTACGCTTTCTGAAAGCCCACTGCATTATTATGGTCAGTAAGGTGCCCTCTCTTAATACACTGACAAATACGTGGCAGATTTTTATGTTCACAACAAATGACTACGATCTCGTGCTTTTTCCTTTAACTAGTTACCATTCTATTACACAGATGTTTCTAGTTATGTAGTTCATCACATTGTGGTTTAGAATTTATCAAGACAAAAGTTTAGTGGTGTGCTCAAAAAAAGTATTGTCATTTCTAGTCATCACAACTTCAGACACTATTAGACTTATTTACACACTCTTTAATAATATTGCGTAGAAACTTAAGTGATTTTTCCACACAATATTATTAAAGAGTCTACAAAGAAGTAAGTGTATTGCACATTTTGACATCCTCAATCATGAAGACCTACAAAAAAGTCACTTGGGTATTATGCATTTTGTTGCATCGAAATATGAAGCTTTTGTAATGAATAGCAACTCTTGCACATTTTTCCATATGAAATATGATGATTATGTAAAGAAGAAAAAGTAGATGACTGCCATGTCCAATGGTGAATGTTATATGAACATTGAAAGGTATTGTATAACTATATTAACTCTTTCTTTTGAATGTCCATATCATACATTTTACAATGTCTCCCTCCCCATCTCAAGTTTCTTATACAAGTTCCTACATTCTTTGATATGTTTTATTTCATCTCAAGTTTCTAACACAAGTTCCTACATTCTTTGATTTCTTTCTTTCTCAAGTTCTTGAGTGTCTTAGAGGTCCAAAATCATTAGATAAGTCAAATGGGGTTTTATCTTGTTGGCAAGCTTCTTTTGTCATCACCATTGGTGGCATTGGCTTGATTTTCATACTAGTCATTGCCCCCCACTAAATATTTAGGGGAGATGGACCTTTTGTAGCTTCCTTTGTTACTATTTCATGTTTTTAGTAGGCCAACCACATTTCCTTTTAGAACTTGGCCAATGTTGATGCCAACATCTTCCCATTTTGCTACGAATTGAAAATAGCATGTGACCTCTTGCCACTTTTAACATGTCCATGTTTTCCCCATTTGAACATCATCAATAAACAATTGGTTGACTTTGGAAATTCCGTCTCAAAAATTTCATACCATCCAACTTTATCCAACACTTTTTCTAATGTGGCATCTAACATTCTCTAAGCCCACATGGTTTCAAGTTTGGGTCCAAGAATAGAAAACATGACCTTCATGAACCAACCATTCCTTTGCATGTTTCATTTGTCTTTGTTAATGTCTTCCGTGGCCTTTTGAATCATGTTAAGGTTAACCAATCCACGAGTCATGAACCTTAACCTTCCTCATTGTGTTTGCACACAACCTCTTGATCAAATGTATGCCCACATTTTGAAATGCACCCATGATAGTGAAGTATTGGGATACATGCTATGTATAAAACAATTGCACTCATTGCTTTAGAAGTCGACTTTTGCATGATGTTTAATAAATTGCATCCATTTTCTTCTTCCACATATTGATATTTGATAAGTTTTTTATGTAGAGATTCCTTCGAAGGCCTTGGTTGGTGCATCTCGTTGAAAGGAACATTGGGCCAAAATTATTGTCGGGAATTGTTCCTTAACTAATGAAACTACCCATGTCATAAGCAAAGATTGTAAAGGTCTCAAGTGTGTTAGAAGAACCTATTCACTATAAAATATAATAATTTTAACTTATTAATTGATAGTGGATTTCATATGCACAAAGGAATAATGGAAAATGTGAATAAGATGTGTTTTTAAAGAGTTTGCAATGATGGAAAGCACTTTTGTTACATGCTTTGTTGAATTTTTAGTTTTGTAATCTTAATGAATCCTTTAAGGATATATCTATTGCCATGATGTTTGACAATACTCCTATTGGAGAAAATTGGGCATTCCTTTTAATGTTGTGATGTAATTGCAATACAATGCATGTCAAGCAAGCATTTGAGTAGAATAAAAAGGCTTCTTCAATTCTATCTATGGGTTTTGTTCATATGCAACAAGAAGTTGCCAACTAAGGAGCTTACAATGATTTTATAAAACATTAATTTGTATTCTAATCTTGTTGATAAAGTTCTAAAATTTGCATCATCAATTTTGTGATTCTACTAATGTGGTTGTAGTGCTTTGATGTGTAGATTTGGCTACAAAGATTACTTTTTATCAAATTGTTTTTGCCATTTTGATGATTGGCATGTTAGGGTGATTAAAGCACTAGTGTAAAATTACAATTAATCTTAGTTTTAAATGACTATATGTAAATCTTTGTTGTTTGATCAGCTGATCATATTTGGTTTTCCGAAGCTCTTTAGCCAATGTATGGGACTCAATGAGTTGAAAAGGATCTAAAGATTCAAGATTAAATATTTTTCTGTAAAGCACATTAGCATATGTTTAAAACTTGTTCATGTTTGTCCCTTAGCAAATGGAGGTGTCATTGTGTGTAAAAAGTTCAATCATTGAAGTTGTTGTAGATGACATACTTGTTGGTATGAGTACAACAGGAACAATAAGTGGCTTTGTTGTTGCGCATCTTAACAACATGTAACATATTGTTGCCATCAAAGTATTAATAACCATTGGAGGGTCCATGGTGAGGATTGTTGCCACTTCTCATATATGCACCATTCAAGCACTTCAAGAGAGTCCCCACAATCTCGACATCGTTGCATGGAGGACACTCGTCCACAAGGGCAAAGTTGCCAATTATGAAAATCTCCGGATCAGTTGAGATCATGGGAGCTAAATTAGTTTTGTATGTTTCCATCCACCTCATGATAAAAGTTTCAAACCCATTATAGATTGTTGCTACAAATGATCTTCCAATGATTACCGATCATCTATTGACCACTTCAAGAAACTAAGATTAAATCAGATTTTCTCATGAGTTTTTTGCATCTTCACTATGTCGCCATGTTGTTTGGAGTCTCTTCCATTGTTGTTCATGTAAATAAATTGCAATTTGTTGGATTGGATGTTTCCAACAAATTTTGGCCCCAAACATCATGCCAAGATCTCTTTTTCCTCACATACAATTGTTTTCCCTCATGAACATTGTTTGGTTTTCTTGCTACTTTGTTCCTTTTTAGGCCATACTTCATGGCGTAAGATGCGGTCAAGTTGTAATTACAATTAGTTGTTATCCCTTGTTTTTTTTCTAAATAAAACAATTTTTTGATGATAGAAGGGTGGAACGATTTAACATTCATTTCTCATGAAGCTTTGTGGATTTGGAGAAATAATTTCTCATTTTTTTAAGTGGACATGTTCATTCAAATTAGTTTTTGTATATAAAAAATGATGGCTAAAACAAAATTTGGAATTTGACATTGTAGTGTTGTAGGGGTCCATTATGGAGATTTTGGAATTATGTTCCCTTCAAATTGTTATTATGGGGACCTTTTTGCAAAATTCCATTAAGTTGTGAAATATGATAATTGAATAACTAGGTGATTGTACAATGAGCAAGGAATTGGTGTTGAAGTTTTATAAGTGCAATATTACATGACCCATTTGACTTGCATGGAATATATGTTAGATTGTGTTCATCAATAAAAAGATTTGGGGGTTGGATGTTGCACAATTGTGAGGCACATAGCACATGAAATTGCTAATATTTAAAAAAACTAAAAGATTTGTGAAATAGAAGGTGAAAACATTATAGATGTAACTATTCATTTAAAGGTCATTTTTAATGTCATTGAGATTTACTTGAAATTGACAAGAAATCAATTCGACAATAGAGAAGGTTGCTTATGTGGTAGTTGAAACAAACTTTACACAATGAAGCTTTTCAATAATGCAAAAAAAGATCCACCCATTTTTTCCTCTTCCTATTTTCTAAGCATTCCTTTTCTATAAAAGGGGTTCATGTTGTGGGAAAAAAGGAGGTAGGGGGGTTTCAAATGTTTTCATTTTTAATATTTAAGTGTGATGGTGTATAACATTGGCATGGTAAACATGTTATTGTTTAACCAACAATGGTTGATGACAATGGAGGAACTTTAAATGGTTAAGAATGATAAGAAGTTGTTACTTCCTTAGCTAACAAAACTTGAGATTGAAAACTAGGCAAATTTGGTTCAATGTGATCTCTTGTGAATAGATCTTTAATAGTTTCACATTTTTCTTTCGATATCATAGAATCAAGTTGATTCTTCGAGGGTCTAATTAAGCTTTCAACCTTATGTTTTCCCATGTTCCATGTGGTGGTTTGTTTTAATAATGATGCAAAACAAAGCTTGCAAATATATTGAATTTGATGCTAACTAGCTAGCTAAAACATTGCATTGGTAATAATCACCTTTGTAAGAGAATTTTATTTATTTGGAATCAAAATGTTCTCTTTGTATAATAGTTGTTATTCTTGCATTGATCATACAAAACTTGGCATTTGTGGATTTTTTTTAAGGCACAAGCAGACTGTACTATGTGTGTGGTATGGTCTAATTGTGCCTTAAGAAATAATCCATGATTGGGTGAAAACATGGTAAAGTATACACAAAAAGTAATGTAAACAACAAAATATTGGGTCCCTAAAGAAAAAAAATTAACAAGTAGATGTTTTTATGGGGATAATTATTATTTTTTGGGTACATTATTATTTAACTCTTATTTGCATGGACTTCAAAAGCTAAATTATTATTATCATGTTTTAAAAAACTATTTGCAAGTACTTGAATTGGACCTAAAAATGTGGTAGTCTGAAAAATAAAGTTCAAGTACTTGAAAGTAGGTGAAATGTTTTTGCAAGTATTTGGTTTTTTTTCAAGTACCTCAATATTGATGTGGTGAACATTTTTATATTATTTTTTTGGGTTAATCAAGTTTGTTTCATAACTAAAATCATCCCCAACCCCTAAAAAATGGGGGATATTTTTGGAGTACTTTTTCAAGCCCAAATGATATGACACAAATTTCTTTTGAAAGCTAGAGGGAGGCTAGAGATGCCCATGAAAAAAGAAAAGTTTCATTTGTTTTGAAATACTAGAGGAGGGTTAGAAGTTTGAATTTTTTTTTTTTTTTTTTTGTGTTTTCAAGTAGAAAACAAGGTAACAAATATTTACAAAATATCTTGCTTGCACCTAATTGCAAAAATTTGCCACATTTGCCAATGATATATAATAAAGCCATCATTTCCATGGATGCATGTGCTTATACCTTGTAGTAAGAGATTTTAAGTTGACAAATTAATAAAAGGTGGGTTGAAAGGAGATATTCGTATATGTCATCCTCATGAAGTGAATTTTTCTTACAAATTGATTCCATGTTAATCACTAAAGCAATTAAAGTAAACTAGGTTCATGTTAGTTGTGTTATTTTATGGTTTTAACTATGTATTTTGGGGTGGAAGCATGATTGGGCGAGATAAAGTATTGTCACAAATGACACTTTCCATATTATCACTAACAAAATATTCAACACCACAATGATATAAGAATATAATGCAAATTAAATGATAAAATCATAATAGTTATGAACATACTTTTTTATTTCTAAAAACATTTTGAATTTGGACACAATCACATTGTACTTTGAGTGTCCTATTTTTTTTATCAACAAATGTCCCAAAATATAACTTACCACATCACATGGAGTTAGTATTATAAAAAATATATATTCTCCAGTTACCAACACATCTTAATGTATGAAAAAACCTTTAAAACATTCTTATGAAACATCATAATAATTTTGGATAATTCGGCAAAAATGAAGTATTAAAAAAAAATCCATTGAAAGGAATACATCAAAAATCAATATTATTAATTAAAAGTTTGAAGATGAAATGTTTTATAACTATGCTTAAAAGAATCATGTTATTGGGGATGAAAGCACAATATGGTGTAGACAAAAAATTGTCATAATTTAATAGTTGTCGATACTTGTGGAATTTTGATATATTGTGGTGGATGTTTGGAAAACATTTTGTAAATAAAAATTTCAATTAATGGTGGTTTACATCCCAATTTATCATTGTATCATGAAATTGGAGCAAATATGAACTAATTAATTAATAATTGGAGTACATTTTCACTTTGCAACAACCATGTCACTATGTTACAATTGTACAAAAGGACTATGAAGGACTAGATTTAATGGTAATTTATTCATGAAAATTTTCACATGTAAAAAAACAACCATGAAGAAGAATCTTCTTCAGTCAAATTCTCAATTTCTTTTCAAGTTGTGAAGTTCATATTAGACGTGTTAAAAATATTTGTTAGTACATTATGGTGTTATAACAATGAAAATTTTGATCTTTTAAATTTGTAAAATGTTATTCCATTGAAGATGTAAATGGGTTAAATTTTTTTTTACCATTATAAATAAAAAGAATTAAATTAAAAAATAAATAAACAATGGTAATCTATTATAAAATAGGGGTTCTAATTCAATGTTTGTAAAATTATTGGTGTACTTTTAGACAATGATACAACTACCAATAAATTGCATATTAATGGTTTTAAAAACTTATTTTATGTTTGAAGCTCAAATTATCTATATGTGATCTCTAAAAATTCAAAGTGAGTGAAAATCTTACATATTACTACATTTTATACTATATGTAGTCCCATTTTCCCCTAAAATTGTTTACATTGTAGTGTGCTTTCACCCTTGGATTTTTAAAAACTTCAAATCCATTGGTTGAAATGATATTCTCAATTCATAAGCATAATAGAATGATTGTTTTAAAAATTCATGTGTCTTGACACTTGCAACAAATTAACCCAAATTTTGACATGCCTTCTTAAATCATGATCCAAAAAAATCATGTACAAAAAGATGTATCTAGATTCATTGAAAAATGATGCATAAGTACAATGGACAACTTAATAACTTTAAAATTCCAAAATGAATTTTGTTTGGAGCTCCAAATTATGCATTCATTTAGGTAAATCAATGTAAACTTCATTGCAAATCCAAGTCAACATGTTATTAAATGAGGTTAAACTCAACTTGGATATGTTTTAGCATCTTAATCATTTAATTTGAAAGCAAAATCACATTGGTGCAAAGGACTTTTAATATTGCAAGTACGTCCACAATTGCAACCCCTTAACATGTTTTCACCCAAATGATGCTTTGTTTTGACAATTATTGCTTTCTCGCTCAAAGGTATCCTTTGCATTATGTTTTCCTCCTTTCTTTATTTTGAAGTACATGTACTAGTTTATTATTACCAAAAAAATCATATTACAACTTCTTTGATTTTTGAAATTGGATTGAAAATTATAGTATATGGTTTTTCACTTTCATCTACTCATATTTGGGAACTATGTGATGTTGTTGGTAGGGTTATGTATTGGTATTGGTGAACTAGCTTTTCTATACATCCTTGGTTACGCAATTTTTGAAAGATATGTTGAAATTTATGCATATTGATTTAGATGTAGTCTTTTAGATGACATATAAGGTTTGCATTTCTTTTTCCCTCCTATTACTTGAAAGTATGTTGCAATGCCATATTGAGGTCATGTAGTTAAGATTGCATAATCAATAAAATTCATAATTTTTTTGGGACCTTTCTTGGGGATGAGTTTGAGTACCATTCAAAATAGTAATATTGTTAGAAGAACTAATATGAAAAGTTATCTATGATAGAAGTCGTATGCTTTAAATTTCATTTTGGCATCCTCAAGCTTGTGACGACTAATGATGGATTGCCTTCAAAATGCATGAAGCAACATGAAGAAGAAAATGAAAAATTATTAACACCTATATCCACTATATGTATTATGATTGGGTACATAGTTTAGATAGGATGAGATTGACTTCTACCTACACTTTTCTAGCAAATGGAACAACAATATCTTGGAATAGCAAGAACCAAAAAAATGTTGTTTTTAATTGGTTAGATGTGAAATACATGGGTTGCATTCAAGTCAACAAAAGAAATCTATGGCCATTTAGTTTTTTCAATGATGTGGGTGAGTGTAAAAAGTTGTAAATAAGTACTAATTGCAACAATCAAAGTGCAACTACTCTTACAACAACTAACCATAAATATCATGAAAGAATTAAATACATATTCAACACCATTTATAGGATTTAGTTGAAATTGGCTACAACAAAATAAATATTAATCTCCTACTAAAGCTATATGATACTAGACATCCTTACCAAGGTAGGTCTGAAAGGCAAAACATATATGGCATCAAACAATTGATTCACAACTATAACAACAACTTTTCATGGAATTCTTGACTTGGTGTTATTAGATGTAGAACCCTTGGTGATGAAAACCCTTGGTTTGATCATCAAGTTCATGCATCCTTTCTTCATCTTTCCTTTTGCTTATGGTGAAACCCAATGCCCTAAATCAATGCATGCTTTCTATTTGAATCCTACTTACTTCTTTTTTGTCACTCTTCCCTTCTTTTAGCCTTTAAGAATAAACCTTCAATTTTTTTGCTTTTGATATTGTCCTACATTCCAAATAGATTTGAAATTGCTATTGGCCTCTAATATGTAATAGGTAATGTGTTGCTTCTTTTGTTTGTATGCATATGGAGGCACATGTTTGTTGTCACGAAGAGAAACCATTCCCTTTGAAAGTGTGGACTTTGTGGACTTTGTAGAGAGCTTGGAAATTGGGTATTATTCATTTTACCTCCTCCTCTTCACATGTCACGCTCATAGTGATAGTGTTTGCAAGTTTGTTAGAGGTGGGTAATGCCAAGTAGGCATGAGTTGATGACAAGGGACATTGAAATCATGACAACTTGTGTGAAAACATTAGGGTGTTTGCCTATAACTTAAGGGTTAATTACAAGTCTTATTCATTGCCAAGTTAATTCATTTTTTCTTTGCCACATCATCAACAACACAAATCTTTCACACATCCTATTGCAATCCATTAGGTAATTATGAAGTTTGTATAAGTGAATTGAAAGGTGCAACAAAAAATCAAGAATCATCAAAACAAATGAAATCAAGCATCAAGAAAATAATGGATGGAGGTTATGTATTGAAATGGATGAAAAATGATTGAGGTCTTCATTCATGCCAAAAATATTTAAATATTTTCTAAATGTAGGTAAAAAACTTAGATAATACTATATTTCATGCTCGAATGCATTATAACAAATTATTGGACACCCCACTATTGAATCCAATCAGGTACTACGATAACAAAAACAATAATGTTTGTTTTTTGCTTTCATACATATCTACAAACCTACCCTCCCCTTTTGCATATTTATCTCTAAACCAACCCTTTGCTCTTAGAAACCTACTTAGTCCCCCCACCCCCCAACCTCCTTGGAAAGGAAATTGGAGTGGTGGGTGGATGGATACCTATCCTTGGGCTTGTTGAAATAATAACTTCATTGTTTTGCAACCCATTCATTCACAAACAAAAAAATAAAATGACAAAGCAAAGTGACAAACTTTGAAATGAAGATGTTGAGCTAACAAGTACTTAGCATATCAAATATGAAATGGGTCTCTAAATTTCCATCATCTCTTGTCAAAACATTGTTGTCATCTAGTAATGCAAGAGATTTGTGAAAGAGTAAGTAGGTACTTAAACCCTAGTAAACTCCATGTCTTGGGGTGTCACATGGGGAAACTGGAGGTTAGCACTGGCCAAGAGTGTAATGTATATGTTCAGCTGATCTGCATCTGGCCAGAAGCAAAGTAAAGAATTGGGTACCAACACAACCCAATTCAATATATGTACATGGTTTAGTACAAATGTCACATTGTACACATTCTTGAGCACCATGAAAGAGTGGCATCAATGTTTGATTGCGCTCAAAGAAAAAAAGGGAAAGGCGCTTGCTTTGTATGCAAACATACTAAGTAATAACTCTTCAGTGATATGGCTCAGATCTTTGGTAGATGACGGGTTTTTTGGGACAAACTTTAAAAAAAAGCTGATGATGAAATTGTTGTCTTAGAAATTGCTTCTTAACAGAACAATTTTTTTAGTTAGTTACAGTTCCTGCAGCGCTTCACTTTAAAAATTGTGGATTCATCGTGTGATGATGCCATTGCATAATCCAGAATCATGCGAGCAACCTGCACCATCACCACCACCACCACCACCACCACCACCAGTGAACAGAAAACCAAGTAGGAAATGAAGAAGGATTTTGTGAAAAAAGGGGAGATAATGATATATTGTTATTTAATTGCAGCAGCACCGCCCTGCTTCCTTCCAAGACTCAAAGAGGGGGACAGACCTGGTCCTTGCTCTCAAGATCATACTTGGAGACGAGCTCTTGCAAATAATTGATATGCTGCCATTTGAAGCACCCAATTTTTTTAGGTCAGAAAAAAACATGCATCATTCATCTGAATTCTACACTAATCCTACTCTTCATTCCCATCATGTCAAAATTCTCCTCAAACTTGGAGATATAGTGTTTGAAGTTTGTAGTGGAAAGAACTCTTAACCACATCTTAATTTGAGCTGAAATCAGATCTCTCATTTTTGTTTTGTTCACCACAGGGACATGAGCAAGCTGCTATTTTGCAGAGGAAAAAGCTCACCACATCATCAAGTTTCTGAATGCTTTTCACAAGATTGCTGTCATCATTGTCCACCATGCTCCGCAACTGTGCTCAGCAAACAGATTCCCCAAATTAGGAAAAAAAAGAAAGAAAACAAAAGAAAACAAAACAATATGTGATTCTGCAACTGAAAAACCAAAACCAAAACCTGTTGATCAGAATTGCATACTGGTACAACCCTTTGTGCATGCATGTTGGATATGTAATCAGATTCTCAAGTGTTTGTGCAAGATAAGCATGCAAATCTCAAGCTCAAATTTGCTGCATATTCAATTCAGAACCCACAATTTCAGAGATAGAATTTGTATTGCAAATCAGGTCTTCTTTAGACAACTTTGCAAAGCCCATGACAGACAGCATCAAAGGTTTGCAGTCTATACAATTTTGATACCAGACATACATAGATACATACATATACATATATGATTTGACAACTCTTCACAAAAGCAGAAAGAGGAACAAGAATGACCCAGCTCCCCCCACTTCCTGCTTGCTTGGTTTTGAAGCAGAAAGCTTTGAGTGCACAACCCAACAACCCACATCAACAATTACTGCTCCTGCCCGATTTAGGTGCTAACCTTAGCAAAACTGTTGGATGCATCATCGTCGTATTGTTTAGTGTACAGTATCACAATACGAAATGCCTTGCCTGTCATGCAAAGAAAGCAATTTTAGCAGTTCTGCAACAAGTTAAGACATGCTGCTGCAACACACACACACACACACACACACACACACAAGAACTTCACATAATACAAAATCACCATACCGTACCCTTTTGTGATATGAATGTATTTCTTCTGATGTGTGTTTGTTGTATGTGCCAGGGGCAATAAAACAACTCTGTAGTAGTAGGTACCTGCAGTTGGCAGCCCATACTTCTTCGTCATGGTCTCCAGCCATTTCACTTGCTTCGGCTCCAAGCTCAGCCAGACTCCCACTTTCTCCCCCATTTTTGGGGATTTTCACCTTACAAAAAGTAAAGCGGGTGGAATTCTCTCAATTGTGTTGCGGCCAATTAATGCAAAGACCAGGATGCTATTCATGTGTTCAAAACCGTTACTAATTCCAAATCTGTGAACAATCTGTCGACAAGTTCCTTCCTCCTTTTCTATGTATGCCTGTCTGCACTGATCATCATGGGCTGAGTAACTAGACACAAATTGAGACCAAAAACTCTTCCTCTGCTGCTGCAACTCATGATCTCCACACCCTCCCTCCAATCAGTTGCAAACAGAAGAATCTTTCACTGTCATCCATCTAGCAAGAAAAAAGGATTCCAGCAACAACAACAACAACAACAACAACAACATACAGGGGAGAAAAGTTGACAAATTTGTTAAAATCACAAAAATTGGTTTCACAAATTCCATACCAAAAAATCTGTTTGTGTGGGTGTTCCTGCGGCTGCTGCTGTGTTTTTGTCTCTTAGTTCAATTGCTCAACAAACTCCACAACCGCACTAAGTATAATATAACAAATTATAGCAACAAATGTGCAGTAAAGTTCACCAAAAACAAACATTCACAAATTGCAATATAAAGATCTGCAGCTGCTGTGGGTGTGTTGTTGTCCTGTTTTGTCTCTTAGTTCAAAATGTTCAAAGAATTGCTCACAACCCAGTTGCCCTTTTGTTGTGGGTATAAACATGAGGGGACCCATGATGATGATAATGCTGATGATGATCATATGAGCATCTCCAACCCAGTGGCCAATTTTTTTTTTTCAATGAAATTTTTTTTCCAGGGGAAATTTTATGTTGCAGGTTCAATGAATTTTTGAAAAAAGATTCACCAAAAATCAGACAAAAAGATTATAAAAAAAATTCTTCAGTTTTTTTAGATTTCTAAGTATGTAGCTCTTTGTCCAAAAGTAGCAAGAATCCTAAACAAGTGGGACTTTGTCTACAAACAACATGTTACCATTTAATGCTCTATCTCTCTTGGAATGCTAGTTGCTAACATAGAAATTTTTAAAAAATTAAAAAAAAAAAATTGCTACCACCCACAACAATCAATTGCCAGTACAATATATTTTGGATGAAGTATATAAACATTCAAATAGTAGGAAAACTCAACTTGGCCCTTTAAAAATGGCCATCATATAGAGTGCCCTCCAAGAGGGTGAGTACAAAGAAATGAATGTTTTTAATTGGCCATCCATAATGATTGATGATTCTCCAAGGTGATGACATCCTAATAGGGAGACGGTACTATCTCCAAGGTGATGACATCCTAATAGGGAGACGGTACTACCTAATAGCAAACCACCTGGACGAATCATTATGATTGACCAATGAGAAATCAGGAGAAGTAGTCAAATCATATTTTATTACACTCTTCTCTGGCAGGTGTATAATTGTGTTGTGCCTTTTACCAGCCTCAACAAAACTCGCAAAACTGCTGCTGGGTCGAATCGACATGTTTTGTCTTTTCTTCATCTGGTGGAGAGTGTGGGTCGAGATGCTCTCTCAAGAGACTCAAGACCCAAGTGCTTCAGTGGATTGATTACTCTTAACATTGGCTAAACATAGAGTCCAAGTGAATTAAGGAATGGTGAAGCCCCTTGCAGGTGAGTAAGCTAGCATGTGATTAGGGTGAGCTTATTGACACACTTTGTAAAGTAATAAGGGTTGTACCCATTGTATATAAAAGGATTTTGGGCTATTATGTTTTTGAAACATTGATGATTATGTTAAATTATGGACAATGACAAGGAAATATGATTAATTATGAGGACAAGGTCCTTGTGGATGAGAGAGTTCTACAAATTGCCCTGTAAATTGGCATAATATGCTCTCAAAATCCCTTACTTGTGAAAGCCAAGCACGCAATTGTCCTTTGTTTGACATAAGGTGTGTTGGGTGTCCCCATTTTGAAGAAGCTTATTCCATTTCATGGTAGTCCCTACCAGACTTTTGAAGTTTTTCATGAACCCCAAAAATTCTCTTGCAAAGGTTACTCCTCTTCTAAACTCTTGCACCTTCAATTCATCCTGGTGCTAGATATTCCTCTCTATCCCATAATTTTGGGGGGGGCGTGGGGAC